>OGOZ01000885.1_pt1 | contig 18376 bp, 16 predicted proteins | sample 1552801 | NCBI WGS metagenome assembly OGOZ01 (sample SAMEA2580196, study PRJEB22360) | human gut metagenome | biome: human gut; feature: human-associated habitat; material: faeces | place: Denmark | collected 2008/2010 | reverse complement strand
ATGCGAAGAAAGGAGCAGCAGAAAGAACAGCAGATAACTATATCAAACAAGTAGAAACAGCAGTGGCAGAAGCCAAGTTAGAAAATAAGTCAGTACCAAATGGAACATATAATATAGATGGTAATGGAAATCTAACAGGAGCAGGATTACCAGATGGTAAATTAGAAATTGATATGAGTGGAACTAAACCAAGTGGAGGAACAATAAAAATATCTAATGGTGAAGTATCCAAAGAAGAAACTACAATGACAGTAGGAGACTATAATGTAAAATATAATCAAGAAAATAATAAGTATGAAGCATCAGAAAAAGGAAATACATCATTAATTTGTGACTTACAAGATGGAACAAGTCAAACAATAGGAGAAAAATATACATGTCATTTAGATAGTAATAGAACATTCTATGTATTAGAAACATCCGGAGATAATGTAAGTTTAATAATGGATAGAAATTTTACAGATGATACGGTACCAACAACATTAGCGTGGTGTGTAGATGGTGGAAGTGACGGTTCAACATGTAAGAATATAAATTCAAAAAAAGAAGGAACACAACTAAAACATATTCAAGATTTATTTGGCACAAATGTGACAGTGAGTTTTCCAACTGCTAATCAATTAGCAACAGTATCGGGAGAGAAGTTTGATGGGTTAAATATTGTTTCAAAACTAGCATCATGGTTATATGATTATTTAGAAGACACAACAAATCCAGTACCAGATGTTAAGGGGTATTGGACTGCTACACCTCGTGCGTCTGATACTAAACTCGCTTGGGATGCAAATTGCCGTGGCGATATTGACTACGATCATGTCAACTATTCGAGCTACTATGGTATCCGTCCAGTTATAACAATCTCAAAATCAAACTTAAGTTAGTAATTTAATAACAAAAAATGGAAAGTTTAAAAATATATAGACTTTTCATTTTTTTTGCTATATAATAAAAATCAATTTTATGGAGGTGATCTTTTTGATAAAAACAAACTTACCAGTTATTTTATTAAGAGGGCTTATATTGCTTCCTAATAACGAGATTAGATTAGAATTTGATAATGACTTAAGTAAAAATATAATTGATGTATCAGAACTATTTCATGATAATATGTTACTTGTAGTTAGTTCTTTAAATCCACTTGAGGAAATACCTGAGGAAAAAGATTTACCAAAAATGGGAGTAGTGGCTAAAATAACTAATAAAATAGAACTTCCTAATGGCAAAACTAGAGTTATTATTAAAGGTATTAATAGAGCGTATGTAAATGAATATTTAAATTTAAAACGCCCTAATGAAGTTTTAGAATCAATTGTTACTAATATTGAAGATAAAGAAATAGATTCTAAAATGGAAAAAATAATGATAAATAAAATTAAACGAGAACTAGAAGTATATATAAAAAAGGTGTCTTATATTAGTAATAGTATTTTATCAATTATTCCTAATATAAGTAGTTTGTCAAAATTAACAGATATTATTGTGCCTAACATTTTAATAGATAATAAAAGATTACTAGATTATTTAAATGAAATTGATTCTATGGTAAGAGGAGAAATGATCTTAGAAGATATCTATAGTGAAAAAGAATCTTATGAAATTGAAAAAGAAATAGATTTAAAAGTAAAAAAGAATATGGATGATACGCAAAAAGATTATTTGCTACGTGAAAAACTAAAAGTTATTAAAGAAGAACTAGGTGAAGTTAGTTCTAAAGATGATGAAATAGAAAAGATTAAAAATAAAATTAGTAAGTTAAATAATAATAAAATAGTTGATAAGTTAAATAATGAATTAAAAAGATATGAAAGCTTAAATCAAACATCTCCCGAAGTAGGAGTTATTAAAAATTATATAGATTGGTTATTAGATTTACCTTGGAATAATTATACTGAAGATAATAATAACTTAGAAGAAGTACTTGAAGTTTTAAATAAAAATCACTTTGGATTAGAACGTGTAAAAAATAGAATAATAGAATACTTAGCGGTTAAAATTAATTCTCATAATGTGGAAAGCCCTATAATTTGTTTAGTAGGACCTCCGGGAGTTGGTAAAACTTCTCTTGCTCGTAGTATAGCGCAGAGTATTAATCGTAAATTTGTTAAAATAAGTGTCGGTGGCGTTGATGATGAAGCAGAAATAAAAGGACATAGAAGAACATATTTGGGAGCGATGCCAGGAAAAATAATTCAAGGAATGAAAAAATGTGGTGTTAATAATCCTGTTTTCTTGATTGATGAAATAGATAAGATGTCTAATAACATCAAAGGGGATCCCGCTAGTGCTTTACTTGAAGTTTTAGATCCTGAACAAAACAAATATTTTGTTGATAATTTTATTGAAGAAGAATATGATCTATCTAATGTTATGTTTCTAGCAACTGCTAATTCATTAGATACTATTCCTGAACCTTTAAAAGATAGACTAGAGATTATTGAATTAAGCAGTTATACCGAATATGAAAAATTAGATATTGCTAAAAAGTATTTAATTCCACATTTATATAAAACTCATAATGCATCTAATATTTTATTTACTGATGACAGTATTTTAAAAATTATTAGATACTATACTAAAGAAGCAGGAGTTAGAAATTTAGAAAGAAAATTAGAAGAAGTTGTTAGAAAAGTTATTACTGATAGAATAAAAAATAATACTAATAACAGTGTTACTATAAGTGATGTATCTAGTTACTTAGGAAAAGAAATGTATAACTATGGAAAAGTGGAAGAAAGTGAAGTAGGGGTTGTTAATGGCCTTGCTTATACCATTTATGGTGGAGATATAATTAAAATAGAAGTTAATTATTATAAAGGAAATGGTAATTTAGTTTTAACTGGATCTTTAGGGGATGTTATTAAAGAAAGTGCTCAAATAGCATTTAGTTATATTAAAGCTAACGCTAATGCCTTTGGGATAGATAATGAAAAATTTATTAAAAATGATGTTCATGTTCACATTCCTTCAGGAGCAACACCTAAAGATGGTCCTAGTGCCGGTATAGCGCTTACGACAGCCATTATTTCATCCTTATCAAATCGTAAAGTAGATTCCAAAATTGCTTTTACAGGAGAGATAACCCTTCGTGGTAATATTTTACCAATAGGTGGTTTAAAAGAAAAAAGTATAGGAGCTTTAAGAAGCGGTGTAAAAACAATTTACATTCCTGAAGATAATCTTAAAGATTTAGATGATATTCCTATAGAAGTAAAAAAAGAAATAGAATATATAAGTTTTAAAAACTATATGGATTTATTTAAAAAATTAATAAAGAGGTAGTACTATGATTGAATATTATTATAAGAAATTATTACAAGCAATATGTTTTACAAACAAGCCAGAAGATTATTTTGATAAAAAGATATTAAGTAGTAGGTTTTTAGTAATATTAGAACAATTCTTACTTTATTGTCATGAATATTCCATAATGAATGAACAGATGAAGGATAATTTATTAAGATTAACTGATTACTTAAGATATAATGGTTTAAATGAAATATCTAATGAATTCATTAGAATTATTAATACATCTGCCATTTCTTATTTTAATTGGCAAAAAATATTAGAAGAAGAATTTGAAGCAAGAAAATTTTCAAATAAAGAATATTTAGATTTTTTATCAGATGAAAGATTGAATGAACTGTTTTATTCTTTAGAACTTGATTATAAAGTATTAAAATCACTATTATGTGATGAAGAAACATTTTATGAACACTATATAGATGAGTTAATGTTAGATGAATTTTACTTTTCTAGTATTAAAAAAATAAATCAAGAAAAACCAAAACTCTTAAATAATCAAAAATCTTGGATTAGAATTTGTACTATTAATTTACAAAATGAAGAAGCTAAAAAAAGTATAGATATTTCTGAAAAGAAAGATTATAAACGTTTATTAAAAACAGGAAAAGTTCTCATAAAAAAAGTGATTAAGTAATAATTGCTTTTTTTTGTCATATAAATTTAATGGAATAGGAGGAAGTTATGAAAAAGATAATACCATTTAAAAAAGAAATGTTATTCAATAATAATGTTCATGAAATTACTAGTATATCTTTAGAACATGATCTTAAAGAGAAAGAAAATAATCTTGTTAGTGGTAACTTTTATATAAGTGGTGAATATAAAGTTTCTGATACAAGTACTAATACCGAAACATTTAATTTTACTCTTCCATGTGATATAAACTTAGATAACAAGTATATTTTAAAAAATTTAAAAATAGATATAGATGATTTTTATTATGAAGTAATAAACTCTAATATTTTAAAAGTTAATATTGATGTTTTACTTGATAATTTAGAAGAAAAAGAAGAAATAAAAGAAGAGATAGTAGAAGAAAAGAGAGAAGAAGAAGAAACTGTGGAAGAAATAGAAGAAGAAAAGATAAAATTAACCCCTGTACAAGAATTAAAAAATGATTTAGAAAGAGAAAGTGATGATAAGATGGAAATAGAAGAAAAAGAAAGATGTATAGAAGATGAAGATATAAGTAGTGTTAATTCTATATTTGGTAACTTTAGTGAACAAAAAGAAAGTTATAAAACTTATAAAGTTTATATTGTAAGAGAAGGAGATAGTATTGATACTATTTTACAAAAATATTCAGTTTCTAGAGAAATATTAGAGAAATATAATAATTTAAATGAAATAAATTTAGGTGATAAGATAATTATACCTAGCACAATAAATGAAAAAGATTAATGAATTATTAAAAGAATATTCAATAAAACCATATCGTTATACTAAAGAGGGTAAAGTAACAATAATTGATACTGATGATAATAGGTATGTTATAAAAGAAAAAGCAAGTAATAATTTAAAGATTTACAATTATCTTGCTTCTCGTAATTTTAATTATTATCCCAAAATTTTGAACAGCAATAATGATGATTACCAAATAATGGAATATATTGATGAATATGACATCCCAGACGAACAAAAAATGATGGATCTAATTGATTTAGTTTCTCTTCTTCACAGTAAAACAACACATTTTAAAGAAACTGATGAAGATGATTATAAAGAAATATATGAAGATATAACTAATAATATTATTTATTTAAACAGTTATTATAATGACCTAATAACTATTATTGATACTAAAGTTTATCCTAGCCCAGCTGAATATTTACTAGCTAGAAATATAAGTAAAATATTTCAATCCTTAAATTTTGCAGAGCACGAATTAAAAGAGTGGTATGAAATAGTAAAAGAAAGCCATAAAAAAAGATTAGTTGTTTTACACAATAATCTTGATTTAAGTCATTTCTTACGAAATAAAAATTCATATCTTATAAGTTGGGAGCACGCTAAAATAGATATTCCTATTTTTGATTTATATAAACTATACAAAAGAGTAGGTTTAAGATATGAATTTACGGAAATTTTAAAACGCTATGAAAAAAATTATCCTTTACTAAAAGAAGAGAGAAAATTACTTTTTATTTTGATGGCTTTACCTGATAAAGTAGAACTTACAAATGATGAATATGATAATTGTAAAAAAATGGGCAAAATGGTAGATTTTGTTTATAAAACAGAGATGATAATTTCACCATATTATTCTAAAGAAGGAAAAGCCTAAAAGAATAAGAAAAAGAAATATAAGAAAAATATTAAATCGCGTTAGAATGAAAAAAGTAATAATTATTTGATAAATTAAAAGAATAACAAATATGCAAGAGCAAAAACACCATTTACCGCGATTTCTAAACCAATTGTTATTACACATAAAATCACCTAATATAGTCTATGTAAATAGTTTAAATGTGTATGTGCGAAAGAATTTATTAAAATTCTTTTTTTTTCTAAAAAAATATTATATAATAATGATAATAGAGGTGACTTATGAAGAATAATAAAGGTTTTGCAATAACTAGTATTATATATGCGATGTTAATTCTTTTTCTAGGACTTATTTTCTTAATACTAGGTAATCTAGCAAGTAGAAAAGCAATGTTTGATAAAGAGAAAAATGAAATTCTTAGTAGGTTTAATGGTGATGATGATGCATTAAGAAAATATAAAAATGGTGAAGTAGTATATTTTGATGTAACAACAGGAGAACAATGTTCAAATTATACAGAAACACAAAGTAATACAGGAACAAAGAGTGGATGTATGAAATTCTATGCTTTTAATGATGATGGAAAAGATACAGTCAATTTAATACTTGACCATAATACTACTGCAAAAGCCGCATGGATAACAAAAGAAGATTATATAGCTGCCGGAGGGGAAGATTTATCAAATGTAGCTGCTTGCCAATATGGAAAGATTTGCTCAAAAAACAAATATGGTCCACTTACTTTATTGACTCAATTGAAGAATGATACAAAATCTTGGGTCGGAACAAAAACACCATCAAATTATACAATGGATCAAACAGGACAAACAAGCAATGCAAAATATACAATAGATTATAGTAGTTATAAAGCAAGATTAATAACAGCACAGGAAATAGCTAAAATAACAGGAAATACACCTTGGAATGAAAAGACTGCTGCTTCTTATGACTATTATTTCTTTGATAGTAAAACAGATATAGCAAGTACTACATGTAAGAATGGAAATACAACAGGATGCTCATATGGTTGGTTGTATGATAGAACAAACACAAGTTGTATTGACAGTGGATGCTTAAATAATTCAGATCAAACAACAGATGGATATTGGACATCCTCTTCTTTTGCAATGGATACTGCCGGTGCTTGGTACGTGCAATTTGATAGTATCATTAGGAGTGGATCCATCATTGGTAATGACAACAAAAGCATCGGCGTCCGCCCAGTTATAGAAGTTTTGAAATCAAAGTTAAGCTCAAATAATAATACAGAGAATACAGAATTATGTACTTTGGTAAGTGGTAAAGCTTATGAAATTGGTTCTAAATACGAATGTGAATTAGGGGATAATGACGAAAAAACATTCTTTGTATTAGAAACAAATGGAGATAACGTATCATTGATTATGAATAAGAACATAGATTCAAATGGTAAAGGTACAACGAGTGGTAATACAGTGGCTTGGGTAACAAAAGAAGACTATTTAGCTGCTGGAGGAACATCAAATGATTATGGAAGAATTGGAAATAATAAATTTGGGCCAATTACAGCAGAAAAAGCGTTAAAGAAAAATACAAAAACATGGACAAAATTAACAGAATCACAAATAAGCTTACCTTCATATGATCAAATATATAAAGCTGCGGGTAATAAATTTTCGGGATTATCAACATGGTTATATGGAAATTTAAAAGTTAATAGTAGTATACCATACGGTTATTGGACATCAACCCCTCTTGCGTCTGGCTCTTACGGCGCTTGGCGTGTGTCCTACGACGGCTACTTGGGCGGCTACAACGACGTCGGCTACGACAGCAACAATGGCGTTCGTCCAGTTATAACTGTCTCAAAATCTAATCTCTCATAAAGGTAATTGAAAAGATAGTGTTGGATAAAAAAATAAAAAGATGTATAAAAAGTATCGATAGATGAAAAGGTAAGTCGAACTTGTTCGGCTTGTAATAGGCAAAAATCTTTAGTTTTTGCCGTTAGGTAGGTGCCGATTTGAGAATTCAAATCGGCTAGTTACTGATGAATTTGGTTATAAATATTTAAAAGATATTTTATAATTGGGATAACGCTATAAAAGTTTGTGTAGTCTATGTATGGTTCCCCTAATGCGTCTAACTCTAACAACGCTTGGCGTGTGTCTTACACCGACAGCGTTGGCAACGGCATCGCCGACATTTCGAACGGCTTTGGCATTCGCCCAGTTATAACTGTCTTAAAATCTAACTTAAGTTAAAACAAAGGGCCTTGTCAAGTTAACTGTGTAAAATATTAATAATATATATAACAAAAAGTGACATAATTTTGTATGTCACTTTTTTATAATATAGATGGTGATATTATGCGTAAATATTATTTATTCGCTATAAAAAGAGAGTATAGTGAGTTATATAGTAAGAATCCTTATATTTTATATAAAACATTAGAAAATTTATATAAACTGAAAAAAGAAGATTTAGTTTTTGGAATGAGTTTGTATAATCAAATATGTAATATTATGGAAGTTAAAAGATTAAAGAACTATTTTAACTCAATATGTACGAAGAAAAATAATAATAAATATTTGATATGCACAAATGATGATTTAGCGCTTTTTAATATTCATTATTCTTGTATAATATGTAAATGTAATAAGAATTTTCCTAGCGTTTTTAATGCAATGAATTATTATAACAAATACTTATTTGTATGTGATTTTGAAAATAAAGATTATTTTTTCTTGACAAAAAGAAGAATAAATAATGATACAAAAAAATATAGTTATGTGTAGACCTTTACTTTTGTTGTAAATTTTAGTAAAATGATAAAGGAGGTTATAAAATGAATTGGGTAGCGTTTTTATTAGATATATTAAAAGTTTTAGGAGGATTAGTGGTAGGAGCTGTTATAGGTTTCTTTATTGCTCGTAAATATATGCAGAAATATATGAAAAAAAATCCACCTATTAATGAACAAATGATTAAAGCAATGATGAGTGGAATGGGTAGAACTCCTAGTCAAAAGCAAGTTAATCAAATGATGAAACAAATGACTAAATATATGGATTAAGAAGCATTAGCTTCTTTTTTTCATATAATAAAATGGGTGATTTAATGAAACCTATTATAGGAATAATTGGCAGGCCTGATACTTTAGCTAGTGGTAATAAGGTTATGATTATTTATGAAGACATTAGAACTAGTATTATAAAAAGTGGTGGGATACCGCTTGGTATAATTTCAACTAGTGGATGTTTAGATAAATTTGATGATGAAATGAAAAGTTTAATTAACAAATGTGATGGTATAATTATGCAGGGTGGCGATAGTTTTTATGAATATGATATAAAGGTGTTAGAACATGCTTACGATAATGATATCCCTCTTTTAGGAATATGCTTAGGTATGCAGGTATTGGGACATTTTTTTAACGGTAAAGTTGTTAGTTGTAAAAATCATTATCAACCATTAAAAAAATATGTCCATGAAGTATACATCGATAAAAAGTCTAAATTATATAAAATAATTGGGTGCGATAAAATAAAAGTCAATAGTAGACATAAAGATATGGTGAAAGATGTTGATATAGATATTGTGGGAATTAGTGATGATGGTGTTATTGAAGCTATTGAAGATAAAAAAAAGAAATTTTTTATAGGAGTTCAATGGCACCCAGAAAATATGTATTCATATGATATATTAGAACGTAGATTATTTGATTATTTTATATCAATTTGTAGGAAGTGATAAGATGGATTATGATTATATATGTGAACTTATTAAGGGAAAATTTATTTCTAGAATTGCTACCGAAAAATTTATGGGGAAGTTTAAAGTAAATAGTAAAGAAATAACAGATGGTGATGCTTTTATTGCTATAAATACAGGTTATAAGTATATTGAAGAGGCAATAAAAAAGGGCGCAGAACTTATTATTACAGATAAAAATATTACAAGAGATGGTGTTAATATTATAAAGGTAGACAATATTATTAATTCTCTTGGTTTAATAGCTTCAGACTTAAGGGAGAAATACATAGATAAACATGTAGTAGCAGTTACGGGTAGTGTTGGTAAAACAACTACCAAAGAATTAATATCAATGGTATTAGAAAATAAATATAAAGTTTTAAAAACAGAAGGTAATATGAATAATGAAATAGGGGTTCCGACAACTTTATTTAAGTTAGATGATAGTTACAATTTATGTGTTTTAGAACTTGGTATGAATCATTTAGGAGAAATTAGTTATTTATCAAAGATTATAAAACCTAATGATAGTATTATTACTAATATTGGTACTTCGCATATTGGTTATTTAAAAAGTAAAAAGAATATTTTTAAAGCTAAGAAGGAAATATTAGATGGTATGACAGATGGTACGCTATTTATTAATGGTGATGATAAGTATTTAAGAAAAATTAAGTATAAAAATAAGTATAAAGTTGGGCTTGGTAAAAATAACGATTTAGTAGCAACTAATATTGTTACTACTAAGAATAAGTTATATTTTAATATAAATTATAATAATAGAATATATAATGTTATTTTTAATATCCCTAGTAGTTATTTAGTTAGTAATATTTTGATTAGCATTGCTATCGGTCTTAAATATGATATAGAAATAGATAAAATATTAGAAAGTATTGAGAATTACAAACCTCGTGAACATCGCAATAATGTTTTAAAATTAAAAAACAATATTATTTTAGTTGATGATTGTTATAATTGCTCTTATGAATCATTTAAAGCAGGAATTGAACAATTAAGACATTATGCATGTGATAAATTAATTATTTTTGGTGATATTTTAGAACTTGGAATATATAGTAAAAAAATTCATCACAAAATAGGTAAATTATTAGAAAAAAATAAGTATCATTCTCTTTTAGTAGGTGATGATACTAAATATAGTATGAATAGTTATTCTCTAAAGTTTAATAGTAATAAAGAAGTAATAAATTATTTAAATAAAAATAAACTTAGTGATATTGTAATATATATAAAGGGCTCTAGAGGAATGAATTTAGAAGAAATTAAAAATTATTTAACAAAAAAATATTAGATGTGTGGCTCTAATATTTTTTTACTGATTCTTTTTCAAATAAATCTTTTCTTGTTACATAAATATCATTTATACGATTAATAATAATGTTTGGACAAACAAAACCAAACATACTTTTAGAAATATTATTTATTTCCTCTAATAAACTTAAGTCAAGATTTATGTCTTTTTTATTCTTTTTTAAAATTAACATCTTTTTGATTAAGTTATTAAGTTCAATGCATTTCTCATTATCAAATCCGTAACAATTTAATATTTTAACAAACTCGTTATCATTTGGTATCGAACAGTTAGAAATAACAATTAATTTTTCTAAGGTATTAAAATCTTTACAAATATTATTTTTAGTAATTTCATAACCTTTTTGGACTTTAAAATAACTTTCTGTATATAAGGAATTAAATTTATTACCATAAGTTCTTCCGGTCTTTTTAGCAATCTCAAGTCTTGTTTTATCATGTTTTTCTAACCATTCAATAAGAATAACACTATTAATAAAATCTAAATTCATACAGAGCCTCCTTTTTATGCGAAATGTATTATACATAAAAATAATTAATAAGTCAAATCTCTTGCGAAGTTTTTATAAATAATATATAATTACTTAGGAACGGGTGATTAGATGAAAATTAAATACGAATTATTAAAACAGGAAAAAAATACTAAAGCAAGATTAGGGAAACTTCATACTAACTATGGAGTTTATGATACCCCTATGTTTATGCCAGTTGGAACACAAGCAACGGTTAAGACTTTATCTCCTGAAGAATTAAAAGCAATGAATAGTGCGGTTATTTTATCTAATACATATCATTTGTGGTTAAGACCTGGGGCAGATATTGTAGAAAAAGCAGGTGGGTTACACAAATTTATGAATTATGATGGTCCAATACTAACTGATAGTGGTGGTTTTCAAGTGTTCTCTCTAGCAAAACCTAAAGATATTAGTGAAGAAGGGGTTAAGTTTAAAAGTCATTTGGATGGCTCTAATTTATTTTTGACACCAGAAATTTCAATAGGGGTACAAAATAAATTAGATAGTGATATTGCAATGAGTTTTGATGAATGTATTCCTTACCCTGCTAGTTACGAATATGCGAAAAGAAGTACAGAAAGAACTCTTAGATGGGCACGTCGTGGTAAAGAAGTGTTTAATAATGAACGTCAATCTTTATTTGGAATAGTTCAAGGTGGAGAATATACTGATCTACGTGAGTATAGTGCGAAAGAAACTGTTAAAATAGGTTTTGATGGATATAGTATTGGTGGAACTAGTGTTGGTGAAGGTAAAGATGTAATGTATAAAATGATAGAGGATGGTGTTCGTTATCTTCCAGAGGACAAACCAAGATATTTAATGGGAGTAGGAGAACCTTTTGATATTTTAGAAGGTGTAGAACGTGGTATCGATATGTTTGATTGTGTTTTACCAACTCGTATTGCTCGTCATGGTAATGCTTTTACTCGTGATGGTAAAATGAATATTAAAAATGCTAAATATAAAGATGATTTTGCACCAATCGAAAGTGATTGCGATTGTTATGCTTGCAAAAATTATACTAGAGCGTACATCCGTCATCTAATTACTAGTAATGAAACATTTGGTGCTAGATTACTTTCAATACATAATATCAGATTTTTAATTAAACTTACTGAAGAAATAAGAGAAGCTATAAAAAATGATAATTTCTTAGAATATAAAGAAAACTTTAAGAGGAGATACGAAAGTGGCAAACATAAAAATAACTAACTATAAAATTAAAAGTAAAGTTAATAAAACGATAGTTTTAATTTCTGATATACACTATTATAGTCGAAAAGATTTAAATAAATTAGAAAATATTTATAATAAAATAAATGAGTTAAAGCCTAACTATATTTGTATAGCAGGTGATTTTATAGATGAAGCTAATATCTTAGATGAAGATTTGTTTGTTTTCTTTTTAAAGAAACTTGCTAAAATATGTAAGGTCGTAATAACTTTAGGTAATCATGATATTACTGTTAAAGATAAAGATAGGGGTTATGTTTATAACGATAAATTATTTACTAAAATTAGAAGTATTAGAAATCTTTATTTACTTGATAACGAAACAAAAGTAATAGATGATATTTGTTTTATAGGACTTAATTTAGGATTTAAATATTATTATGATAATGATAATGGTGAAAATAGTAAAGATTTCTTAGAAGCTTACCACCTACTAAAAAAAATAAATAATAAAAAATATAACGTTTTATTATGTCATAGTCCTTTAGTAATTACAGAAGATAATGTAATAAAAGCCCTTAAAGATATTAATTTAGTATTATGTGGTCATACTCACGGTGGGTTAACACCTAATTTTTTACAAAGATATTTAAAAAATAGAATCTTTATAAGTCCTGATAAAAAGAAATTTTTTGTTAATAATGGATACGGGTATCTACCATTTAATAATTTAGATATTATTATTTCTTCTGGAATAACAAAGTTATCACATGCTAGCAAAATAAATAACTTAGATTTTTTATTTAAACCAGAAATAGTTGTAATAGATTTGATAAATAAGTAAGTAATAAGTGCTTATTTATTTTTTTGTATGAAATATAATTGCAATATTGAACCTTATTGTGTTATTATATAAACATTATTTGTTGGTAAGTGGTGATATAATGGATGAAAAAAATGAAAAATTATTAATGGTTTTAGATTATATGCAGAATAATTTAAAGGATAATAGTAACTATAATGATGCTTTAAAACAATTAAATAGATTAGCTGTCTTTTTTGAAAAGATAAAATTAGATCTTACTACAGATATTATTATAGATTTATTAAATAGTAATCGTTTATTTTATGATATCTTAAAGAAAATTGTAGATGCTAATCTTAACGTTATTAAAAACAATCAAATCGATACTATTAGTGAAAATAGTACAATTATTTTATTTATTGAGTCTTACTGTCTTATTAATGGTATAGAAACAGTTAATTTAAGTAATAATGAGATTGATTTTAGTGGTATAGAGGATTCTACAAAACAATATTTGTTGGAAATTTCTTCTAAATCATTATTAAGCAGAGAAGAAGAAAGAAATCTTGCTCTTAGAATAAATGATGGTGATACTGCAGCTAAAGAATTACTTATTGAATGTAATTTAAAATTAGTTGTAAGTGTTGCTAAAAGATATACAGGTAGAGGCTTGAGTCTTCTTGATCTAATACAAGAAGGAAACATAGGTCTTATAAAAGCAATTGATCATTATGATGTAACAAAAGGGTATAAATTTGCAACTTATGCGACTTGGTGGATTAGGCAAGGTATAACTCGTGCTCTTGCTGATAAATCAAGAAATATAAGAATACCGGTTCATACATATAACTTACTTAATAAATTTAAAAAGATTAAAGCAGATTTAGAAGCTAGTTTAACACATAAACCAACATATGAAGAAATTGCTAAAAAAATGAATATTTCTGTTGATAGAGTTATAGAACTTGCCAAACTAGAATTAGAGACTGTCAGTATCAATAATAAAATAAATAATGATGAAGATAGTGATGAGTTTGGAGATTTTATTTCTACAGATTTTAATATACCCGAAAAAGAAATAGAACTATCCAATTTAAAAGAAAAAATAAGCGAAATATTTAAGAAAAGTAGTTTAACAGAACGTGAAAAAGAAACTTTAATCTTACGTTATGGTTTAAATAATAATAATTGTGAAACTTTAACTGAAATAGGAACTAAATTTAGTGTTACAAGAGAAAGAGCTCGTCAGTATGAAGCTAATGCTTTAGGAAAATTACGTAAATTTTCATTAACAAAAGATTTAATTATATATTCAGATAATCAAGATGAAGTTTTAAATAAAATGAAGGAATTTACTAAAAGAAATAATCAAAGTCTTCGTTATTCTAAAAATTTTAATAAAAATAATAATATGAAACGTAATCCAAGAAAAATTCAAACGATATTTGAACTTTTTGGATATTGTTCTAAGGATGAAGTTTTACGTGCTATTGCTAATCTTTCTGAAGATGATAAAAAATTAATTAAGTTAAGATATGGTGATGATTTAGAAAATCCTATAACTAGTCCTGAATGGAATGAAAGTTGCAGAATTGCTTTTTATAATAGAACTGCTTTACATATAAAAAAATTATTAAGTGATATGAATCAATTAAATTCTATAAAAATTGATAATAAATTTAGAGATAATAGTTCTTTAGAAGATGTAATTGAAACTATTAAAGAAAACATTGTTAATAGAGATGAATATTTAGAAATATTAGAAATGATATCTAAACCGGTTTTTGAAGAAATGCTAAAAGTACTTAGCCCTAAAGAAGCAACTATAATAGGACTTAAGTATGGATGTATGGATAGATATTATACTTCTGATGAAATAGCTATCCTTTTTAATGACGAGGTGGAAACAGTAAGAGAAACTGTTAGAAGAGTTTTAATGGAATATAAATACAACTTAGATATAATTAGAAATGGAAATAATATAAAAACAAAAGAAAAGTTAAAATAAAATAAAAAAATGACAAAACAAATTTTTGTCATTTTTTTAATATGTCTAAAATGTGAGATGAAGCACCTAAAAGCTCTTTTCTTTCACAAATAGATAAATGATATTTTAAATACAAATTAAATTCTTCTTCATCGAGTTCATTTATACTTCTTCTTATATAGTCAGTAGGACCATCTTGTGCTAATATTTTAACTCTTTTTAGATTAGTAACTTTCTTATATTTATTGATATCTTCTAATCTAACCATACTATAAAGATCATCGTCTTTAGGTGTAATATGAAAATTTTTATCTATTAAATTATCTTTTAAAGAATCTTTTATATTTCTATCAATAAAACCATGCTTAATAAGCGCATACTCATTCATATAGTAACTTATTAATATATATCCATTTTCTTTAGTAATTCTTTTTGCTTCGTTTAAAGCTTTAATCTTATCATCATCAGATATTAAATGGTACATAGGACCAAATAATAATACCATATCAAAGGTATTATCTTTTAACATCTTTAAATTAGTAGCATTCCCTAGAATAGCAGTAACTTTATTACTATTATTTTTTAAAGTCATTAAATTGTGTTTAACTAGTTCAACAGCAGTAACATTATACCCTTCATTTGCAAGAGCAATAGAATACTTTCCAGTACCAGCACCAATATCACAAATTTTTGGACTATTTATCTTTTTTAAATATTTACGGATATATTTCATAGCTGTTTCATATTCAACAATACCATGTCTTCTTGTTAATCTTTTATCTTCATTAAATTTATTATAATATTCTATTAAATTTTTTTCATTCATAAAACCACCTATAAATATAATAGACTATTATCTTTTAGTTTGCAAATAAAAAAACTATATAAACTACAAGTTTATTTCAAAAAAATGGCAAAATTTGTCAAAAATAGTTGACAAAAATTTTCAAAGTGGTAGAATTAACTTAAATTTAATTGAGGGGGAGTGGTTTTATGAACTACATAAATACTATTTTTAAAAACAAACACTTCTTCTTTTCTTGCGGAAAAATTGCGGTAGTAAAACATTAATTGTTTTATGCCGCTTTTTTGTTAGTTGGAGGTGTTTAGATGGAGAGTATTACGTTAGAAAAATTACTAGATGAAGTAAGGAAATATAATCCTGCTGAAGTAGAAATTATCAAAAAAGCATATGAGTATGCGAAAACACTACATGAAGGTCAGTATAGACAAAGTGGAGAACCATATATAATTCATCCTTTAAATGTAGCTTATATTTTAGCAGAAATGCATGCGGATAGAGATACAGTTTGTGCAGGACTTTTACACGATACTATTGAAGATACTAAAACCACGAAAGAAGATATAGCGCATGATTTTAATCAAGAAATAGCTAACTTAGTAGATGGTGTAACAAAGCTTGCTAAAATGAATTTTTCAACTAAAGAAGAACAAAATTCAGCTAATACTAGAAAGATAATTACTGGAATAACTAGTGATGTGAGGATAATTATTATTAAACTTGCAGATAGACTTCATAATATGCGTACAATTGAATATAAAAGTGAATTTAAAAGAAAAGAAAATTCTATTGAAACGATGGAAATATTTGTACCACTTGCTTATAGTATAGGAGCTTACCGTATAAAGTCAGAGTTAGAAGACTTATCTTTTAAACAATTAAGAACTGATAAATATAAAGAAATAGAAGAGATAAAAGAAAAACTAGAAGAAAAAGATAATAACATATTAGAAGAGATGTTATATAAAATAAAGTGTTTATTAAACGATAAAAGTATTCCTAATGAAATTAAAGTTAGAACTAAGAATATATATGGTATATACAAACGTTTAAGTGAAGGAAATAAACTTTCAGATATTCATGATTTATTAGCACTTAAAGTAATGGTTGATGACATAGCTAATTGTTATTTAACTTTAGGACTAGTCCATTCTTTATATCATCCTATTAACAGTAAATTTAAAGATTATATATGTAACCCTAAGACAAACATGTATAGTAGTTTACACACAACAGTATTTGGACCTGAAGAAAGATTAGTCCAAACCCAAATTAGAACCTTTGACATGGATAAGATTGCATCTTTTGGACTTACTGCTTATTGGGATATTGAAAAAGGTAATGCTAGAAATGTGATGCAGGAAGATTTAAAAGAAAAGTTTCAATTCTTTACAGCACTTACTGAATTAAATTCAATGAATAGAGATAATGAAACTTTTATTTCACAAGTTAAAAATGAATTATTTTCAGATAAGGTATATGTTTATACAACTAAAGGTGATGTTATAGAACTTCCTAAAGGTTCAACGCCAATTGATTTTGCTTATAGAATTCATACCGACATAGGTAATACTATGGTTGGAGCTTTAGTTAATGATAAACCAGTTAGTAATGATTATGTTTTAAAAAGCAATGATAGAGTAAAAATCATCACCGATCCATTATCGTTTGGATCAAGAGATGGATGGGAAGATTTAGCATATACTGCATACGCTAAAAAGAAGATAAGAGAATTTAGAAAGAAATAATGTGCTATAAATATGATGGCTTACTATCACCTATATAATTAAATTTATTAAAGTTATTTAATTAAAAATATTTTTTATTGATAACAATGTGTTATTCAATAAATAATTATAAAAAATGAAGGTTGTTGATTTATGAAATATTATTATAAGTGTTTTAATAAAAAAGTATGTGTAGAAATATATAACAAGGCAAGTGAAATGTTGGATTTTTGGTTAAAAAGATTTTGCCCTAATATAACCAAAATGAAAGTAAAAGAAAATGAAAATATATTTTCTGATTTAAATATAAAAATAATCAAATCGAAAAAATATGATTATGTTTTAAAAAATAATAATATTACAATTTTTGGTATAATGACTAAAAATGAGAGTTATATAGCAAAATTTATAACTCAATGTTTTCAAAGTTTGCTAATAAAGGAAAATATATTGATAATACCTGCTTCTTGCGTCTCATATAAAGGTAAAGCTTTGCTAATTTTAGGAGATTTTTGGCAAGGAAAAACTGCTATTGCTTTAAATATTTCGTCAGAGCATTATTTCGATTTAGTTTCAGATAATTATGTTGCAATTAAGGAAGGTAAAGTGATAGGTTATACAGAATATCTGTCTATTAGAAAAGAAAATATTACGAATATTACAAATTCAATATATAATGTTAATGATAGATATTTTTATAAAAATTTATATTCTAATAATATTAG
>OGOZ01000884.1_pt1 | contig 18380 bp, 9 predicted proteins | sample 1552801 | NCBI WGS metagenome assembly OGOZ01 (sample SAMEA2580196, study PRJEB22360) | human gut metagenome | biome: human gut; feature: human-associated habitat; material: faeces | place: Denmark | collected 2008/2010 | reverse complement strand
CTTTGCCGTAGGAACGAAGCATCATGTTGTCCGTCAAGTCCATATTCCCGACAAGCCCCATGCCCAAACGGTCCTCGGGGACGAACGAAAGCCTTACGCCCAATTCCCTGATTTGCGTGGGGGATTTCTGCCTTAAATCGACTTCTTTATTGTTGTCTTTGGGGTCGAAGTAAGTGACCGTACCGCCTTCCAGACGTTGAAGTCCCGCGATTGATTCCAAAAGTTCGCGCTGACCGCTACCCGCGATACCTGCGATACCCAGAATTTCGCCCGAACGCGCCGTGAACGACACGTTGTCAAGCGCAAGTATTCCTTCGCGGTTTTTGCAAGTGAGTCCGGAAATCGTGAGCCTTTCTTCTGCGTTGACGGGGATTGTTCTGTCGATATTAAGTTCGACCTTTTCGCCGACCATCATTTCCGTCAACGAACTTTCGGTTGCGTCTTTCGTATCGACGGTGCCGATATATTCGCCTTTTCTTAAAACGGCAACTCTGTCCGAGATTTCCAGAACTTCGTTGAGTTTGTGCGTAATGATGATAATGGATTTTCCGTCGTCGCGCATTTTCCTTAAAACGTCAAAGAGTTTTTTGGTTTCCTGCGGCGTCAGAACGGCGGTAGGCTCGTCCAGAATAAGGATATCCGCGCCGCGATACAACGTCTTAATAATCTCGACGGTTTGTTTTTCGGAAACGGACATATCGTAAATTTTCTTTTTGACGTTGATATCGAAACCGTACTTATCGACGATTCTTTGTACGATTCCAACGCGATTTCTCGACAAATGGTTGAATTTGATTTTCTTGCCGAGTTTTACAAAAGGAAGTGCCGCGCATTTTAAGGCGCATTTTATTTTTTCGGCAGGTTTGTCGCCAAGCCTGATTTCTTTGACGGGCGAACGCTCGTCATCGGCGTCAACGACAATGCCGTAGTCGTCAAGTTTATCTTTGTATTCTTTCGATTTTTCACGGATACTGAACGGGGGCATCTTTTCGCCAAGAATAACGTTGTCCGCCGCCGTAAAGATGTCAATCAGCTTAAAATGCTGATGGATCATTCCGATGTGGTATTTATAAGCGTCCTGCGGAGAACGAATCACGACCTCCTTCCCGTCGATGAAAATTTCACCGCTGTCGGGGAAGTATATGCCCGCAATCATATTCATAAGGGTGGTTTTACCGCTTCCGTTTTCGCCAAGAAGCGACAAAATTTCACCGCGCCTGACGTCCATGCTGACGTCATTGTTCGCAACGACCGCGCCGAACCGTTTAGTAACGTTTCTGAGTTCGATAGCGTTGTTTTGTCCCATATAACTCTCCAAAAATAGCGATTATCACGCCGAAAAAAAAGGGTTAAGGCGGGACGATTGTCCCGCCGAAATCCTATTCTGTTGTTGTAAATTAGTACTTCTCGTTAAGAAGCGTGATGCCGTCGATACGAACGTCAAAGTAAGGTGCCGAACGATGTTTGGATTCAAAGAAAACGCCGTTTTCAATGACTTGCGTGTCGGCTTTGTTGTTATCTTTGCCGGTGCCGTCGTCTTCAAAGTTTACGTTTGCCATATATGTTGCAAGTTTCGTGCCGTTAACGGTGAAGGTGGCGGTGTCGAAAACGTTAAGGGTGCCGTTCATAAGTTTTGCCTTGATGTCAGCAACTTTTGCCGCAGTGTCAGCGGTTGCTGCCGTACCGAAAGCGGTAAGTTCTACGGAACCGGTTGCGATAGTGCCTGTCCAGTCCTTAGCAACGTTTGCTTTATTAACGTCGCCTTTGGCGTTTACGATTTGTTCAGCAAGGTATTTGTAGTAAGGTGCCCAGTTGATTCTGGAAGAAACGATGAACGTTTCGGGGCAAGCGGAGAAAGTGCTTCCGTTGTAAGATACGTTGGGAACTTTTGCTGTTTCACAAGCGTTAGGTGCGCCCATGGAGTCAGCGTGTTGGCTGATAAGTTTGCAACCTTTACCAATGAGCAAGTTTGCTGCTTCCTTTTCGCCGGTTTCATCATACCAGCTACCGGTAAATTGAACGTCCATCGTGACGGTCGGGCAGACGGATTTTGCGCCAAGGTAGAAGGAGGTGTAGCCGGAGATAACTTCCGCATAGGTGTATGCGCCGACGTAACCCATTTTGGCTTCTTCTGCGGTGAATTTGCCTGCTGCGATCATTTCATTGAGTTTCAAACCTGCGGCAACGCCTGCAAGGAAACGACCTTCGTAAATGGAAGCGAATGCGTTGACAAAGTTAGGAAGATTTTCGGTGTGAGCTCTCGTTCCGGTTGCGTGTGCAAACAAAACTTTGGGAGCTTTTTTTGCAGCTTTCAACATATATGCTTCGTGACCGAAAGAGTCAGCGAAAATGATGTTGCAACCTGCGTCGACAAGGTTCATGGCTTCCTGATAGCAAGTATCGTCCTCAGGGATACCGGTTTTGATGATGACCTGATCGTCGCGAAGACCGAGTTCGCGTTGAACTTCTTCCATCGCCGTGATGAAGTTTTTGTCGTACGTGCTGTTTTTGTCATGCAAGCAAAGCATACCGATTTTAATGTTCGAATAATCGACTTCTCCGCCGTCGTCTTTCTTACATGCTGTAAGACCAACTGCGAGTGCTGCAACCATCGCTACAACAAGGAAAATTGCAAGAATTTTTTTCTTCATTATGAAATCCTCCATATATTTTGCCGTATGGCATTTTTTAACTTAGTTTTTCCTGAAAGTGACGCCGTCGTCCGACATACTTTCGATAATCGCAAGGCTTTCGATGCGGACGCCCTGCTCTCTCAACTCGTCCCCGCCTTTCTGGAAGCCCTTTTCGATGGCAATCGCGCACCCGACAAGAGTCGCACCCGCCTGCCCGATCAATGCGATAAGCCCGCGCAACGCCTCGCCGTGAGCAAGAAAATCGTCGACGATAAGCACGCGGTCGGAAGAATTCAGAAATTCCTTTTCAACCATTATCGTGTTTACGTTGCCGTGAGTATAACTTTTGACTTCCGCAGAATAAACGTCCTTTGAAATGTTGGCGGTTTTACTTTTCTTAGCAAAAAGCACCGGGACGTGCAAGTACATAGCTGCGTAGCATGCAATTGCGATTCCCGATGCTTCTAAGGTCAGAATTTTGGTAACTTGGTCGCACTTATAGAGTGAGTAGATTTCCTTGCCGATTTCCTCCATCAAAGTATCATCTATAAGATGATTGAGAAAACCTCCAACTTTTAACACCTCTCCGGGGAAGACTTTACCGTCCCTGAGGATGCGTTCCTCCAAAAGTTTCACTCTGTACCCCAATATAATGTGGTTGGCGTCGGTCGAAAACACTTTATTTTGTGTTTTTTGGCTTTCCGCCACCTGTAAGATAGTGCCATTATAACCAAAACGACAAAATGTGTCAAACGAAAATCACCACTTTTGAACATTATTTTCAACTTCTTTCAAATTTAAAAATAATAATCATACAAAGGCGACGAAATATATGAGTTTTTCTGAACTTTTATTCACGTTTCAACCATTTCCCCGCCCGCGCTTTCGCATGATTGTCTGTCCAATCATTCCGTTTGCTCTCCCGCGCGCCACCCGCACTCTCACCCGACCTGTTGCCCGCATGCTCGCCACTCTTGTTTTTCCGCTTTTCTCGTTTTTCCGCTAACTTAATAAATACGCGCGCCTCGCGCGCCTACCGCGCGCTCGCGCGCCGCCCTCGATTATGTCGTTTGTCAGAACGTAGTTCTCATAAGGCGCAAGGTTCACGTTCTGCAATTCCTCGAAGGTGGAAATCGGTTTCGCGTATGCCGCGTAAAGAGTGGTATAATGGCTAAAAATCCGAAAGTAAACATTAACGTGTTTAGTTCCCTTTTAATTTTTGGTATGGTATAATTACCGATGACACCTATTATTTTGCCGATGAGTTTTAGTTCCCTTTTAATTTTTGGTATGGTATAATGCGACCGTGGTATTATAAAGACAATAAAACGTTTTAGTTCCCTTTTAATTTTTGGTATGGTATAATTATTAGGGAGTTGCCGTCTGGCGACAAATTGTTTTAGTTCCCTTTTAATTTTTGGTATGGTATAATCGAAAGCGCGTGGGACGCAATAGACGAATAGTTTTAGTTCCCTTTTAATTTTTGGTATGGTATAATTGACGCGGCGAACGCAAAAGCGCACGAATTGTTTTAGTTCCCTTTTAATTTTTGGTATGGTATAATCCCGCCGTTGGGGTACTACAAAATAAAGGAGTTTTAGTTCCCTTTTAATTTTTGGTATGGTATAATAAACAAGCGCGACGCTATCGAAGAACGCGCGTTTTAGTTCCCTTTTAATTTTTGGTATGGTATAATCGCGTTGGTTGATAAAAAGACCATAATGGAGTTTTAGTTCCCTTTTAATTTTTGGTATGGTATAATATACTACACGGAAGAAAAGGCACGGCATAGGTTTTAGTTCCCTTTTAATTTTTGGTATGGTATAATCGCGCAGTTGGTCGAGCGCGTCTTCAAGGTGTTTTAGTTCCCTTTTAATTTTTGGTATGGTATAATAGAAGAAAGAAATATATAAAGAAAGAATGAGTTTTAGTTCCCTTTTAATTTTTGGTATGGTATAATCCCTCACGCGTGCGCGTGTGTACGTATACAGTTTTAGTTCCCTTTTAATTTTTGGTATGGTATAATACGAAAAGATTGCGAAAGGCAAAATGAGTGGTTTTAGTTCCCTTTTAATTTTTGGTATGGTATAATAAAAAGCATTGAAATGCTGTTAAGGAGCGAGTTTTAGTTCCCTTTTAATTTTTGGTATGGTATAATGGGAACGAGAAAAACTCCTGAAAACCTCAGTGTTTCAGGAGTTTTTTCTGCTTCTTTCATTGTTACTTTTTCGCGAAAATCAAAATTGTGTAATTTCGTTTTCGTCTTTTTCTTGTTTTTTTATAAAAAAGAAAGTTGGAAAAAGTCCACGGACGATTCTTTTACTTTTTTCTTTCCCGTGATTATTTTCATACTTGCATATTGTTTTTCGGTAACAATCATACACCTGACGGATCCGTCTTTCGGGGCCTCTTTTTCCAATCTTGCAAAATGCTGTTCCGCATTTTCAACGCTGTTGCAAAGCCTTGCGTAAACCGAAAACTGCAACATATAGTATCCGTCGTTAAGCAAAAACCTTCGAAACGACGTGGCAAGATATCTTTCTGTTTTTGTGGAAACGGGCAAATCAAAAAATACGATTATTCTCATAAACTTACTCATATCGATGCATGCAAATCGGCAAGATTTTCGGGAGCAGTAATTCGCACTTCCCCGACGTTAAGCAATTTTTCAGACTTTGCACCACAAGTTCAACGGCATAGGACAATGCGTAAATCTGCCCGTTAATTTCCACGTCCTGATTCATCAATGCAAACAACTGTTTTTTTATTTGCGGCGTTAGTTTTTCTTGTCCGATAAAATTGAAAACAATCATGTCGACAATCGGTCGGAACGGCTCGATAATATCGTCGGCAAGATTAAAATTGTTCAATTCGCTTGCGTGATGCACTCCTATACTCGGCTCGAAACCGTACACCATGAGAGTGCGCGCAATAAGCCCGCGTACGATTGAGTATCCATAGTTTAACGCAAGGTTTATGAAAGAGTCGTCGCGTCTTACGAAATCCTTGCCGAATATTTTTTTGAAATACAAATTTGCGGCAACCGCTTCAAGATTTTTCGCATCATCGCTGCTTACCGATTTCGCAAGAGAGTATAAATCGTTCACAGGCTCGTTTGAAGTGAATTCCACACAGGTTGCCTGGTTTTCGATTTTGCGCTTTACGATGCTTTGCCATAACTGCTTTTGCAACGGTTTCGGCATGTTCTGTTGCAATTTTAATATCTTTAACGGTCGATAATAACTGTTAAGCGGTAAAATAACACCGTTTGGCAAATGCTTTCCGTCGCAGGTGAACACAACCGCACCTGCGTCCGAAAGCGTGCTCAACGCATAACTCGTTATCGTACATTCCGCCGTTTCGATAAGAACGCTGTTCAAATCTTCAACGGGAAAACTATGCTCTTCTTCACCCCTTACAACAAGTTGTCCGTGATTTATCCTGATACTGCAAGGGGTAGATAAAAATAAATTTATGTACCCCATATACCCTCTTATTTGTTTTGATTGTTTTTTCTTTTTTCCGCTTTTTCCTTGTCGGTAAGCATTTTCAGCGGTTGCGGTTGTTTCGGCCTTTTTTTGATTTCCTGAACGTTGCCGAGCACGTCGATTTCGCATTTCGTTATTTTACCGATGTTTTGCGTTCCAATGCCGTCCCTTCTGTAACAACCCGTTGTATCCTCAACTTCAATCGACGCCGTTGACCTATTAAAACCTATAAAATACACGAGATCGTCCGTAATTGTTTTTGTCTGTGCTTTGGCACTGTTTTCGACATCTTTTTTCTTTTTCAGTTCGATACCTTTTTTGTTTTCAATATGCAATAAGTCGTCCTGATAAATCGACATTTCGAATGTGTACGTGTCGTCCATTTCGCGCCATTCGTTTTGCGGTTTATTGGCCGTTGCTGCTCTTTTTGGCAATTCGCCGCGATACAAATCCGCAACGTAAACGGGCACACCGAAATACTTTCCGTCTTTTGAATACAAATCGACTCTTATCATTCCGTCGTTTTTGACAATACCCTTGTTCTTTTCCAGAATCATTCCGCCGCCTGTATATGTTTCATACGTTTTTACGGTACGGACAATATTGCCTTGTCCGCTGTTGCACGGTTTTCTTATCGGCGTTGCAAACGCTTTTTTCGCGTCTCCGTCAAATTCGACAAGTCGCTGTTTTAAGGCGTTGTACAAAGCAACATCGCCCTCGGGTTGGAAATAGCCGTTTATTTCTCCGTTTTTATCCAGTTTAAGGTTTGCAAGCGCAGTCCTTTTTACGATAACGTTATTTCCGTCACAAACTGTCGGATATTTATTATCCGCATATTTTGAACTGAAAACGGTTGCTTCGTTGATGCATCCTTTCGCCTTGCGGCTTGTCATACGACTTACGACAAAAGGCTTTGCGTTCATCAGATAATTTTCGTTAAATCCAAGTAAACGCAATTTGTTTTGCATTAAGACCGGCTCGTCCATAACGCGCGCGTCGAGTTCGTTGATAAATTCTTTGTAAGGATAAGGCAAAACCAAATGACTATTTTTGTCGTAATAATCGGAATCGCAAATCTCACCGTCTTCAAGGACGTATTGTCCGTTACGCATTTTACGACTTTCCTTAATCTGATTGTATCTTTCGATTTTGTTTTTCGTTTTCGGCGTGACGCACGCAATAATCGCCGCGTCGACGGCATGGTGTTTGTCGCCGTCCTCACGAATCTTCTGTACACCCCAGAATCTGCGAAGATACGACGTAATAGCGCCCTTGACTGTTTCAACTCTTCCGTACTTATCTTTTGACTTTTCGTCAAATAATAAATAATCTTTTATAAGATTTGCAAGCATTCTCGAAGCGTATCGGGTATCGTTCAACGCGCGGTTTTTCCATTCCGATTCGTTGATCTCTTTCTTTTGCAAAAATTCAAGTTTCTTTCTGTTGCGTTTCTGATAAACCGCCTTCCAGAATGCAAGAACTTCGTCGTAATCTCTGCCGATTCTTTCAAAATACTCGACAGGCGTGGAATTGCGTTTGTTTTGGTTTTCTCGTTTCAACACAAGGACCTTGTTGTTGAAACTGTCGTCAAACGACCTGCTGTACGGGATAATATGGTCGATCTCATAATATCCGTCTTCAAACAAATGATTGATATCCAGCGTTTCCATAGAATACGCGCACTTATGGTCTTGTTCTTCATACAGTTTGTATTTCAAAACGTTGGTAGAGTTTGGCATTGCGTTTAACTTTGCAATATTTTCGCGAATCGCTTCGTTTTTCGCGGCACGCGCGTCGTTTTCTTTTTTCAATTTATCGCGCTCGTCTTTCGACATCGACATATCCCTTGCAAGTTCGATATTGATTGCATAGGGACTGCCATACTGTCTTATTACCGCGTCGATTACCTTTACGGTTTGCGAAAGAGCGCGTTTTACAACGGGCGACGTTACACCTCCGATTGCGTCGTAAACTTCTTTTGTTCCGAGATACTTTTGCTTTTCAAAATTATGTTCGGAATGATTGTGCCCCGCCTTTTGCATTGCATCGCTGTATACCATGCCTTCTTCGAGATACGGCAGAATTTCCCTTAACACGTGAAGCGACAAATGACCGTATCCCTTCATATCTATTTTGGAAAGCTTTTCAATCGTTTCTTCGTCAAGTCTTCCGCCGATTATCTTGCTTTCGGCAATGGCATTGCGGAACAGGTTTTCGCTTTTGTATTTTGTGCAGATTTCGGCGATTTCGTCAATGAGTTCAACATCGCTTTTAAGATTGTCGTTTAACGCCTTTACGATTTTATTACTGTTTTTTGCAGTAATAAAATCGCCTTTATCTTCGCAAGCTAATGAATCGACAACGTCGTTTATCTCAACGACGTCGCTTTTTGACTCCCCTTCGTTTTTCTTCTTGTCGGATTTCTTTTTCTCGCTGTAATTAAGCGCGCTGAAACGATAATCGTCGTCAAGTTTTATCGCTTTTCTGAACGATTTGTAACTAACTTTATCCACTTTTTTTACAAGTTCGACGGCGATTTGTCTTTCTTCGTTGCTAAGGTGCCTTCTGTCACCCCCGCATATTATCGAAAGGTTGTTGATTTTTTGATAAATCGTTGCCCATTCGCTCGTATATGTCCCTTTTGCCGCCACGTCTTCATCACGATATATCTCACACTTTTTCACGTCGTGACTTCCCGTGTATTGACTTCCTTTCCCCGGACCTTCATCAAAATTCCTTTGCGAAAGGAATATATCAAGATATTTCTCTTTATTTTCGTCGGTCGCAAAATTGTTGCCGAATTCCTTTTGCTTTTCAAACAAAAGTTCGATTTCCTTCACGAGAATATCCCGCGATACGCACATCGAATAATCGCCGCCTTTATTATGGACGGGCTTCCCTTCCATTAAATACTTTTTATAAAGTTGTTCGCCGCGGGTTCGCATACCGCTCTCTCTCATTTCTTCTTCGCTTTTTCGAATACTGCCTAAAAGTTTTCCTTCGTCGCTGTCTTTTGCGCCTTCCCTTTTATTGCTTTTGAAACCGCGATGCCGAGCAAGCGAATATAAAACGCGCGCAAATTCCGCCTCGGTCAATTTTTTGTCCAAAGCGTCCGAACGAAGTTTGACGACGTCAAGATTCTTATATTCGTCTTTTAAACAAATTAAATCATCCTGCGTTTCAAATAATTCAATTCCGTTTTCGGAGAAAAGTTTTCTGATTCTTTCGAGCCTGAAAGATTTTCGTCTGATGCGACGGCGCAGCCCCCTTGCGTTTCGCCTGGGTTCCGCAAGCGACGCACCTGTTTTAGGTTGCTCCGCCGCGTCAAATATGCGCGAATTAAGAGCATTGATTTGAATAGGTTCGCCGTTTTCGTCACATTCGAGCACGCACCAACCTACCGATTTGATACCTACGTCAAGTCCGAGTCTGTACATATTTCCTCCTTATTATAAAAGATATCCCTTGATGAAAATCATCAAGGGATAGAGCTTTTCGGGAATTAACCCTTGTTTTAGAAACCTTTAATTTTTGGTATGGTATAAAGGTTAATTATATTTTAACATACGCACCTTTGCTTGTCAACTTAAAGTTCCATTGATTGTCAGATGCGGCAGAAGCCGTCGGGGGTGACGATTATTTCGCCGGTCTGGACGGCGGCGGTGAGAGAAGCGTCAACCCATTCCACGGCAGATTTTGTGCGTTTCGCGACGTTGAACAGTTTGAAAACTTCCTTATTAAGGTCGTCCTTTTCGATATAGACGGTCGCTTCGATTGCGCATTTTGCGGCGGCGACGATCTCGTGGGGATGCACTTTTGTCAAATCGCGGGTAACGCGCGCGTCGCTCGGGCGGAAAGTCGAAACGGGCTTATCGACGTAAAAGACTTTGCCAAAATATTCCTGCCGTTGCGCCTCGTATGATGAAACGTATCTTGAAATTTGCGCGATGGCTTTTTTGGCGGTTTTCGGCACGCAGAACGCCGCGGCGATTTTATCGATAAGACAGCTTTCTTCGATCGGCGACTCGACCTCGATAACGGTGCGGATTTTATTCATAATCGCTTCTTCGTTGACGAAATTCAGGACGTATTCCGCCCCGGCGCGCGCCAGCGGTTTGATATAAGCCGTCTTATAAGTTTTTCTGTATTTTTGCAGCGCGTCGCGGACGGTTTTTTTGGAAACGACCTTCTTTTCGGTGAGCGTCGCGACGACTTCCTTGATTTTGTTGATTTCGCGTTTCTGGTTGTTGAAGTAGTTGATCGTCCAAAGGTTATAGACGTTCCAGCCGAGTTTTTTCAGTATTCTCGTCTGCATGGTCATGCGGTCTTTCGCGGACGGAATTTTTGCCGAGTGCTCGCTGTCCGCGATGATTGCGAGAATATACTTGTTTTTGTCGCGGGGATCGACGACGGCGACGTCGATTTTGAAGTCGGACACGCCGACGTTCGCGTCGCACAACAGCCCGCGGTCTTTCAGGTCTTTCGCGACGTTTTCGCCGATACCTTTCGATTCCACCCTGACGTCCTTTGCCGCAATCGAAAGCATCTCGGGACCGCGTTCGGCGTATTCGAGGAAGGCTTTCAACGCCTTAACGCCCACGCTGTCGGTGCGGTTAAGGTCAATCATATTGCCCGTTACGGAACTGAAAACAATCATCTCGCTCCTTGCGCGGGTAACCGCAACGTTAAGTCGTTTATAGCCGCCCTGCTGGTTTATAGGACCGAAATTCAACGATAATCTGCCCGTTGCGTCGGGACCATATCCGACGCTGAACAAAATCAGGTCGCGCTCGTCGCCCTGAACGTTTTCAAGGTTTTTCACGAAAACGGGCTCATCCACGTCGTACGCCACGTCGTCGAGACCTTCTTTGTGAATCTCGTGTTGCAGCTTATCTTCGATGTAATTCTGTTGCGCCGTATTGAACGTAACTATGCCGATCGAGCGGTTTCGTTCCTGCGGATTTTTAAGCCTTGCCACGACTTCTTTCACAAGCGCGTCGCCTTCTTTTTTGTTGCATTTGCTGCCGCCCCTTTCGTAAACGCCGTCGACGTAGGCAAGTTTTACTTTGCCTTTCAACTCGTTCGGAGACGGGAAAGTGAGCAACTTGTTGTCGTAAAACATGCTGTTGGAAAACGCGATAAGGCTTTCGTGATTGCTGCGGTAATGCCACAAAAGATGACGTTCGGGCATGCCGATTGCAAGGCAGTCGTCAAGGACGCTTTCAAGGTCTTCGACTTCGAAGTGCTGTTCGTCGCGATAATCGGTGCGGAAGAACATCGTGGGCGGAAGCTGCTTCGGATCGCCGACGACGATGACGTTTTTACCGCGCGCGATCGCGCCTACCGCCTCGCACGTGGGCATCTGCGACGCCTCGTCGAAAACCACAAGGTCGAATTTTTCCTTTTCGATATCGAGATATTGTGCAACCGACACCGGGCTCATCAGAAGACACGGGCAAGTCGCGCGAAGTATTTCGGGAATTTGTGAAAACAGCGCGCGTATCGTCGTGCCCTGCATATTCGTTTTTTCGGCGCGGTACAGCAAAACTCTTTCCAGGTTATGTTCGCCCGAAGTATCGGTTCGCGGAAGTTTCGACACGAGCCTTAAATACAACTCCGACCTTGTGAGTTTTTCGTATTCGTCGGACAGCGCACGGAAACGTTGCATCGTTTCTTCAAGCGACAGCCCCGAGAACCTGCAAAGCACGTCGTCAAGGTAAAGTTCGCTCCTGACAAAATTGAAATACACGCATTTTTTGAAACTTCTCAGCACGTCTTCGGCGGTGATTTCGCCGTTAAACAGCGGTTCCAGCACGAAATCGAATCCTTCTTGTCCGCAACGTTCCACGACGCTCTGGTATCTGCACCAACTCGGGATATAGTCCATATTCTTTTCGATACTCGAAATGCGGTCGATAGTGCTGTTGATTTCTTCGCGCGGGTCTTTTTTGACGATGCAAAAGAGATTTTCGAATGCGGTTTTCGCTTTTTGTTCGGTTTCGTAAGCGCGCATATAGTATTCCATAAGGACGTGCGGCTTATTTTTCGTCAACCGACGGCAGGTTTCGTTGAAAAGATTGAAGTCGCAATCGGCGTACAGTGCGCGTGCGGCGTCGTAAAGCGCGGACACCGTCGCGATTTTGTCGTCAAGACCCATATCGTTTTCGGTTGTGGCGAAAAGCGATGCGACTTCCGCGCGGCGTTTTTTGACGGTTTCTTTGGTTTCCGCAATGATAAGCAGGAATTCCAGAAATTCGCGGCGGTCGTTTTTGTCGACGGAAGAGAGCGCCTTTTTCACCGACTTTGGCAAAAACGCGCTTTTTTGCATTGCTTCTTTGACCTCGGCGGGCGCGACGTTTTCGGGATACTTTCCGTACTTATTCTCGTATTCTTTCGTGATAAGTCCGTCGCGACGAGCCGCTTCGAGATACGACTCCACAAGCCCTTTCGCGTTTTCGACGGCGCAGGCGTTTTCAAAATATTTTGCGATTTTTTCGTCGGACGTGAGTTTGTCCGACAGGAAATACAACGCCTTCAACTTTTCGCCGGTGAGCGAAATCGTTCGCATATTGATTAAGGTTTGAAGTTCGCGCGCGTAAGTTTTCAGATGTCTTAGCTCCATCTGGTAAATATCGAGCACGCTTTCGGCTTCTTCGCGCCAGGCGTCGGTGTAATCGAATTTTCCGATGTACCGAAACGGCGACTTTTCGATATCGCCGCATTCTTTCGCGCGGATTGCAAGTTCCGTCAGAATATCAAGGTATCTGTTGAATGACGACGCCGTCAGTTTTTCGTAAAACAACCCGTCGATTCGTAAGCAATCGGGAGCGTCCGAATTGTCAAGATAAGCCATCATCGCCTCGTACAGCGAAAAGCCGAGATAACGCTTTCTGTGCATTGCGTCGATTTCACCCTGCAACTTGTCGATGCACTCCTTGATTTCATTCGCTTTTTCTTCAAAGTCGATATCGGAAACGGCAGAACCAAGGTTTAACGTGTTGATTATCTTCGATAAAATATCGGTTTTGTGCGTTTTGTCGGAATGAAGTTCCAGACAGAAATCGCCCGCGCCGCAGTCGACAAGGCGTTTATAAACCACGTTCAACGCCGCCATTTTTTCAGCGACGAACAGCACGCGCCTGCCTCGCACGATGTTGTTGACGATGATATTCGTTATCGTTTGCGACTTGCCTGTGCCGGGCGGTCCGTGCAGCACGAACGAGCCGTTCAGACTTGCTTTTATCGCCTGATATTGCGAGCTGTCCGCGCTTATCGGCAGCAACATTCTGTCCGTGCCGAAGTACGCCTCGTCCGAGTTTGCGGTGTCGGTCGGAGTTTCGTTTTTCAGCCCGGCGTCCACCGAGTTCGAAATCATAGAACGGATAAGCGGCGACTCCTTGAACTTGTCGATATTATAGCGCACGTCGTGCCACATGAGATAATTCGTGAACGACAAAACGTTCAGATAAACGTTGTCGATAATTTCCCATCCGGGTTTATCGGCGATTTCTTTTTTGACGCGCGCAATGACTGCGAGTATACTTTTCGCGTCGGACAGTTCGACCGCCGAAAGCCCACGCATATCGAGGCGGAATTCCTGATACAAAAATTCCAGAAGAGTATTGTTTATCTGCGCCCCGTCAACGTCGAAAGTTATCGAAAATACGGGCAGAGATATGCCCTTTTTGTCAATCGACACCGGATAAAGAATAAGCGGCGCGTATTTGAATTTTTCGTTTTCAGACTCTCTCCACTTCAAAAAGCCGCACGCCACGTACAAACTTGCGGTGCCGGACTCTTCTTCGATGGTTTTTTCCTTGCGATAAAGATTGAGCAGCGTTTTGTTTTGCTCTTTTTCCGAAAACACGGTCGAAAGTCTTTTGTTTTTGTATTCGTACAAAAGGTATTCCGACAGCGGCTTCAGCGGCGCGGGGTTGTCGAAAGACGGATTCAGCCTTGCGTCGCCGTCGGGCACGTCTTTGGGGTGCGCCGTGAGCGTATACGGTTTATCGTGTGTGACGTTTTCGACAAAAGTTTCGATTGACGCGGTGAGAATTTTCACGGCGGTATTCGACACCCTGAAATTCAAAAGCGAATTGCGAAGATCGAGTTCCAACAAGCGGCGTTCCCACTGTTTTTCGCGGGTGAACAGACTTTCGCCGCCGATATTTTCGCCGTATTCTTTGATTTTCGGCGGAGCGGCTTGTTTATAATCGTCGCTTTCGACAAGGTCGTATCCACCCTCCGTTTTCACGCGGACGGACTGCGGCAGTATGCCCATGATACGCGCGCGTTTTATATCGACCGCAAAATCGACGGTCGGCGATTTTTTAAGAAACGATACGGCGTTTTTCTCGCACTTTTCAAAACTTTCGCCCTTGAAAATGCCCGAAATGTCGATAAGCGTCGCTTCACCGACGCCCGCCGCCGCTTTTTTCGCGACGTAAGACATATCGTCGAACACGTCTTCCGCCATACATTCTTCGGTAAGGAAGCACGCGACGTACCAGTTGTTGTCCGATTTCGCAACGACGGGATTGTATCCCGCGCTTTCGATCACCGACGCGAAAATCAGCGCAAGTTCCATCGGCGTTGCGACCTTGTCCGAAAGTATTTCCGAAAAATCGGACACGATGACGCTGTCCGCCGTCGTTTTCTTGCCCATAAGGAATCCATGGTCGCAAAGTATCGCATACGTCGCGGCGCAGAGATTTCGCACTTTGTTTTTCGACGCGTTCGCATAGCCCGTGCCGGTAACGTCCTTAAAGCCCCATTCCGCAATCTTTTTGTGCGCGAGGTTCAGAAGTCTGTTGACGTCGGGCGTGCGGCGGACGAAAGTCGCGATACTTTCTGGTTTATCGACGTTGCACTCGTCAAAGGCAAGCACCGTTACCCTTTCCGTCGCTTCTTCCAGGACGACGCCGTCCTTCAATACCTGCACCGTTATTTCGCCGTCGTGCTTTCTGTTTTGCGCCACCATATAAAGGGGCGACAGTTTCGCGATGCCGTCGAATCTGAGATTGGCGCGGGCGGGAAACACCGCCTGAATTTCGGAAACGGGCAGCAAAAAATCGGGCTTTGACGACACGCTGATTTCGATATTTTCGCAGTCGAAGTCGGACGCGTTTCTGACATAAAGCCTTTTGACGGGGGATATCCCGTTCTGCACCTGATAATAACTTATCACGGACGAACATAATAAGCTGATTTCGAATTCGCTCATAGACACCTCTTTATTTATCGATATTTTACCATACCGCGCGAAATATTTCAACTAAAAATAAATGTGGATTTACTTTAATACACAAGCGGCAGTTTGTAAAAATAGTCGCAATCGTAGTTTAAAGTATCATTTTTTAATCATTAACGCCTTGTTTTGCAATGTGTTGAAATACACCTCATCCGCGCCGTTTTGCAGAACAGGGTTATTTCGTTGCAAAAACGCACGCTTATCGCAGGGTTTTAATATGTTTTTGTGAAATTGAGATATTTTGGAAAATATTACAATTTTTTTTGCGCGCTTGTTAAAATTTTATCGCAGCGGTTGATTTTTGACGCTAATTATTGTAATATATTTTTGTTACTATTAAATTATTATGTGCTAGGAGGCATATTATGGATTCAAAATACGAAAGCCTGTTTACGCCGTGGAAAATCAAGAATTGCGAAATCAAAAACCGCATTGTAATGACTTCTATGGGCGGTACGTCAATCTTCGGTTGGATGGAACCCAACCACTTTGACAAGGAAGCCGCAAACTTCTTGCTTGAACGCGCAAAGAACAACGTCGGTCTTATCCTTCCCGGCATCGCGCCCATCAGGGATATCCTTCTCGGAAAATGGCTTTATCAAGGCAAAGGAAAGTTCAAAAAGCTCAAAGAATTTATGGACGAGTTCCATAAAACGGGCGCAAAAATGTTCGTACAACTTACGGCAGGCTTCGGCAGGTCGCTGGCAATCAACGACATTATGGTAAAGGCGTTACACAACAAAGCCCTTGCAACCGTCTTGAAACCCGCCCTTGACGTAAGTTACCTTACCGCAAGCGCAAGCGCAACCCCCAACAGATGGCAAGAATCCTGCATCTCTCGCCCCCTTACGCAAAAAGAAATCCACAAAATGGTCGAGGCTTTCGCAAAAACCGCGAAACTCTGCATGGACGCAGGCGTTGACGGCGTTGAAATCCACGCCGTTCACGAAGGCTACCTTCTTGACCAGTTCACGATGAAATACACCAACCAAAGGACGGACGAATACGGCGGATCGTTTGAAAACAGATACCGCTTCCCCGTCGAAATCGTCAAAGCCATCAAAAAGGCGTGCGGCGACGACTTCCCCGTTTCTTTGAGATATTCCGTCGTTTCCAAAACCAAAGGATTCGGCAAAGGCGCGCTTCCCGGCGAAGACTACGTTGAGGTCGGCCGCGATATGGAAGAAAGCGAAAGAGCCGCAAAATATCTCCAAGATGCCGGCTACGATATGCTCAACTGCGACAACGGCACCTACGACGCCTGGTACTGGGCTCACCCCGGTCCCTATATGCCGCAAAACTGCAACCTCGAAGACGTCGCTCACATCAAAAAGTTCGTTGACATTCCCGTCGTGTGCGCCGGCCGTATGGAACCCGACGTTGGCGCGGAAGCAATCGCCGAAGGCAAAATCGACGGTTTGGGCGTTGCTCGTCAGTTCCTTACCGATCCCGCATGGGTAACCAAACTTATGAACGACGATATCGCGTCGATTCACCCCTGCATCTGCTGCCACAACGCCTGCTTCGATATGGCGTCCTATAAAGGCGACGACGGACAACTCGTCGGCAACGACCAAACCCTTGCGGACAACGCCGGTATGGCTCGCTGCGCCCTTAACCCGCAGACGATGCAAAGCAAAAAATACAAAATCGTCAAAGCCGCTCGTCCCAAGAAAATCGCAGTTATCGGCGGCGGTATCGGCGGTATGGAAGTCGCGCGCGTCGCAACTCTGCGCGGACATAAGGTTACGATTTACGAAAAGTCGAATGTTCTCGGCGGCGTATTCATCGCTGCCGCTGCGCCGTCGTTCAAGGAGAAAGACCGCGACCTTATCAAATGGTACGAAAAGGAAATCAAAGACCTTAATATCGAAGTAAAATTCAACACCGAGGTCAAACCCGAAGACATCGCGAAGCTCGGCGCGGACGAAGTCGTCGTCGCAACGGGCAGCAAGGCAAGAAAACTTCGTGTTCCCGGTGCGGAAAAAGGCATCGAAGCGTGCGAATATCTGCTTGGCACCAAAGAAGTCGGCAACAAAGTCATCGTCATCGGCGGCGGCTTGTCCGGTTGCGAAATCGCCCTTGACCTTTACAACAAAGGCAAGACTCCCGTCATCGTCGAAATGAAAAACGACCTTGTCGCAATGAGAGGCGTCTGCCTTGCGAACACTTCGTATCTCCGCGACTTCTTCGCGCTTAACAAAGTCGACGTACGTCTGAACACCGGTCTTGTCGAGATCACCGACAAAGGCGTCAAGGTCAAAGACCTTAAAACCGGCAAGGAGTCGGAAATCGCAGGCGACAGCGTGATTATGTCTGTCGGCTACATTCCCACCCCCGTAGCAAAAGACGGCGTGAAACTTGTCGGCGACTGCAACGGCATCGGCAACCTGCGTACGGTTATCTGGCGCGCATGGGACGTCGCGATGAAACTGTAATCTGCACTTTTAAAAAAAGACAAAGGGGTAATCCCCACAGAAATCAAGAAAAAACAGCCCTCCGTTTTTACGGCGGGCTGTTTGTTTTAGTTATATCGTTTACTTTGTAAACGGTTCTATTTTTTCCTTATCTTCTCTCAAAGAGAGAAATATCACTTTGCGTTAGCAAAATATCACTGCCGTAGGCACTATTTTTGCAGCGCGGCTTCGATAAATCCTTTGAACAATGGATGCACGCGGTTGGGGCGCGACTTGAATTCGGGATGGAATTGCACGCCGACGTAGAAAGGACGGTCTGTAAGTTCCACCGTTTCGACAAGGCGACCGTCGGGAGACAGCCCCGAAAGAGTAAGCCCGTTTTTCGTCAGGATTTCACGATAATCGTTGTTGAACTCATAGCGATGGCGATGGCGTTCGGAAATTTCAAGCGTGCCGTAGCAGCGTTGCATCGTCGTATTTTCTTTTATCACGCAAGGATACGCGCCAAGTCTTAACGTGCCGCCCTTGTCGATATCGTCGCTTTGTCCGGGCATAAAGTTGATGACTTTATTTTTGCACAGCTCGTCGAACT
>OGOZ01000883.1_pt1 | contig 18421 bp, 15 predicted proteins | sample 1552801 | NCBI WGS metagenome assembly OGOZ01 (sample SAMEA2580196, study PRJEB22360) | human gut metagenome | biome: human gut; feature: human-associated habitat; material: faeces | place: Denmark | collected 2008/2010 | reverse complement strand
GTAAAAATCCCCAGAGGCAGCAGCCATGCGGCGATGCGGTTGGCTGCGACCTCCCGACCCAGATAGGGAACCTGCCCCACATGGGCGGTAATCACACTATCCACAATCTGCGTATCGGCGCCGAACACAGACATACCCCATCCGTTTTCTGTGCTGTCACCGGGACAGGCCGGCGCGACGATGTTCAGCTTTGCGGGGGTGCCCTCCCTGTCATAGCGCCGCCGAATCGCCCTCAACAGCGTGTCCGCCGCACCGAAGGTGGCAAAGCCGCCGACACCGAGACTCATGCCGTTCCGAATCAGGGAGACGACCTCGTCGGCAGGAACAAATTGAGCCATGGTTTCACTCCTTTTCAAAAAAGGGCGCGTCAGGTAACGCGCCCTTATCCGGGTCAACTGCTTATCCGTTGACAGCGACTTGTTCTTTTTTCTCCACGAACCAGGGTTTGCGGTTGATCCAGGGTTGGATGACCTTGGTATTCAGGAGCATCAGGAGATAGCCGATTACGATGGAGAACACGATGGTCAGAACGAAGGTGATGATCAGCTTTTTCGCGTCTCCTTCGGTGATGATGCCGAGTGTGACAGGACCGGTGGGCAGCTCCACACTGACACCGTTGGCCATGGAGCGGGCTGCGGAGTCCTTCAGACCCATGGCAAGGGCTGTAAAGATCAGCACCGGGAAGTGGATCACATAGATATACAGGGAGAGCTGGCCGGGAACCTTCCAGATCTTGTTGTGCCAGATGGGGCAGCGGGACAGCCAGTCCACATCCAGCAGTACGAAGAAGCAGAAGAAGACGGAGAAAATCATGGTAGCGCCCCAGCCGATGTTAAAGTAGTTCTGTACGAACGCGGAATTACCGGAGACCCAGGAGCGAATCAGCACAACCGCGAAGGAGAGGACGGAACCAATGGTCAGGGCGACTTTGCCGCCGGTGCTCCAGGTCTTTTCCTTGAGCGCGTCTACCGCGACCCACAGTTCGCATCCGAGACCGAGTCCGATGAACATCAGGACCAGGTCGGTGTTGATGGTGAAGCCGCCCAGATCCAGCATGGCGTTCCAGAGAGGAATGGTATCGTTGATCCAGCAGCTTCCCATGAACAGGATCGTCACGGCGGGGAGGATCAGCGCAAGGACCTTGTGCTCATCTTTTGCCAGCAGATAGTAGATCACATAGCCGCAGATAAAAATGCCGGAGATAAACCAGATGGGGGTGTTGCTCAGCAGGCGAACGGCCGCTGTGGTGGAATACCAGTTGCCGACAAAACCATTGCCCATGCCGATGCCTGAAAGCTGCAGACCGAGGAACTCACCGATAGAAGCCAGGAAGTAGGCGGGATACTGGGCAAGGCTGTACCCGCGCCAGATGCCGTTGGCGACCCAACCGGCCAGCAGGCCGATCAGCATCAGCGGGAAGAGGCTTTTCAGGCGGGTGCTGAGATAACCAAGCGCCTGCTTGTGGGCGGGTACCGGCTCCAGATTCTCTGCTTTGGCTTTGCGGAAGCCCTGCATCATAAAATACCCCGAGAAGATCATGAAGGGCAGGATTACGTCAAAGTCAGAGCGGAAAATGTAGGCGTCTTTTGCGGCGCTCATGGTAAAACCCATGTAGCCCAGAGGGAAGATCATCAAAGCATGGATCAGAATAAAGTTGATGGCGAACATGAAGCGGAAAAACTCTATGGTATAATTGCGCTCTTTTTTCATGGTACTCACTCTCTTTCTGTTGTGATGGCTTCATTCTATTCCATATTGTTGATTTTGTCAACATTTGATTAAGTCAAAATAGATTTTTTCACAATTGATTTCATCAACGATTTGTGATAGAGTAGCAGCAGGAAGTAATGTTTTGGATGAGGTGAACCTTGAGAATACGTCCTTTCAACAGCTTTGCCGGTGTGTACTATCGGAAAATTCAGATTTATATGAAAAGAGCTTTCAAGCAGCTGGGAATCTCTTTTGATGAGGGAATCGTTCTCCATAATGTCATGTGGAATCCCGGCACGACACAGGATAGCATTGCCGATTCTCTGGTGCTGGACACCGCAGCCGTAGCACGAAGCTTAAAGGTGCTGGAACAAAAGGGATACCTGACGCGCGTAATCGACGAGAACAACCAACGCCGCAAGCTGGTGACGCTCTCGCCTGAAGGTGAAGCCCTGGGAAAACAGATTCATACTGCTATGCAGGCATGGGACGATGAAATCTTCCGCGAGTCCGGCGCAGACAAAACCGAAGCCGTAATCGAAAGCCTGCATTTCCTTCAGGAGCGAGCGTCCTCAGTCGATATCTCCTCCGTGCTGAAAAACTGGAACGAAAACGATACTGAGTGATTCCCAGCCATTGTGATGGCATCATAACGCCCTGCACGCATTGGATGATTATATTAATTTCTATAATGCTGATCGACCACACACTCATAATATATCCCGGATCCCTCAGCAGGCAGAACATCGCTTATGCAAAGTTTCCGTAAGAGAAATCATTCGCACAGCAAAGGACCGTCACGCTGGCACACCGGGATATACAGAGGCTGTTCTTTTCCAATACAACAAACGTCTTAAATATACTCTTCATCTGAAAGAATCTCTGTTGAGCACTTTTTCCCAGGTGACTGAATTATCTCTGGAATGCGATCTCGGACAAGCTTGTTGTAGGATATAGTCATAAGATCAACCTTCTTTTTCAACACTACTAGCCGTTATTCTACCATGCATCTGCGTCACTGTAAATATTGGCCCTTTCTGTAGCTATCAACTTTTATGCTCGTTTGAGGTTCGAAGCCTTCTGCCTCTTACTTTAAGCGAGACTTCTGCACAGCCAATTTGCACCAAAAGGTGCCTAAAAATCTGAACTATTTGACCATAAAAAGAGCTCCCGCACGATCTTTTTGACAGTGCGGGAGTAACTTTTCGTTGATATTACAGGGAAACCAGATATTTAGCCTCCATAAACATGAAAAATGCCGGATCTGTCTGGTAAACAAATTCGGCACTTATCATGCCAAAGAGCGACCAAATGGAGCAGAATCGAGGTAAGAACGACCAAAAGTACACCAAAGCACCACCGTTTACCTCTGTCGGTTCAAAAGGTAAGTTTCCAAATTGATTTCATGATGGTACTTTAAGGAAGCCGCTCTATCCTTCCGGAGTACAATATCATTCAAGTCAATTTTGTTGATTGCCGCAATCGCAACAATATAGTGGAGCATATCTGCCAATTCTGTACCCAGTTCCTCCTGAAGATCGCTTTCGTCAGAGGATTTCCTTGTTCCGTCCACCGCGTGGGTGATCTCGTGGGGTGTCTTTGCGCAGTCGTTGGGGTTTTTCTCGTCGGCCTGAATGTCCTTCAGGTCGGAAAACGCCTGCCCAACCGTGTCAAAAAACATCAGTACAGGCAGCTTGTCCGGCGCTTTCCCCTCCGGGAACAGGCCCTTCACAAAGGGATCTTTCAGGAGAATGGGGGCCGGCATGTCTTTTATCAGCATGTGACCCTGAACGCGGTTGTTGTCGCTCTTCACAATGGCCACGCCGTTTTGCATGAACAGCTCCGCCATGGTGCGTCCGCTGTCCTTCTGCCCTGACTACATGTCCGGCGGCGCATAGGTAAGGGATAACCAACACCGATCCAGACCTTCTGCGTGATAACCTTCCGGCGCATCAGCTCATGACAGCTATGGAGGATCATCTCCTGCATGACCACACGTGCTTCTTCATACGTATAGTTCCGGGGAAGAATCTGAGAGAAGGAAACCGAATGGGTTTTGCTCCGGTAGTTCTTGATATCCTCCATGAGGCAGCTTTCGCGGCCCCAGGCATGATCGATCAGCAATTCCGCATCTTTCCCGAAGATCCGGTAAATCAGTTCAGGAGGAGCCTCCGCGATCCCGCGCATTGTATAGATGCAGTACCGCTCCAAGCGCCTTGCTGTCCCACCGGCCACCTGCCAGAAGTCTGTGATCGGCTTGTGGTCCCATAAGGTTTTTTGGTAGAGCTCTTCCGTGAGAAAGCCCAGATGATCCTTCGTATGCTTTGCTGTGATATCCAGTGCGATCTTCGCCAGATAGAGATTTGTGCCGATGCCTGCCGTCGAGGGTATATGCAGCTTTTCGGCGATCTCATTCATGAGCTTCTTCGCCAGCTCCTGGGGCGTCATCCGCATCGACTCCAAGTAGTGTGTCGCGTCGATGAAGGATTCGTCGATGGAATACACGTGAATGTCCCGCGGGTCGAAGTAGTTCAGATACAGCGCGTAGATATCTGCTGCGTATTCGATGTAGAGCTGCATCCGGGGCATTGCTGCCTCATACTTCACGTTCCTTGGGATGTCGGAGAGTCTGCATCGATTCTTGATCCCTTGGGCTTTCATCTTCGGGGTAATCGCAAGGCAAAGGGCGTTTTTCCCTCTGGTGGTGTCTGCTACTACAAGGTTGGTCTCAAAAGGATTCAGATTCCGCTCCGCACATTCGACTGAAGCATAGAAGGATTTCATATCGATGCACATGTAAATACGCTCTTTTTGAGACATGATACCCTTCCTCTTTACGCGAGATCTTTAATCACCTTTACCGCGACACCCTGAATGATACAGTGATCAACGATAATATCATCGAACGTGGGGTTCTCTGCATGTAGTACGATGTGATCATCTGCTGGGCGGAACCGCTTCAACGTAGCTTCATCGTCCACAAGTGCGACAACGATCTGATTGTAGTCAGCTGTGTTTTGCTGCCGTACTACAACAAGGTCGCCATCGTCGATGCCTGCGTTGATCATCGATTCACCGCTTGCACGGAGGACGAAGAAATTACCTCTTCCGAAGAGCGCAACCGGGAGCTTGATATACTCCTCGATGTTTTCTTCTGCCAGTTTCGGAATACCGCAGGCAACCGCGCCGAGAACGGGGACCCGGCAAAAGCCTTCTGCGTCACGCCGACTTTGCTTCGTAATAATGTTCTTCCGGCCTTCACATTCGACGATGCCTTTCTCTCTCATCACCTTGAGATACTTGGACACCGTGGATTCCGCAAGCCCAATATTCCTCGCGATCTCCTTCAGGGAGGGAGTGGCACCTCCGTTGGCATCCTTGTACTCATCGATGAATCTTTCCAGCATCTCAAAGTACTCCGGCTTCTTGTGCTGCATGCTAGCACCTCCGTTTCCGCTAACAGAAAGATATCTTTCCGTTTGTCTGCATTATAAACGCGCCTCAGCTTCCTGTCAAGGGAGAAATCTGAGACGCGCTCTAAGTGTCAACTTTTATGCGTTTTTTAGGTCACAAGTATCCTGCTCCCAGCAACCGGTACTTGCTATTCTGTCTTCATGCTCTTATTGATATCGTGAATAGTACTTCTCTATATTCAATTCACATTTTGCATGAATTCTACGCCGTGTGTTTTTTGATATGTCATCCCATATGGTTGGCACTATTTCTAGGGTATCTTCCTCTCGATTGAAGACCATCATCTGTTTTTCTTCGAATCGCTTAAAGGGATAAATCAAAATAGTTCTGCGGGCTTTCTTTCTGTCTTCAGGATATTGTACGAATGTGCTATCTGCCTGTTCTACGAACAACCCGGCCTGTGCTCTCGCTTTATAAAAGTCAATGAAGTATTCAACAATATGATCAAGCTTCGCTTTCCCATCAACATCAGCAAGCCTCATCATTGCCTGTAGCAAGACAGGTTTATAAGAATAGCTCATTTTCATATGATCGAGCTCATCCCAGAAAGCGTCTTCCAACAAAGAGTGTGCTTCATTCGTCTGCTCTATTGTTACTAAGGTATCCTCATAATTGTCCGGATTAGCATTCTCTTCAGAATCGTCCTGTTTGCGATCTCGTTGCCTAAGCTCCTGTAATAGGATAGTCGGGTCTTTAAACGCATCTGGCGAGAACTCAGTGACATCAATAGGTTCTTGGTCTATTTCATTAACCTCAAAATCTTCTGCAGCCGATGCAGTCTCATATTCTGAGATTGTCTGTCCATAGTATTCTTCTTCTGTGATACTCGCTGCATACTGTCGGGCGAACGTTTTACCCGATCTAGCCATGCCTCCTTCTGAGATAGCATTTTTATTAAACAAGCCATTAATCAGGATATAAAAAGAATTTGTTTTCCAAGTCCTATCTTTTGAGCAATCCAGTATTTCGTGCCTCGTAAGCGGTCTTTTTTCATGCCAAAGCACTTTCATTATTTCTAGTTCACTTTTAGTAAATTTCATTTTCTCTCCTGCTTTTTCTGCAATGAGTGATACTAAAATGATGTTTTACTCATTTTTGCTCTGTTTTTTGAGTTGCTTGAGAAGTGCAATTGGGTCCTCAAGAAGTGCTGCAATGTGCTCATCTTCTTCCGGCACATCGTAGTCTTCATTTGAAATCGCTTCTTTGGTAATTGTATCCGCCTCTGTGCTCTCCATCTCTGCTTGCTCTGCATCAAAGAGCATCTCCAGAGCATTTACTTTTATCGGCTTGATCCCTGAAAGCTGATGCTGAATATCGTCAACTGCTTTCAGATATTCTTCATAAAGTTCCTGCCCTTCGCATTCATCACGATACAATTCTTGTCCCCAGTCTTGCAGTTGGTTCCAAGTGTAGAACGCATTTGAATTTGCTAATGACAATCTATCTGTCGAATCGTTTTGATCGTAACAAAGGATTACCGATGCAAGCAAAGCCGAAATGCCATGATAATAACTTGCAAAATCGCCTTCATCGCTACGGTATAGCAGCAGGTTGCTCAAATACTCCCAATTTATACCATCTCGAATTGGGAATGCAATTTGACAATCTATGTCCGTGCTAACCGTTGTTTGAGTACTACCAAGTAAGATTTGCTCATCTCCAACAAGAACAAAAAGATTATATCCACCGATAGCTTTATTAATGACTTTCATGGCAAACAGGCCATCATACAGAACATCTCTGCTACAGGATAGATCAACTGCAATAATAGCACAGCTAATATTTTTCCCTCGTATTTGCCGGGATCCGTTTTGGATAAGTACCACATCGTCTATCGTCGGGATGAAATTTCTCTCGAACTGAGTATATACTTCATTCTGATCCCCATAGGAATAAACTAGACGTGATAGTGAAAACCGCTCCACAGCATCAAAGGAATCGCAAAGCCATGATGCCTCTAAAAAAGATGAAATAGTCCTTATTGAAAACGCTGTCGTTAATGACTCGAACGAAGCTTGTAGGTCCATCGCTTCAGTTGAAAAGAACATAGCAAATCACTTATCCATTTAAGATATTGTCTATAGCTGCTTTAAGCGCTTCTCCATCTTGCTCCTGGTAAAAATCATGAACGAATGAATTCATTTTTACAAGATATGAATCATCATCAATACATTCGTCTACGAATATCTCATGAAGCACTTCTAAGCCTCCAAGAAAATAGGAATTATAGATCTTCATATTCTCCGCGATCATGTCCCTATCTTCCTGTAGAGTCTCAGAAAGCCTGAATGCACGGTAAACCCGCTTATCTTGATCCGGTTCAGATTCTTCATCTGCCAACATAAGAATCTGATAAACAAACTTCAACTCATTCCGTCTTTTCCCCAGAATTTCGGCCATCATACCGGCTTCGCCTTTAACGGAATTGTCGATAACACCCTTTCTGCCGTATTGGAACCCAATTATCGGGCATAAGATATAAGCATCAATATAGGCCTTAAAGATCTTAAAGTTGGCATGTGCATCCCTATCCGCAACATTTCCAGGTAACTCACAAAGGTCTTTCCAATAATTTGCATGTTTCCCAGTTATTCTAAAGTCTCTGTCAAACATGTTTATACCTCCGAAGGCTTAATGTGCGTGGATGTATCAATTTCTGCGCCATCTGCATCAACATCCTTGGCGATCAAATAGCTTTTGCCAACATATTTTCCGAGGTTTCCCGCTGCATAATCCCAGTCTTTTTTCATTACAGCCATAATTACTTGGTTGGCCGTATGAGGAAGGATTTTGCAGATATTCCCAATATGTATTTCGTCAACATTTGAAAAGGGCGCGTCCATAACGATCGGGTAGACTTGACCTAATTGCATATCCGAATCATCAAGGATTTTGTCCTTTGCCATAGAGACTAAGCTCGTAATAAATGCAAAGCTCTTCACAGCCTTCAGGCCGGGAGATTCTTCCGTCCTGACATCACCATAAGTAACTCGATATTTGTCATCAATGATAATTGAGCGTTCTCCGTGATACATTTTTGAGAAATTATCGTTCACTCTACGCTGCAATTCTTCACGCACAGTTTTTTCTTTTGCTTGGTATGTGTCATTTAACCAGTTAAAGACTTCCTCGGCATAGGAGATAAGCATAGCTACTTTGGCATTTTTTGTGCTGCTTTTGGCGTATTTCTCAATTGTTTCCTCACAACTTTGTATTTTAGCTCTGCAACCACCTATATTATTATCAATTGTTTCAAGATCGTGCTTAGCGTCAACATACTGTTGATGCGCTTCTTTACGCTTTGCTTCAATTTGCGCTGCATCAACATCCTCAACTATCAACTCTCCCTGAGCGGCTAGTTCATCTTGAAGTTCTCCTAAATGCCGTTTTGCTGTCCTATATTGCTTGAATCGATCACCTATTGTCTCAACATAAGTGTCCATTCCGCCCAAATAGCCTTCTACTTTGTTCTTAAAGTTATTGACCACAGAGCCGATCTGTTCCGGAGGAAGCTTTTTCCTTTCCGCCAAGACAAGTTGGTGGGGAACAGTTCCAGCATCAAGGCGCGTCCCGCAAATGCATCTCCCTCTGCGTAGCAGATAGTCAATGGCCTCTTGTTCCATTGCAGGAATACTTTCAGTCGACTCTTTAACCGCCTCCAGCAGTTCGAGAGTTTTTTTCATGGCTGGCATTCCAAAAAACGTATAAGGTCTGGCGTTAAATGCTTCTACCATAGCTTTTTTGGAATTCTCAATTCTAATCTCTTCTGTATGTATTGCCGCCTCTAAGCGCTCCCGCTCTTGCTTTGCCTTCTTCACCTGTTCCACATTGCTTTTTGCAAGCAATGCATTTGCTTGATCCTCTTTCTCTTTCCAATACTGCATTTGTGCATCAGCATTTTTGCGGTCTTCTTCGTATTGTTGAAGCTGATTTTTAAATGTTTCAAGACTGTCTCGGGCACGCTGGGCATTTATATCTCCAGACGTATCAATCATTCCCCTAAAGCTTTTCAAAACATTTTTAAGATGATCCCTGGCATTCTCGAGGACATCAAGGCGCATCAGCCCGCGTACAGCCTTTGTCAAGTCTGCACGACTCGCTATACTGGAAATACGTTCACCGCCGAAGAAAAAGTAATCCGATAAATCACGCGGCAAAACACGATCCATAGATTCTGTAATGTTTTGCTGATTTATAGGAGTCTTTGTCTGTCCGTCAGCCTGTAAGTATTCCAAAGAAACACTTACCTCGGGCTTTTTGCTTAGTTCACATACAAAATGATCTCCATCTGACACACGGGAGATGCAAGTATATTTAGCCAAGCGCTTAATCGTATACAGCTTTTTATCATGAGTAAAAGACACTGCAACCCATGTTTCTTGCACATCTCCTACATTCATGTTATCGCGAACCTCGCTATTCAATAAGCATTGGTCCTCGAAAGCATTTTTCCCATAGAGGCACCACTCAAATGCGCGGATAATCGTGGTTTTTCCTGATGTGTTTACACCGATAAGAACGGTTACATTCCGATCCGGATCAGATGAAAAGTCTACATGCTGCTTCCCGATGTATTGTCGAAAATTGAACATGTCGAGGCTGTTAATTATCATTTTTTACCCACCTCCGAGATAATCATTTTTTTGATTTTCTCTTCCATAGCTGGATTGGATTCCTTCTTAACAATATTATCGGTCTCAAGTTGAAGTAAGCGGAGCTTTATCGTGTTAAGCTTTTTTTCATCTAATTTCAGCCTCGAATCCATTTTCGTCGTCCTCCAATTCGTTTTCATTTATCGCATAGGCATCTTCAATCTCTGTGATCAAAGAGTCAGAATCCCGCGAATTTAATGCTATTCTTCCGAACTCAAGAATTCTAGCCAATTCCCGTTTTGCAAGTGTTCTTCCGCACTGGTAAGTTGAGGAGTATTCATTCACCTCTTCAAGCGGTTCAAAAAGTGTAACGAAATCATATATTACCGCATAAGGCTTGTTGGCAGCAAGGCGCAAGACTCTTCCTCTGCGTTGGATGTATTCCTTTGGATTAGTAGTGCTCGCAAGTATAAAGGCAGTCTTTATACTGGGAATATTCACACCTTCATCAAGACATTTAATCGCAACTATTCCTTGCAATGGATCTGCGGCTGAAAACTGTGCCTTGATTTGTTCTCTTTCTGCCGCGCTCTCGCTAGATGTGAAATGTCTCGCTTTCATCCCCAGCTCATTACCAAGTATTTTCGAGACAGCGACAATTTGACGTTCTCCCTCCTCATCTCTCTCAGAAGAATCGGAATCAGAATCAGCTACCTTGGTTGCTCCGCAGTAAACAAGCAAATGATCATCATTCTTATACTTCATCATCACATTACGAAGTACAGTTAACTTTTGCTTTGCGCCTGCAACCAAGCGAGATCTTGCAAGTAGTAACGTTTTCCCTCTTTCTGTTATTTTAACTTCCCCGTTTTTTTGTAAATGGCATTCTTTTTTTATCTTATATGACAAGTCTTGATATTTTTCCGCTTCATCATCTTCAAGATATACCAGCACCGGGTAATAATAATACGGCGTCAGCTTACCTTCTCTTATTGCTCTCTCAAGTCCATATTCAATGCACTTAGCACCAAAGTACTCTTTCAGCAGCCTGGTTCCAACCGGATCCCCATGCCTCTCCAAAGTAGCAGACAAGGCAAGTCTGTATTCGATATTTGGATTGAGCTTTTGGCTTAGGCTATACGACCCAAAATTATGTGCCTCATCTACCAAAAGGAGTGTATCTTTTCCCAACTGATTGATTTGCCGTTGAACAAAGTCTGTAGAAAAGGATGCATTCGTCGTTACAAAGCAAAATGTATCTATTACTCCAATTGTAAAGTCGATCACATCATTTTCTAACCTTTTTTTCCAGTCCCTTTGTTTCGAATCCGAATAGCCAATTGTCGGCCGCATATTAAACTTAACTATGTCTTCAACCCACTGTTCAACCAGATGCTGGAGAGGACAAACGATAATAATTGCTAGCCTTTTTTTATCTTGAAACAAACGCACAATAGCACCAAGCCCGGTATAAGTTTTGCCCGTGCCTGTAGCCATATCAAAGATTCCTCTGTAATCCTGCTTTGCCCATTCCTCAATAGCATCTTGTTGATACTCGTGGAGAGATACCCCCTGTGGTATCATGGGGATTCCAATTGCCGGCGGAAGAAGGTCTGCATTATCCTCCACTTCAAAGTAGTCTATCGGTGGCAGTTCGCCTTTTTTATATGCAGTTAGTTTTTTCGTCACTACTTGCGGGAAATCAACAATTGAAATGTTATCTTCTTTTCCTTCCCATAACGAATTGAAATCTGCTTCCAGATCATTGACGCGTTGTAAATCCTCCGAGACCAACGAATTGAAAACTACTATGGACTCATAGTTGTTATGAAAAGCATTAATAGTTTCATTCATCGAGCCAGTGAATGCGATTCTGTTTCCTTCTGCATCGTACAGCACGCCGATTTTCTCATGGTACATCCCTGTAGTCTTCTGCGGGGGAGTAAACGCAACTTTAATTTCTAAACGGCCAGTTGCAATAAGACTTGCAAGCCAATTCAACCGTTCTGCCTCACTTTTATTCTTCGGTTCTCGAAACTCCCTCAATAAAGATTTGCTGATTATCTCCCTTTCGTCATAGCCTCTTTTAATTGCTTCAATATCTTCTTCAGAAAGGAGTGGCGACACAATGAACTCAATGCGCCCATTGTTCTTTATCAATCCGGCAATGCCTTTAGACAGCTCAATTAATGCTGTTGAAGAGAAAAAACCTACAGCACGACGATATAGCGTCGCTTGTTTTAGAATGGGAATATAGAATTCTTTTACTATGTCATTTTTGTTAGTTTTATAGCTCCGCAAAATTGTAAGGTCTTGGAATCCCATTCTACACTCACTCCTTACGTCACCTGATACTCCATGTTTTTTAATAATTCCTTCGTTGCTTCTCTGTCCGTATCTTTTACCCGTACACAGACACCACAATATGCTTTGTCTTGAACAGGAGTAGGAACTATTTTTGTGGGTATTCCTGCTGTCTGAAGCTTTTCTTCAGCCTCAAAGACATCGTTTGTCTTGTAAAATATCAAGTACATTAATGAATCCCCTCGATTGCTTGTATGAGAGCATCAATTTCTTCCATTGAGTTAAACGAGTTTATACTAACTCTTACTGCACCAGTTTGAACCGTCCCCAGCGTCTCATGAGCTTTGATAGCACAGTGTATTCCGCCACGCACACATATTCCTTGCTCATCTAGTCTCTCGACTACCGCGCTCGATGGTATTCCCTCAATGTTAAAGCAAAAAGTCGGGACACGTTCAACGTCAGGCCGATAGAGGATAACACGATCAAGTCTCCGCAGCTTTGAGAGCGCCTCGTGTAATAGCTGATCTTCTTCCGACCGGATTTGATCATAATGAGCCTCTATGAATTCTATCGCTGTCTTAAGAGCCCAAATAGCTGGCATATTTACTGTGCCAGCCTCGTATGAATCCGGATACGCATCTGGGTTAATATAGCTTTCTCCGTGAATTCCTGTTCCACCCTGAATTAAAGGCTCTATTTTAAGAAACTCACGAAAAACCAAACCGCCCACTCCAGGAAGACCTAATAGGTCTTTATGGCCAGTGAAAGCCAGTACATCTATGCAATCCTCTGCCATATTGATTAATCTCTTGCCAGCCCCTTGAGACGCGTCAACGAAAACTGTGCACCCTAGTCCATGCGCAATTTCTCCAAGTTTTCTAGTATATACGATCTGCCCAGTTAGATTGCTTGCAAGAGTCATGCAGACAAGTTTGGTATTGTCCCGGACATAATCTTGCAAGTGATCGCAATTCGAATAGAGAACTTCTTCCGGAAGAACAGAATAATCAATAATCCCTTTGTTTTTCAACGCTTGTAACGGGCGCAAAACAGCATTGTGTTCATAGGGGCTAATAAGGACATGTTCACCTTGCTTCAAGAAGCCATTCAGGAAAAGATTAATGGCCTCAGTCGAGTTCTTAGTAAAAACGGTGTTAGCAGGCTCTGAACTTCCGAAAAAGCTTGAAACCACTTTTCTCGACTGATAAAGCATCCTTGAAGCTTGGATTGCAAGGCTATAACTCCCGCGTCCGGGACTGGTTCCTATGTTACGAACATAATAGTCAAACGCGTCATATACAACATCAGGTTTGGGCCGTGACGTTGCAGCATTATCAAAGTAAATCATATCATGGCCTCGGATTAAAACTCTTCGCTATCTTCTTTCTTTTTGCCAGCAAGGACTTGGCATGTGATGCATCCATTATAGAATTTTGCTATGCAGCGAGAACAGATGCTCATATTTTGCGGGCACCTACTCTCATCTACAGCGTATCGAATGTTGCCGAACGTATTTATCGCATCATTGGGGCAAACAGAATCGCAAGCTGAGCATCGAATGCAGTACTGATACTTTCTAAGCTGACATTTGAGTCGGTTGACTAAAAGCTGGATATCGGTTCCTTTTGTAGGTAATACCTTCAGAACTGGTTTACCCCACGTAATCACAATATCACACACTTTTCTTCGCGCATATGTAAGTTCAACACCATTATCGTCAATCATAGAGCCCGCTTTTTCAGTAACAGTTATATAAGTGGCGTCCTCTTTGTCAAGAAATGACAGCTCACCAAACGGCTTTAGAAACTCAATAATATCACGGTTGATTTTTTTCTGTATTATCAAGTTCCTTGCCCGGTCTGATAGATTGCACGGGGTATCCGCAATTGCTACATTACGTACTTCTAATCCGCTGGCTCCTTTTCGCGTTTTCCACTTTCCGTTCTCTACATAGTCATCAATATCTGTTTTATTGGTTTTTTCTGCAAAATCATAGAGGGTCTTACGCCATCTTGCAGCATGATCAGGGAAATATATATCAGTAAGCATAGTGGACCACTCCGAATTGTTAGGACAACACCAGCAGCCAACTCGCTTATATCCCCAAAGGTAGGCTTCATTAAACTTTATGTGCTTAGACACCAAGTAGAGCCACACATCGCAATCATCCCATTCAATGATGGGCATAGCATTTATCTGTGTACCAATTTTAGAATGGTCTTGTGTTCGCTCATATCCCTTTCTTTCTCTGGACTCGCTGTGTCTTATTCCTAGGAAGGAAAGGCTATTACCAACAAGATTCTGATACTCTGTATTCAAGGTCCCTGTTTTGAATATCGTGCAACACCAGCGTTCGAACTTGCTCGGTGGACCAAACACATTGCAGAGCTTAAAAAAGTCTTTATTAGTCTCACTTGGCAAAAGAGGAGTGAACGGATTCTCATTGCGAAACTCTTCAAGTACATAACGGTATGTGCACGGGAATTCCAATGTTGTATCCCCAAAATAATGAATTACCGTTTCATCTTGCAAAGCGTCCCTAACCAAGCGGCTTACTACCGTAGAGTCCTTTCCCCCGGAAAAAGAGACCGTAGGCATATGACTACCATCGTCTATATGCTTGTTTTTTAGTTCAGCAATATATTGCTCCGCTTCATATACAAGCTCGCCTAAATACAAACTGTTTGCTTCGATATACTTTTCAGCATTAGGAAAATCGTAGCTCTGATCGATGTCCGTTCGTAATTCTTCGGCATGAACTAAGTGTTTTTTGGCTTTGTAATAATCGATATACGGCAGCTTTGTCCTTTTTCCGTTTATAAGATAATGACTGCTTCCTAAATACCAGACGTTTTGATCCTCGATGCTGCTGTCCAAGATAAAAGACAGCAGCTTTTTTTCCTGGTTGAAAACCGGATTGCATATCCCATTAGTAGATATTGTCCTGCATTTTCCTCCGCACCGAGGGCATATTGAGTTTTCGATGATTGGTACTCCGCAAGATTCGCACCAATATATCGATTTTCCCATTACTATTTCCCTTCCAATAAATCTTCTAGAACCGAGAGAACGATTTGGACTTTCTCATCATACGAAATGGCAAGACCATAGTTGCCGAAAGTTGAATTGATCTTGTTTTTTACTGTCCGGCCAAGGTTCCCAAGCTCAGAACGGTCAAAAACTACCGACTTTTCTTTTCCCGATGAAGTTACGAGCGTCATTCTCATTTCTGATCCATGCAATATGTTGTCGCCCGTATATGCTTCTAAAGTCTCTTTTATCGCAGATAGTCTTTCGATTAATTCCTCAAAATGTGAGTCATTCCAATAAGTCAGCTCGAGTCCTGTGATTGCTTTTGCCAATCGCAGGGTTATTTGATAGTCTGAATCATCCGGCGTTACTGCACCGGCAATTTCCAAAAACGCATTAGTATAATAATCAAAAGACTTCTTCCGTTTTGCTGACCATTCCTCAGAATAACGCTCCGAAAGGGCTTGTCCTAAAGAGGATGTTTTTGAGAAACCAAAAGTAATTGCAACTTGGGTAGCTATTTCTCCTGCGACCTTTTGGAGAACGCTTTCCAGCTCAAGTTTAACATTCTTGATGGTGTCGATGCTTCCATCCAAGCTGCCACCGATTTTCCCAAATTCAGTTAACAGGAACTCAGAGTAATTGGTTGTTGCCTTGCTAATGCTCCTTCGATAATCTTCTGCCTCCGCACTTACAAATCGATGGGTTGTACGTGCAAATTTGGAAATATTCTTATAATGCAACAGCATTGCATCATAAATTGTTTTTACCTTATTCTTAGACAAGTTGGAGGAGTTGATATAATCTGAGAAAACCTGCGTTAAAGAGTCAAAATAATCCAACTGCTCCTTGGACCACGAGGCGATTGTGAACGCATAATCGTTCGGTCTACGAACTATCTCTTCGAATAACTCCGCCGACAATTCTTGCTCAACCGCGTGACTTACAACAACCAGTGTCCTCTTATACGGAATCAGAAAATGAGCAAACAGGATAGACAGATAGCCATCCCTGAGGCCGTATGGCGGCATTTTTAATTCATGATACAGTGAAGCAAAGCCAACTGAGCCGGATTTCGCTAGTCCTACATATTTTTCCAATACGGCTTTTACCTCAGTCTGCGGTTTCGTATTGTTCGGTAGACTGTTCTGGACCACATTTTCTTCGGGCACGGTAATATAGCCATTTTTTACGAGAACTGATCTGATTGCTATATAGTCCGGGGAAAGATCTTGAACGCCATAGTAACTCTCCGGTGTTCTGCCTGCCAGAATCCCGTTAAGAACATTTTTCTTAGCAGACATAATACTTCCGGATACAGCATTTTTGTTTATCAGCTCGTTGTTTACAATTAAGGTAAGGTTGTAACTCTCATTAAGGAGCTGGCTAGCAAGATTCGACAACTCAGTAAAAGACGTGATTCCTTTGCGCTGCAATCCTTGCGCAAAAACAGTCGCTTCATCATCAAGCCCGGCGTTCCACATTCTAACCGTTTCTTTGATGACCGCAGTTACCTCATCTTTGAAAAAGCCTAATTCTTTTTCAAAAGCAGGATCTTTACTGTTATACTCATCCTTCTTGCTTTCCAAATATTGAATTGCAATAAACTGTTTTACTGCGTTTTTGAGCGTGTCTGAGTCAGGATGTGCAATAACGATTGTACGCTCCAGAAATGCAGAGTCTGCTGCGAGTTGTTCATTATCTGAATTCGAATCAGGTAGTACAATTGCCAAGATTCCATCATAGTACTGGCCAAAGCGGCTGGAAAAAGAGCGCCTTGACAGTTCTTCAGGAATGCAAAAAACCGGTAAAAAGACTCGATTGATCTTATATAGACGATTATACTGATAGGGATACAGCACGAAGTCCACAAAGCACTCATTTAATGTATCTATAATAGCCTTATCTTGGACTCTCCCGCTTCCATCCTTGATCAGTTCTTCAACATCGAAAATACTTGCTTCAAAGAAATCATATCGCTTATACGCGCCGGAATATTTAAGGATTTTCTTAGCGCACAGCTCTGACAATGCATTCTCAAGCGTATCTTTGGGCAAATCAATGGCGCTTGTAATCGTTCCCTTATCAGCGACCAGCGCGCTAGAATCATTTATTATTCCAATTGCCGCGACAACCTTTAGTATCCTAGCTGCAGCAGTATGGCTTGCTTCATTCTCATTGGCTTTAGAAAGCGCGTGCTGAAGGTTTCGATACCACTCGTAGCTGCTATCACTCTGAACGGATTTTATACTCGGCTCAAAATAGTCGAAAATATCGTCAATTCCGACAAAATGGAATTCATCCAACTCATGGTTTTCAAGGAACTCAAAAAGGCTTTTCTCTTCTTTGCTGGCCAGAAAAGTAAAAAATGTTCTTTCATTCTGGGCTACTTTTTTTGAAAGCTTATCAAGAGCAAACAGAGAAATTGGATGAAGCGGGAATCCTCCTATATATGGGTTTTCTTCGTGATTCAGGGGAGCCTGAAGCGCACGGAAAGAAGACGCCTCCGAATACATATTATTGAGTTCTCCGCGGAAACGCTCTGAGAAAATCTGCCACAAGTCTGGATCCAGCGTGAGAATATTACTTATCAACGAAAGGCACTGATCTTGTTTGTCGTTAATCGGGGTTGCTTTAAATCTACCCTCCACTTTTTTCCATTCGTTTGATATGTTCTTTCCGTACTTTTGAGTATACTGGCTGATCTCTTTATGCGAAACTAGAATTACATGATTATTACCTTCAGTATGGTCACAAATCTCTGCGAGGTCTTGAACGTTCTTTACCTTGATTCTCTTTATGTTGTCCTCAATGTATCGTCCGAATTCATCGAACACAAAAACGATACCCGCATAATTGGAGGAAATCGCAGCGTTTGCTTGATTAATTGCATCAGACAAATTTGATACTTCGTAAACATATTTCACGCCATAAGTCATCTCAGAAAACAGTTTCTGAAACTTGGCCTCAGCACGAGCATCATATTTTGTTAGTTGTTCCTCCAGTTTTGATAGACGAACACCAGCTGTACGGCAAGCCTCAGTGAGACGGGTCATTGATTCGGGGGTAGCCTTCCACTGGTTGAGTAGCTGAGCCGCTTGATCGTAGAACGTCCTAAAATTTACAGGTATCTCAAGCGCTTCTAGTTTCTTTTTCAGAGAATAGTAAATACACCTATTAAAGTCATCAAAATCAAAAACAATCGGAACAACAAGAAACGGCTTCTTTTCCTCGTCGTTTACAAATGCAGTAATATCTGCCGCAAGCCCTTTATCTAAGCGCGCCAGCCCGTCAATAAAGAGACCAAA
>OGOZ01000873.1_pt1 | contig 18536 bp, 15 predicted proteins | sample 1552801 | NCBI WGS metagenome assembly OGOZ01 (sample SAMEA2580196, study PRJEB22360) | human gut metagenome | biome: human gut; feature: human-associated habitat; material: faeces | place: Denmark | collected 2008/2010 | reverse complement strand
CCGCGCCCTTATCCGCTCCATCCCCGGCGGCGGGGCCAGAGGGAGCCGCTTGGAGACCATCCCCGGCAGCCCCCCGGCGCTGTTCGAGCCGCCTGCCTCCTGCATGTTTGCCCCCCGCTGTCCCTATGCCGACGAGACCTGCCGGACGGGCTACCCCGCCATGGCCGACTGCGGCGACGGGCATCTGGCGGCCTGCTTCAAGCCCCTGACCGAGGAGGTGAGTGCCCATGTCTGAACCTGTCATTCGCACCGAGGGCCTGGTCAAGGAGTTCCCTGTGGCCTCCAAAACGTTGGGTGAGCCGCGGAAAGTCCTGCATGCCGTGACCAACGTGAGCCTGTCCGTCCCCAAGGGCGGTATCTTCGGCATCGTGGGGGAGTCCGGCTGCGGCAAGTCTACCCTGGGTCGGTGTCTGCTCCGGCTGGAGACCATCACCAAGGGCTCGGTCTTTTTCCAGGGGCGGGATATCACGAACCTCTCCGGCAAGGACTTGCTGCCCCTGCGGAAAAACATGCAGATGATCTTCCAGAACCCCTACGGTTCTTTCGATCCCAAGCAGAAGATCGGTGCTGCCCTGACGGAGGTCGCTGCGGTCCACAAGATGGACGCAGCCCAGGCCCAGGAAAAAATTCATAACCTGCTGGAGCAGATCAACCTGCCCCAGGACGCTTTGAACCGCATCCCCAGCGAGATGTCCGGCGGACAGCTCCAGCGCTTGGCCATTGCCCGCGCCCTGCTCTTAGACCCGGCCTTCATCGTGGCCGACGAGCCGGTCTCCGCCCTGGATGTGTCGGTCCAGGCGCAGATCCTGAACCTGCTGCTAGATCTTCAAGAGCGGCATTGGCTAACGTACCTTGTAATAACTCATGACCTGAATGTGCTGCGTTATATTAGTGACAGGATCACTATAATGTATCTAGGGAAGATTGTTGAGTGCGGACCTACAGATGTTATATGCTCCGATCCTATGCACCCATATACACAGGCGCTTATGGCTGCATCGCCCATACTGGATCCTCATCTGCGCAGCAGGGAAAAACGTATAATGAAAGGGGAGCCAGGCAGTCTCATAGACCTGCCAAAGGGCTGCAATTTTCATCCGCGCTGTCCATTTGCTACAACGCGCTGTGAAAACAGCGAACCCGATATGCGCTATGTGGCATCGGCTCACAGGGTGTGCTGCCACCTTGCGGACAATGTTGCAGAGGCATACGATCTTAACGCCAAATAAGGCGATAAAGATAAAATAATATTTTACAGGAGGAAACAAAATGAAGCTCAAAATGTTAGCTATGCTCATCGTTCTTGCATTATTGATGAGTATTGCCACAGCGTGCGGAGAATCTGCTGTTGGCTCCAATGCAACAAATGACCCTTCCGCCAACAACGCCAACATGGCGACTGATGCCCCAGTAAATCCAGCAGGCCCGATAGAAGTCCCCGAGCAATTGGTTATCGTTGACAGCGAGTGGGATGGCGTGGATATGTATCAGTGCGACTCGTGGAACGATATGCAGTGCCTTTATGCTGACAGCATACTAAACAAGGCTGATGATGGCACAGCCTTGCCGGGCATTGCATCCAATTCCGTATGGAGCGATGATGGACTCACATGGACGCTTACATTCCCCGAAGGTATGTATTACTCTACCGGTGAACAGCTTGAGCCCGAGGATGTTGTAGCCTCCATAGAGCATGGACTTGAGTGCAGCTCCTATGCGGATGGATATCAGTACATAGAGTCCATGGAAATTTCAGGGCGCGATGTTATATTCCATCTTTCCCAATTTCAGGCTGATATGGAGTTCAACTTTATGCAGTGCTTCGTCGGTGTTATCGATAAAGACGAACTGGACAGTATGACTAACGAAGAACTTCTGTGGGGGTGCCATCCCTATGGCCCATACTATGTTGAGGAATACTCCCCAGGAGCTTATGCTATTCTCAAGGCCAATCCTGGCTATTCCACTCATAACCCTCTCGTTGAAAACAAAGGGGCGTGTCTTGTGCAGACCGTTCGTGTTGTCATGGGCGGTGAGAACTTTACTTATTATACCGGCGTTTGCAGCGGTGAATATGATGTGCTCACTGACGCATATGCGGATTATCTTGAAGATCTCAAAGCCAATCCGGATATAACAACCGTGGTTGCTGCCGGCGCGACTGTAGCCTATGCAGAGTTTAACACCAAAAATAAATTCCTTTCAGACATAAATGTTCGCAAGGCGCTGATAAAGGCGTTCAACCGTAACAATATCGATGCATATACCAGCGATGATTACTATTCCACATACTGCCTTATACAGAATAACTGCTTGAACTACGATGAGGAGGCAGTGAAGTATTACAAGGCCAACTACGACTACGATGTAGAGGCGGCCAAAACTCTGCTTGCGGAAGCCGGTTGGACGGATACTGATGGAGACGGTTATGTCGACAAGGACGGTAAGAAGTTTTCTATAACGTTTTCCAGCCGTGATACCGCCACTCCGATAATCGCCGCTGAGTCATTCCGTGATGATCTAAAGGCCATAGGTGTTGAGTTGAATATAACAACGCAGAATTGGTCTTATGTCAATCAGGATGTCCGCGATGGCAATTTCGACATAGCGTTCCTTAGCCTTGGTTGGTCTGAACCAATGCTGCTCATTGACAATTTCTGTAACCGCAGCGAGGTCGCCGCCGAATGTACAAACCTTGATCGCGAAGGCTACTTGGCACTTGTCAATAGGGCGCGTACCACCGTTGATTATAATGAACGCACGAAGGTTATAACAGAGATTCAGAAGAAGCTTTTCGACTACTGCACCATAATGCCTCTCTATCAACCGCTTGGATATCGTTGCTGGAGAAGCGAGATCAAAGGGATCAAGTACACGATGACTGGCGGATTCTGGCTTAACGATGTCGGCTATCAAGGATAGACTGCTACTGAGATTTGTGCTGTGACTGATACGCTCCAACCTACGTGGGGTATCTGTGCCAGCGGCTATAGCAGCTACGGTCGTTATCACCGGTAAGAAAATAGGCCAAATTTGTCATTCCCGAACTAAGGCCAGTCCATTAATAGGAATGGTCGATAAGTTGGTTGCCTCTATGTAGCAGTCTATCACACATTCGCGTTTTTCATTAAGATAATGCGTTTTCTTCATGCTCCTAACATACGAAAAAACGCGTTTTTCAAGTATAATGGGCTTTACGGAAATGTAATAAAGATGAGACAACGGCAGAACCTTGATTTATCACATGAAGTGTTGTCTATTTTACTCTCTTGTTCTCCCCTGAATGACAATTAAAGCATTCAGGGGAGAACAAATATCCTATTATAATTTTTGTAAATAAAGGACGTTATCGAAAAGCGGGAGTTTTTCTTCCGTGAATTGATGGGAGACCACAAGCAGCAGCTTTCCTTCGATGGAGAGAAGTAGATCTTCAATCATACCCGCAGTGGTATCATCAAGATTTGCCAGTGGCTCATCCAGAATCAATATGTCCGTATCTCGCAGCAATGCACGGGCTAAACAAATGCGTTTCTTTTCTCCACCGGAGAGGTTTGCTCCATTTTCGGCAATCATTCCATCGAGAGCTTCTTTTCCAGCAAACTTGATAAGTCCAAGGGTTTGAAGCATCTCAATCAGCTTTTCGTCGGGAATGTCCTGATACATGGTCAAGTTGTTTCTGAGAGAATCGTGAAACAGCACTGCCTCCTGCCGGACAACGGTCATACAGTCATAGGTGCTACAATACTCAGAAAGAGGCACCCCGTCAATTTCAATGCTGCCGTCAGTTACGTCATAGTAGCGAAGCAGCAGATTGATAGCGGTGGTTTTGCCGCATCCGCTGGGACCTTTGATCAGATAGCGTCCGCCTTTTTGCGCTTCAAAGTCGAAATTCGTCAGCACGGGCTTCTTGTCGGGATAGGCAAATGAAACGTTGCGATACCGGATCTCCCTCGCCAGTTTGGTCAGTGGCTTTCCATGCCTCGCAGCATTTCCTTCTTCAATGAATTTCTCCATAGATTGACAGGAGGGCTTGATTGCCACAAGCTGACGAATGATTTCGGCAAGAGAAATCAGAGGATAGGAAAGCTGGTCGATCATGCCGATTGCTACAAAGAAGTTGCCTGCGGAGAAGTCCCCCTGCAGGACGAGCCACGTTGCACAACTCAACACAACAAAGTAAGACAGATAGGAAATCAGTGTCGTGATTAATTGTGAAACCGCTCCGAGCGTCATATCTCTCAGCAGCTTGTTCATCGTGAAGTCGTTTGTATCGTCAAACTTTGAAAGAATCTTTTTTTCAATGGAAAAATTCTTAATAATCTCAAAGCCGCTGAGCCAATCGTTGACTTTTGCCAAATTTGCTTCGACCGCTTTCAGATATGCGTTCTGCGCATTCTGCAACCGCTTTTCAATGAGCTTGGGAATATAGAGCGGCGTGGTTAGAAGCCCTATTGTGATCAGAGCAAGACGCCAGTCCAAGACAAATAAAGCTACACTTACAAAGATGATCTTGAAAAGAATCTCCCAGAACAGGGGAAGCATCTGAAAGCGGCGTGCCTTAATGGTATCCGCTTCGTTCGTGTATTTTGCGATGTACTCCCCTTGCGGCGTTGTCTTGTAGTCCACATAGCCGCGCTTGAGGATACTCTCAAAAATGTCCCGCTTCAGCAGCTTCGTGCAGCCGACGACAAATCTTGCGCTGAATTGCCTGTACCCAAAGTAAAACAGGATTTCACAAAGGATAAAGGCAATCAGGATAGACGCATACCGAAGCGTAGTCTGCGTATCTCCGGCAATGGCAGAATCCAGCACATCGCCTTTGAAGAATTGCAAAACAACCGCAAACACGGTGCTGATAAGAATAGAAACCAAAGCCCCTATAAAATAGACGCTGGCATGTTTTTGATATTTTTTCATGTTACCTCCTATGCACTAGCGCGATAGAAGGATTGAAAGTATTTCCTTCTATCGTTTAGAAGGAAATCCGAAGCTTCACCACAGGAACCCCCCCTTATTCACAAGATATCGCGATTATTATACCATGCAACATCTAAAAAAGCAATCCGTACTGCACTTCCATGAGTTAATTCATTGTACAACCATGAATAATTTCTTTTTAAGCATCCCGTATTTTTCAGCTTTTCTTTTTATTGTCCGATTATTCCAATGTTTGTTAATTGCGAACATAATGTTATAAGGGCCTCTTCAATGTTTGCTTGTTCACACCTGTTAGCGCAGTTGGCAATATATCTGTTTGTTCTAGGGCAATTACCAAGACAAAGAGGAAATACAGAACAATTATTACATTTCCAAAAGGTAAACGGTGTAATATTACTCACAGCAAGCCGAGAACCCATTAAGTTTTTCTCGAAGTAAGAATCGCCCATAGCCTCATTGCAACAATATATTCTCCCATTTGTATCAAATACATTTATTCTTTCGTTTGAACAGTAGTTGCTTCTTTGGCCAAAAAAGAGCAACTCATTCTCTACTGTCTTATTATATTGGATCATAAACTGCAATATAGGTATATCAGAAATAATACTAATATTCGATATTTCTCGTATCGTATTATAGGCCTCAATTACCTTCTTTATTGAAATCGGATGAAACTTTGGGTCTGTTGGATTATCAACTCGTGCTAAAAAAACGTGCAATAAATTCTTTTTATTAATTTGATGCAGCTCTTTTATTAAGTCGCTAATCTTGTTATAGTTATTTTCGTCTAAATTAATTCTTATTATGCAAGTGTAATCATTTGCAACTAACGCTTTAAGCGAACGAACAACACGAACATACGTTCCGGCTCCGGAATGAAAGATTCTTCTGCTATCATGTATTGATTGGTTTCCGTCTATTGTAATTGTAAATGAAGATATTTTTTTCTTTACTCTTTGGAACAGTGGCAAATACTTTGATATATTTACTCCATTTGTAATTATACGCATTGCGAAATTGTCTTTCATACTCACAAAATCTATTATTCTGTTTATTATTTTTTTTGAGGACGAAAGAAGCGGCTCCCCTCCATAAAGGACAATGGTTTGATTCTCCGTAATTTCATTTAGATTTTTAAGTATGCTATTTAGAACGTCAATCCCCATATTATCACAATCATGTTTTGCATGTTTCTCAAAGCAATAAGAACAAGTTAGATTGCACCTATATGTAAGCACTAAATAATTCTCGACGGTTGTTGAATAATCATCAGTTGTCATTAGTGCATACCCATTAGTTATGTGGTTTCTAGTGTACAACTCTTCCAATATGTTATTTGGTATATTATCAATGCGATTTTCCAACAGAGACATGGCAACTTCTTCACCAATATAATCAACGGAACAGGTCTTAAAGTTTCCGATCACCCATCTATGATTCGCTTTGACAATGAATGTGCTTTTATTCAAAAACAAAGGACAGTGATAATATGCCTCTTGCCGCTTAACGACAACTCCGTTTGCAAGCAATTCAAACATCAAATATACAACTTCGTTTCTAGTTAACTGTAGCATCGTGGTGAGTTCATATATTGAATATCGATAGCGAAATGGCGAAGCAATCATTTGAAAGATTTTTGCATTACTACCGATTAATTTGTAAGTATTATCCCCTATCTTCACTATAAATCCCATGTCCGATTTACTGTTATATATTTTTTTAAATAGTGCGCCATGCGATAGCACATAAGTATCAGGACTTATAAACAGCATAGTAACCTCACCTAATCACTATAATGCAGTGCTATGTGACAAAAGTAGCATATCAAAACAAAAGGCCTCCCTTATCCTTTTATCAAAATGATCATTGCTTTCAACCTCTTCCCTGAGAAGATCATAGAGAACTATAAAATATTCTCTTTTAGTCGACCTCTTTTCATATAGTTCCCGAGTGTATGGATCAAGCCGTTCATTAAGATGATAGAAAATTGAATAAAGCTCGTAATAGCTATATTTATCTGAAAGGCACAAATAGAAGTTTGGTAAAGTTGCCTTTATCAGTCTAATATAGAAGTTTATGAACACATCCAAATGAGGGTATTCCCTTTGATTATCTAAGCAAAAGAAGCATGGAAACAGTTCCTTATTATTAACTATTAATTCAGACGGTTCCGCATTATGTAGAGCCAAATAATCACCGCTCGGAAGGAATGTATTAACATTCTCTGCGTTTTGTAAATAAACCGTCGTGTTAGGGTATAATGTGCATCTTGATAGAACTACTTTACAGCCAAATTTATCATTGAGACATTGTATCAGCTTAAGTGTATCAATCAAATCAGACTGTTCCTCTTCAGGGAACCCATATACAAATGATACCGTCAGAGAGATTTGATATTGAGAAAGAACCGTGAATATATCGTATAACGTTTCAACATTGAGGTTCTTTTGTATGATTCGTTGCATTCGGTTTGATCCACTCTCAATTCCAATAAATATATGATTACATCCAGCGATGTACATATACTCTATCATTTCGTTGTCCAAGTAATCTGCTCTTGCGCTACAAGCCCAATTGATTTTGATTTTTTTATTAAGAATCTCCTTGCAGAAATCGATAATAAAATCACGATCATACGTTAATAGGTCATGAATGAAATTGAAATTGACGATTCCATATTCCATTATATAGTACTCTATTTCACCAATAAGCCTATGTACACTTTTAACCTCATATTTTCTGTGCCAGAATATGCTAGTTGCACAAAAGTAACAGTTGAACGGACAGCCTCGTCCAATCTCAATGTCAATTTCTGATAAGTCGCTATATCCAGATAAATCCAAGTATGGTAACTTATCTAAAACAACATCCGGAGCATCGTGCTTTTCACAAATCTCCTCACCATCACGAAACGCGATATTTGCTCGAATATCTTGGAAAGAGGCTCCAGCTGATGCTGTAATGATAGTGCTTTCAATACACGATTCGCTTTCTCCTAATAGTATATAATCAATACACGTGAAATCTTGTAGCAATTTAGCATATGAAACGGAAGCAGCAGGCCCTCCTAAGAAAATTATCAATTCAGGATGCTGTGATTTGATAAATGATGAGAGCTCAAGTACTATATCGAGTGAGATTGCTATTGTTGAGAACCCAATAATGTGAGGACTATATGATAAAATATAGCTTGAAAGAAGATTATAGTCTTTGTTCTTAAAGCTCTCTACAGCAATACTCTTATCATTAATCAGCCTGTTAAAATCTACAATATTAGTGCGTATATTATTGCAGCTTTTGTCGAGTATGTTCTTTAAGTTGATTAGTCCAATTGGATACTTAACAACGCTTGACACATATGGATAATTCACCAATACAACATTAATTGTATCTGTATTTAAAGCACTTCTACAAATCATCGTGGCTATCTCCTAAATAATTGACATCATATTATTAAACGCGTTTTCTATATCACCAGTCGGAAGGAAAAACGCTCCCTTGGCTGATGACGTTGCAAAGAATAAAGATTCTAATAAAGCACGATCATCAAGCCCAGAGTTGCAGATAGAAGCTGATAAACGCCGTGTTACCTCAAACATATCGAGCTTACGAGGCTTCCCAGTTTTATTTTTATCAGGAATTACAAACCAATCTATCGATGATGGATCTTCAACATATGGCACATTGAACAAATCATCGAGATGTACCAAATGTGTCGCTAATCCCTGAGGATTAATGAGCGTGAGTGGATGAACATCTTTGCGTACATTAAAATCGGTTATTGCCACATGATTAGTTTCTCTTATGCCTACAGGTTTTTTATACGGTATAACGTTGCCATTTTCGATGAAAACTAAGTCATCCGTTATACAGGAAGCTCCTTGTTTTAGAGCATAATATACCATAGTTGTTTTGCCGCCAAAACTAGGCGAAACAAACACAATAGTCCTGCCTTTAATCATAATGGCGCACCCGTGTAGAACTAGGAACCTCCCTGCCAATGGATAAATTTGTAGCGGCGGCAAAAACGTGTCATTATAATCCCACGAGTAGTACTTTTTGTTATCATATGAGTACGAAATAACTGCCGTCCTATTGGTAAGAAGACCATCATCAAGCAGTAATGGATTTCCAATAGTTTTTTTTCGCGTCGATACCTTGAAAAATATTTGTGGAGAAGTACAATCAGATAAAAAATATCGGAAAATAAAGTTTATTCTATCTATTAGTATTTCGTTGTCGGAGAATACGACCATCTCAGTTCCAAAAAAGTTTAAATTCGTATTGTACATATCACACCTCTACTCATCTTAGTTTCCAGATATCATTAATATAACTGTAAATTGAAGAATTAATTGCGCAGCTAATCTCATTAACTCCAGATTCGCAGCCATCTTCTAGACATACTAAACAACCACCTCCGCACAAGTCGCTCCACCTGCAAACAGAACATTTAGGAGTAAAGACCCGAGAATAGAGTTTGTTTCTTAGCATACCACATATTCCACTTTCAGAAGGTGACGATAGATCTGCCAGATTAAAGTTTTCAACTGTGCCAAGACAATACTCATAATTCGTAAAAAATGGACACGGGAATATATTACCATTGACGTCAATCTTTATGTTTCTACAGATTGAGCAGTTAAATGATGTTACAGGCAACTGCTCAAAATAATTATTTATGGGCTCGGAAACATATTGTCCATTGATGCATAGGTTCTCTCGCAGATTCAAGTCAATTAATTTTTTTGATATTTCAATCATGTTGGAAATAAGCGTTTTTTCAAACATCGCATGTCCTTTGAAATGCACATAATTAATCTGAAGGTCTCCGTGGAATATTTGACGAATACGAATAATACAATTTAAAAAACTCTCAACATTCTGACCACTATAAACCATAGAAACCTTGAGTCTATCTAATGGCATAAAGGAAATAAATCGCTCTAACAACGAGTAATTCAGCGGATCATCGTAATCAAAACTATAGTTAATAGTAACGTGATCTTTTACAATTTCTTTATATAATTCGAAATTAAAGCCAATTCCATTTGTGAAGACCGTGATATTGTTTACCGATTTATATATTTGATGAACCAAAGATTCAAAATCAGGATGAAGCAAAGGCTCCCCGCCTGAAACTGCCACGCCTCGAACATTCGTTTTTTTAATAAAGCCAAGTACGGTATCTATCATCTTCTTTGATGCATGCTTATTTGACTCTTGACAGAATACATTGTGATAACAAAATGAGCATCTTTTATTGCAAGCCGATGTTATTTCCCACGTAATTAACTCGGGAGAAGTATTCATATATGCTTGTCTACTTATTCTCATGAAATTCTCTATATTACGCATGATGCTAAACACTCCCGAAATTGCAAGCATGTGCTACACTTGTCATCTAATAAATTTATGATAGAGCAAGACCCTTGTGAAAGATCTGAGTATTGTAATTTGGAAAATCCTTTGCACTCGCAGTATACGTCATATTTTGGACAAAATAGCGCGGATAATGATGGAGTTATAACCAATTCCTCTGACAGTTCTTGACAGGTATAATCACTGTCACCACTATATATTTTTGAGCAAAAGTGCCTCATACCTGATGATGTAATGCTAATTTCGTCCTGGTATTCTAAAGATAATTTCTGAATTTCATCGAGAGCAATCAACTTCTCATATGAAGATATAGAAAGACGCGCCCAATTATCAACAGCTCTTCCTAATTTATAAATAAAAGAGAACTGAATCCTTTTAACGCCAATAGAAAGGCAGAAATCAATCATCGCTCTTATGTCATTTATGTTTGCTCGGAACAAAGTCGTAGCAACTGTTAACGAGTTTGAACAGCCATAATTGTTTATCTTTCTAATGTTAGATACCGTGTTATCAAAACAAGCACCACGTATTATTTCGTCCACTTGACTTGTACAACCATTCAAAGTAATTTGAATCCCTATGTTTTTGCGTGATGAAAGTAAATCTAGGAAATCACTTGGGACAAATTTCCCGTTAGAAAGCACCTTTACATCATACTTGCACGATATAAACTGCAGTATTTCAAAATACGATGGATTTGAAAAGAACTCTCCTCCGCTCAAAAGCACTTGTGTGATGTTACCAAGATTACAGAAACCACGTTCAAGCTCAATGATATTTTCCACAGAGAGATCATTTTCTTTTTCCCCAGAACGATTAAAGCAATGCTGACAATAATTATTGCATCGCGTTGTTGTTTCTAAATAGATTTTCCTATCTGTGTATACTAAGCTACTTTCGATATAACGATTATCCAAGCCTATCTTACAATTCTTCAGAATCAATGAACACAACTCCTTCTTGCACAAGAGCATCTATAGTCCGCAGAACATCAGAAAGTATAAGAGCAGGGTCGATTTGATAAATAGATCCTACTCTTGAAAGTAACTCGTCAATAGATGCACCGTCTTTAACACACTCGTAGATATCAGACGCTACTTCATTTAAGAAAATATTATTCCCTGTTGACGTTGAGTGGATAACAATCTCATCACCTATTTTATGGACGAAATTTGATGTGTTGCGTTTTATCATCTCAATCAACCCTCTAATCATTTGGCCTTTTACCCAGATATGAATGATGATATGTCCAAATGAAATCCTTTCTTTATTAAATCGCTACTGTACATTCAGCTAAAATAGCTATACACTTCATTAATTGAATTCCAACCTCGGAAATATATTTTCCGGTATAGAAGTAGCCAAATGGCTACAGATTGGAAAATATCCAACGAGAACGAGATTGCTACAGAGGCAATATCGCTACATAGTCAATGCTCTCGCGTTAGTGCTCATCTGCTTTGAAAATGAAACGACGTTGTTTGATTTGCAAGCAATAGAGTAGGGACGAACGGTCACTTTACTCCGTCCGCCCCGTTTTTGTTTCACTTGCAGCCGATCATCCCATGGTGACATCCGCTCGCGTACAAAGAAGACTCTATTGAAAGAGTGCGTTTGACAATCTTCGACAAGTCCTCCTGCTTCATAACTTGCACTTTGGGCTGGCTCCACTTTTTCATGATAATCCTCCTTTCTGTATGCATTTCAGCATGTTCATCTACGTTTAATCTGTGCTTCCATGTAGTGTCCACTTGCCATATGAACAATTATGGCTCTTTGCATCAGGCTATTTTTATTAAATATTACCATAAAAGGTATATTTTATCAAGTGGCATTTTAAAAATTCTTTAAACACTGAGGATGGTACGCTATGCTGTTTACCAACCAAATGGCAGCGTGGCTAAACCGTTACGTCTGGCTCTGGATGCCTGCATCATCCATGCGGAGTATGGTTTTTCAGGTGAAGAAACTGGCCTTATGATCCAAGAGACTCCGTGCCTGCAGTATTTCTGCAGGTATCTTGGCTACGATAATGAAAAGTTACCCGTTGACCCACCGCTGATGGTGTGCTTTCGCAAGCGGTTGACATTGGAGATCCTGGGTTAAATCAACGAAATGATTCTGCAGGATGCAAAAGAGCGTCATGGAAAGAGTCCGAAGTCAAGGATGACGATGATTCCTATGATGCCCCGGTTCAGGCAGTAACGACGGAACCATAATCGCGGATGCCACCTGCACGCCGTCCAATATCCGTTATCTATAGGACGTTTCTCTGCTTAATGAGGCCAGAGAAAATATCGAGAAGCTTCTGGACGTTCTCCGTGATCCCACAGACGAAAAGAAAGCTGGATTTATTGCCAGCGTTACCTCAAACACACAAGATGCTGCAAGCATACCGCAAAAACGACCCGCAAAGCCATCGGAAAAAGCAGACTCATTTCCGGCGTGACCTAGATGCTGTAGATGGAAAACTGCTCCTTGGGAAATATCTGCCCGCGCGACAGACGGAACATCTGGAAACAATCCGTATCATATATGAACAGCAGAAGTACATGTGCGATAACCGTACCCACAGCGTGCCTGACGTTGGTGGAACGGTTCCGGGAGCATGAGAGTCATTACCTCAGCCGCATTCTTCCTTGGCTTTGGCAAGCAAGGTCTTTTGGAGCCAAAAGACAGCAGGCGGAGACTCCGACGAGTCCCCGCCTTTTGCTTGATGGGGTGTTCCCCATACCCCCTGTAACACAGATTTCATCTGTGGCTGCGCGATGTGCCATCGCTATTTTTCCTCGCGCTGCCGCTCGGTGGTCTGCCGGTTCTGTTCGTCCAGCCCCAGCAGATAGGCGGCGTTGGCCTTGTGGATCAGCAGCTCCCGCATCTGCTCCTGCGCCCGGTGGTACTCGGCGTAGGCCGCCTTTTTCTCTGCCATGAGCCTTGCAAATTCTTCGTTCAGGCTCCTGACCGTGGGCAGCTTTTTCAGACCGAACGCATCAAAGGCTTTCTTCGCCGCCTTGTGGATGAGGATGTCGCCCTCATGCTCCGCAAGGTATTTTTTCGAGTACCCCGCCTTGCGGTAGCCGGTGTAAACGCTGCGCGTCCTGGAATAGTTCATAATGTGCGTCCGCAGGGTCTGTATCTCGCTCATACGCGCTTCCGCCGCCTTTATGGCCGCCCTCAAATCATAGAACCGCTTCTCCGCATCGGCGGCGGTATTGACAAGTGCGTCGAAATCGGCAAAGCCCTTTTCCTCCAGATATATCAGCGTCTTTGCCATCTGCTTGAGCTTTACCACCTTCATCGCCTGATCGTAACGGTAGCCTTTTCCTGCGTTGAGCTTCGCCTCAATGTCGGAAATCAGCGTGGCGCGCTCCCTGCGCTTCGGATATTTTTTCCTGATAAAGGGCTTGTGCGCCCTGCTTCTGGTGAGAACCGCGCGCAGCTCCTGCTCGGAATATCCCTCGCCCAGAGAATCCAGACGGATGCTCTGTTTCTGGTTTTCGTGCCGCAGCGACAGCCTGCTCTTTCGGGCGACGGAATAGCCGGAAGTCTTCAAAAGCGCCAGCAGCGCGTCGAAGTCCTTTGGCTGCTTTTCAAGCGCCGCGTCTATCGCCATGCGCAGAAGATCGCGGTTGGAGAGCTTGTCGTGACCGCCGCGCCATTTGTTGTAGCTCAGCCCGTGTTTCTGCGGATTCTCCACCACGGACAGCCGGTGCTCGGCGCAGATCAGGTCGGACAGCCTGCGGACGGCGCGGTAGCTCCCTATGAAGTTCTTGAACTTCCGCGTACAGTCCAGCGCCGTGGAGTTCCAGTAGATGTGGTTGTGAATGTGCTTTTTGTCGGTGTGGGTGCAGACGAGAAAAGCGTGCCGGCCCTTTAGGAAGCGTTTGGCAAATTCATATCCTATGCGGTTGGCCTCCTCCGGCGTAACCTCTCCCGGCTTAAAGGACTGCCGTACCTGATAGGCGATGACGTCGCTTTCCTGCACCCGTCCGGTCAGCTCCCGGTACTCCCGCTTGGACAGGGCAAATTCGGAAACGGCGGTCTCCGGCTCGCAGGCGAATGCGGAGATCAGCGCACCGCCCTCGGTCTTATCCGGATTCATGCCGTACTCCGTCCGGTCGGCAAGGCACTGTGCCAGCGTCTTGCCCTTGTTTAAGTGCATGGGTATGATTCGTGTGGTCGCCATATTCCCTCCATGGAAAAAGACGCAGGAACGCCCCTGCGCCTTTTCACATTCCGCATATTCCGTTTATCCGTAGATTCGCTCCTTGAGCAGCATTCTCATACCGATAAACCGCGCTGTGAGCTTCACCGCCAAATAGTGCAGTCCGTAGGGGGAGAGCAGAAACGCAATGCCCAGACAGATGCAGCCGTTCTGCACGTTGCCGTCCACAAAGTAAAAAACACCTGAAAGCAGAAACAGGGCGGAGGCGATGACACAGACCACGGCGGAAGCCTTGAGCGCCAGCGTGAGCGCCCATTCCACGATCCACAAAACCAGCATAAGGGGCGCAAGCAGCAGTTTCAAAATGAATTTCATAGTCGTTTTCCGTCCTTTTTGATTTCATTATACAGAAAGAGCTGCCCTAAAACAAGGATGCCGGCAGCATGGGCTTATCGTATATTTCTGCCTGCTCACTGAATGGTGGACAGCTTCATAAGAATTTTGTTGGCAAGTCCCCATAGCTGCTTCTGCTTTTCCAGAATCTCCGCAAGGTCGGTGTCGTAGGCTCTGCCGCTCTCGTTGAGCCGTTTGGCGATCTGATTGATGTTGTTGCTCGTGTAGCGCAGAAGCGAGATCATCTGCTTCAGCTCCGGCAAATCCAGCCTGATCACCAGCCCGTCCAGCGCCATCTTCCGCAGGAACGCCTCCTGATTGGTCACGCCGATCCGCGCCATCTTTTCCTTCAGCAGCCGGTGCTCCTCCTCCGTCAGGCGAACGGAGATGCGGATGTTCCGGCGCATGAACTGCGCGCTCACAGGGACGGCTCCTTTGTCTTTTTGACTCCCTCCGCCGCCGCTTCGGGCGGTCTGCTTTTCAGTCTGCCGAGCACCGAGGGCCTGCGCTCATGCGCCCTTGCGTCCTCCCGCGCCAGCTTGGTAAACAGGTCAACCAGCCCGCTGTGGCTGTTCACCGCCAGATAGCAGTTCCGATCCGTCCCCCATGCGTCGGGGTTCTCCGAAACGGGAACGGTCTTTGCCCATTGCTTGTTGTCCGCTGAGAACCGCCCATCCCAATCCTTCTGCCGAATGGTAATCGCCAGCACATATAAAATGCGCTCATGCCCGAACTGCTCCGCCACCTGCGCGACGGCTTCCCTGTGCAGGACGTTATCGCAATAATGCTCGGAGATCGCCTTCTCAATGGCCTCCTTGCAGGCGGCATTGGCCTTGTTGGAGGCGCGGTAAAGCTCCAGCTCGCCGTTTTCACGGGCGTGCTCGGCGGGAAATCTGTAAACGGGAATATCCTTCATATTGGTGCATCCTTCCTTTCATTAAGCTGTAGTGAAGCGGCTCCGACAAAATCCACTCTTCGTCGGAGCCGCCGTTTTTTATCGTTCCTCCTTGTCCCTGCGCTTGATTTTGTCCTCGGCGCAGGGCTGGGACAGCGGCGCTTTCAGCTTTGCCAGCACGGAGGGACGCTCCGCCTTTGCGCTCTGCACGGCGGGCGCGTCCTCCGCCATCTGCTCCATGGGCGTGCGGTCGTCGATGTTCAGCTCGGCGTTCAGCTCCGCAAGCCGTGCGGATTTTGTCCGCAGCTCATCCTCCTGGGGGAAGGGCTTGCCCAGCTCCGCCTTTGCCGTCTCCATCTGCGCGGTGAGCGCGTCCAGCGTGTTTCTGACATTCCGCAATCTGTCCGGCATGGCGTTCAGGGCGTTGTCAATGCGGGTGAGGTTGCCCCGCGCGTCCTTGCCCAGCGTCACGCGGTGGTTCATTTTGCCCTTGAGGGTGAGAATAAAGTCCCGCCCGAAGTCCTCCACGGTCAGGGACATGGCAAAGCCCCGGTAGCTCCCGATGGGAACGGGCTCCATGCCCTTTGCGTCCTTGAAGGCTTCCAGAATGGCAGCGCCTGCGTTGTCCTTGTCGGTGAGAAGGTCGCCCTTGACCTCCATGCCCGCAAAGCCGTCCACGGGGTGCGGATGTGCCGAGAGCGTCTGCATATCGGCGGTGAAGCCCTCCACGAAGCTCTCGTTCTGCCGGATCTGTTCGGGGAAATGCCTGAGCAGATTGTCCTCCAGACGGAACTGCTGGCTCTGATGGCTGGCCTTCATGAGCTTCAGGCGGGCAACGTCCACATCCAAGTCCATCTTCTCTTTAATTCTCTTGTCTCCGGCGCACAGCGCCTTGATCTCCGCATAGGAAAGGGCGGTCTCGTCCACGTCCTCGCAGGAGCGAACAGGGGATTTTGAGGTCATGATCTGGGAGATGAACTTCTGCTTATTTTCCACCGTCTGCCAGAGGTAGGCGTCGAAGGTGGATTCCGTGACATAGCGGTAGATATGCACTTCCTTGTTGCGGTTGCCCTGACGGATGATGCGCCCGCTGCGCTGCTCCAGATCGCCCGGCCGCCACGGGCAGTCGAGGTCGTGGAGCGCCACGAGCCTGTCCTGCACGTTCATGCCCGCGCCCATCTTGAAGGTGCTGCCCATGAGCACACGCACCTGACCGGAGCGCACCTTTGCAAACAGCTCCTTCTTCCGCGTCTCGGTGTTCGCCTCGTGGATAAATGCGATCTGCTCGCGGGGGATTCCTCTGGCGACGAGCTTTTCACGGATGTCGTCGTAAATCGTGAACGCCGGTTCTTCGGCTGCATCTTGCCCAATGACAGCTTCCAGCGCGTGAAGCTCCGGGCTGTCCAGATTCCCGCCCGCCGTCTTTGCCGCCTTCGCCCCGGTCGCGCCGGTTTTCGGGGTGGACAAATCGCAGAACACGAGCTGGGTCAGCCTGTCCGCCTGTCCGTCCTGCCAGATGCGGTGGATGTTGTCCACGCAGCGATTGACCTTACTGTTCGGGTCGTCCGGCAGGTCGGGGTTGATGATGCGCTGGTCAAGCCCCAGCTTGCGCCCGTCCGAGGTGATCTTGAGCATATTGTCCGTGCCGGGATCAACAAGCTGGGCGTGTACCCTTGCGGCGCGCTCGGACAGCTCCTGCACCATCTGCTTCTGTATCTCCGTGGGCTGCGCCACCTCGTTGTGATAGATGGGCGTGGGCGTAGGCAGGTTGAGCTGGTCTGAGGTCTTGATATCCGCCGCCTCCTTGAACAGGGTCATGAGCTCAGGCAAATTAAAGAACTTGGCAAAGCGCGTCCTTGCCCGGTAGCCCGTACCCTCGGGAGCCAACTCGATGGCGGTCTGCGTCTCCCCGAAGGTGGAAGCCCAGCAGTCGAAGTGGGCAAGCCCCTTGCCGCGAATGGCGTCGTGCTGGAGATAGCGCATCATGGTATACAATTCGGTCATGGAATTTGAGACGGGCGTGCCCGTGGCGAATACCACGCCACGGCTGTCGGTGATCTCGTCGATATACCGGCACTTGAGCAGCATATCCGAGGATTTCTGGGCGTCGGTGGCGGACAGCCCCGCCACGTTGCGCATCTTGGTGTAAAGAAACAGATTTTTATAGTTGTGCGCCTCGTCCACATACAAACGGTCTACGCCCAGCTGCTCAAAGGTCACAACGTCGTCCTTTCGGGAGCTGTCCTGGAGCTTTTTGAGCTTGGCTTCAAGGCCGCGCTTGGTGCGCTCCAGAGACTTAATGGTGAACCGCTCCGCCCGCTGGCTTTTCAGCTCCCGCAGTCCTTCCTCCACCTCGAAGATCTGCTCCGCCAAAAGCCGCTGCTGCCGCTCCATGGATACGGGTATCTTCTCAAACTGCGAGTGGCCGATGATAACGGCGTCGTATTCGCCGGTGGCGATACGGGCGCAGAACTTCTTGCGGTTCTTCGGCTCGAAGTCCTTTTTCGTAGCCACGAGGATGTTGGCGGAGGGGTACAGCCGCAGGAACTCGCCCGACCACTGCTCGGTCAGGTGGTTGGGAACGACAAAGAGGGATTTGTGGCACAGCCCCAGCCGTTTGGATTCCATGGCAGCGGCTACCATCTCGAAGGTCTTGCCCGCACCTACCTCGTGGGCAAGGAGGGTGTTGCCGCCGTAGAGCACATGGGCGACCGCGTTGAGCTGGTGCTCCCGCAGTCTGATCTCCGGGTTCATGCCCGCAAA
>OGOZ01000869.1_pt1 | contig 18587 bp, 22 predicted proteins | sample 1552801 | NCBI WGS metagenome assembly OGOZ01 (sample SAMEA2580196, study PRJEB22360) | human gut metagenome | biome: human gut; feature: human-associated habitat; material: faeces | place: Denmark | collected 2008/2010 | reverse complement strand
TTCGTAGCCACACAGAGCTTCGCCCGTGCTGACATGATAGGCGATCTGCGCCACCAGAAATGATTTGCCGATCTTTGGCGCACCTGCGAGGATGTACGCGCCCGCGTAGAGTAAGCCGTCGATAATGGGCGGCCTGCTCTGATATGCGGTCTGGTACAGCTCGGTCATGGAGATCGTGTGCAGATAATGCGGGTCGGTTAACCGCTGTATCCTGCGGTAGATTTCATCCAGACTTTCCGAGCTGTTTTGAAAATCACCGTTGATTTCTTCTTCAAAAGCGGATATACTGTTCTCAGTTGAATTGCGAAGCGGCTGCCCATCATCTGCGCCAACAGATGAGCCCTGGGCGGTCATTTTCTTTTTCTCATCGGTCATAGGCAAAATCCTCCTGCATCCCGTTCATAATAGTAGCGATCATCTGGATGGTGTCCAGCAGCTCGTCGTTCACACCCTGTCCGGCTTCGATCCGGCGGAGCTCGTCCAGCACAGCAGCCAACTGGTCCCGCAGGGCCTTATAGACCCTGGGGTTGCCCTGGACCACCACATCCCGTTCCAGCAGCCGCCGGGTGATGTAGTCCTGCTTCGTCAGGCCAGAGAGCCGCACAGCGGCGTCAATCTGCTTGTTTTCCTCCGGGGATACCCGGAAGGCCACGGTCTTGTTCCTCCAGCGGTTGTGAGTGTCCAAATTCTTAGCTGACATTACGCTCCCATCCTTTCAAAGTCCAATTTGTCTGCCATTTCCGTCTGCTTGGACGGAAACAGGTGGGCATAGCGATAGGTGATCTCGATACTCTCATGCCCCACACGGTCAGCAATCGCCACAGCGGAGAAGCCCATGTCAATCAGAAGTGAGATGTGCGAATGCCGGAGGTCGTGGATTCTGATACGCTTGACCCCTGCCGACTTCGCCCCTCTGTCCATCTCATGGTGGAGATAGCTTTTCGTGATGGTGAAAATGCGCTCCTTCTTCTTGATACCGTAGAGCATCCCCAGGTAATCCTTCATCTCGTCACAGAGGAAGTTGGGCATTTTAATGGTGCGGTTGCTTTTTCTGGCCCCGTAGAGCCGTTCGTTGAAATACTGGCGGTTGACCCGCCCTGCGATGGTGATGAAGCCCTTGTCCTTCAATTCTTCGTTGAGCTGCCGGATGAGTTTATAGGCGTAGGGCTTCGATACACCCAGCTCGTCCGCAACTTCTTCCGCCCGGATGAATCTGTTCTCCATATGGATTCCTCCTTTCTTTTGATTTAACGCTATTTGCTTAACGTAGTCCTATTATACTAACTCTATTCCGTTATGTCAAGACCTTCCAACGAGAAAATATAAACAAATTTATTTATTTTTCTCTTGACTGGTCTAAACATATCTGTTATACTTCAAGTGTCCCCATTACATAGATTGGAGTTGGCAGTTATGGCGATTGGTGAACGTATTCGTTTCTTCCGCAACATGAAGGGCATCACACAGAAGTATCTTGGCATGGTGGTGGGTTTCCCGGAACGCTCCGCCGATGTGCGTATGGCACAGTATGAAACCGGGAGCCGCACCCCCAAGGCCGACCTGACAAAGACCCTGGCTGACTTCTTTGATATTTCCCCTGATGCCCTGACCGTCCCTGACATAGATACCGACATCGGCCTGATGCACACCCTCTTTGCTTTGGAGGATATTCGGGGGCTGACTATTGGGGAGATTGACGGCGAGGTTTGTCTGCGTCTGGACAAATCCAAAGGCAAGACCTATGCCAATATGCTTGATATGCTGTCCGCCTGGGCGGAGCAGGCCAAGAAGCTGGAGGCCGGGGAGATCACCAGGGAGGACTATGACCGCTGGCGGTACAACTACCCCAAGTACGACACCACCCTGCGGTGGGCAAAAGTTCCCTCACAGGAATTGAGTGATTTCCTGGTGGATGCACTCAAAGATAGCCCCGATACTGATGAATAGACAGCAAAAGCCCTTACCGACGTTGCCATCGGTAAGGGCTTTCTAATATGGTTGTCCTCACTTATAAGCCGCAAAAGAACATTCTTTACCCGCAATCCACTGGGGATACAGAATGATACGGCCTATGGGGAGCGTTATCAAATCGTTATCAAAAGAGAGATATAAAACCGCAAAATCGTTGTGCCGCAACGGGTTCGGAGTTTCAAAAACTCACTCCCACTCGCTTTTGAAATCCATAACTTAAACAATTTTGTATGGGCATTTTAGCTTGTGGTATCTGTTACATCTGTATTATCCATAATCTATGGACTATCAGATTTTTTGTTGCCATAGCGTTGCCACGCAACATAATTATTATAACCTATAAAAAGAGTAATTTCAAGTGGTATGTGAGTATTATAAGTGATTTTAAAATTTCAAAGCTTTTGAAAATATTTGCAAAGTTGAGCTTTCGTCGTTCAATAATACTCACCAACATTTCATATCTTTATAGTTTTTGTAGCAATGGCATCTCTAAAAGCACTATCGTGTTCAACAAAAATCATCGTAGGCGAAAATTCGGTAATGAGCTGCTCGATTTGCATACGGGAATACACATCAATAAAATTGAGAGGTTCATCCCATACATATAAATGTGCCTGCTCACACAGACTTTTTGCAATCAGCACTTTTTTCTTCTGACCGCCTGAAAAGTCCCGAATATTTTTCTCAAACTGTATTCTGTCCAAGTCCATTTTTCGTAATATCGCCTTGAACAGACTTTCATCTATACACAATCTATTCGTTTCTATCATCATAACTCTGGTCTCCGCCAAATTCTTATTTTCTGTTGAGCATTATAACACATAATTACGGAAAATTCTACAAATCAACATAAAAAAACGGCGGCAAAGAGGTTTTAATCTCCCTGCCGCCGCCAACTTTATGCGAATATCAATTCTGCATTTACAATTTCTGTGGCTCTGCTATGAATATTATTCATACGACCAACCCACTCCATTTGATTATCCGCTTTAAGTTTTTCGGTAACTCCCTCACGCTCTGCCATCTCCTTTACAAGCCTAAGAAACATATCCTCTGCCTGCTTGTCGATCTCGGTAAGGTGGTCATTGAGTTTTCCGGTGGTGAGCAAATTGGTGTATAAAACCTTTCGGTTTTGCTTCAAATGCCGCAATCGCCGCTGTCCCCATAAGCCGATTTCGGTTTCTTTTTCGTGTGGTAATTGCAGATCGGGCAGATAATAATCGCCCTGCAAAGTGTAGCGGATGCCCGTTCTTTCGTCTGTGAAATGCTGTTTCATTGTGTGTTCCTACCTTTCATAATTTCTATTTTTTGAGCGTTGCCCACGCTCTTGGGGTTGATTTTTGGGTGCAGGAATCGGCTCATACATAATGCTCTTTTCCTGCTTTTTGAAGCGTTCAAGAATACCATCTATAAATTCCTTAACCGCTTTCGGTGCAGCCTTCAATGCTTCAAGATACGGGCGGCACTTCTCGGTCAGCTCAGATAACGCTTCCTTCAGCCGAGAAACTTCCGATTGTAACGACCATATCTGCCGTGACAAATATCGGTTTTGGTCTTGCAATTTTCGCACCTCGGACTCTGCCGAGTAGCTACGCTTCGCAAGAGAAGTCAGCTTCTGATAGTCCTCTGCCGACACGGTGTATTTGCCTGTGAGAGATTTTTTGCCGGAATTGTCTATCTCCATAAAAGTCATTGAAGCGGTTTTCTTATCATCATAACGCACTTGCACATCGGCAATTTTCTCTTGCAGATCGGACAGCCGCTTTTGATCCTGCTTAATCTTGTGTTCGAGCGAGGTGAGATTTTCAGCGGTGCTGCCACGCTCTCCACGGCTGAAACCGTCAAAGCCTGCACTCTGCATATGCTCATAAAATTTGTCTTGCAGAACGCTGTAGGAAGCGTGATAAACTTGTTTCCCTTTGCTGTTGAGGATGGGATTTCCGTCTTCGTCAAGTGCTTTTTCGGAACGCCATTTCTTTGAATGGCTTACTTGATGAATGACCTCTTTGACCGTTCCCACAAGTTCGGGGCTCTTGCACCGCTTTGACCAACGGACTTCTTTATCCACCACCGGCAATGCCATAATGTGCAAATGGTAGTGATAAATCGGTCTGCCGTATTTCTCGGTCATTGCCACGTTCAGCTCGTCAGCGTGCATTACGGCGGAGATAATATTGTCCTTGCCGTATATTTTTTCTGCAAAGCGGAACGCTTCTTCATAGAATCTGCAAGCAAAATCATAGCCGCCGTTCTTCTCAAAATACTCGGTGTTGACATCCATAATCATCTCGTCAAAGACCTTCGCATCGGGTTTCAAGCCTTTCAGCGATACCGTTCCTGCGGCAATCATTTGGTCGAGATATTCGTTATAGGTCAGCTCACCGCAACCCTTAAAGCTAATGTTCATCGGAGTACGGGAGAGGTCAACGTTCATATTTTCATAACTCTCGTTTTTGCGTTCAATGTGTCGCTCAAACTTGCCGACAGATGCTCTCGTTCGGGTTTCCACACGAGCGACACTAAAATTTTCCTTCGCCATCTTCTCACTTCCTTTCCATAAGCGAAATTTTGGAGAGCCGCTGTTACACAACTTTTTCAAAGTGTGTAACCCACTATGACACTTTCAGCAATTCTGCTGCAAAGATGTCGTGGGCTCTCCGAGGGGCAAAGAGCCGCCTTTGAAAAGGCACTCTCTGCACACTCCCCGAAACTTTCGTATTGCTCACTACCACCCGAAAAAGAACATTGCAAGATTGCGAAAGTCCCGCACCTTTGCAATGTTGCAACCTTAAAAGTTGCCTACTACTTTTTCTTCGGGTAGTTCCCAATACCACTGACTGCCTACCTTAACAGACCGCACGTCTAAATTTTTCTTTGCTCCGTCAAGCACTCGTTTGGAGATACCCAAACTCTGTGCTTTTTGTAGCAAGGTCTGTTGCGGATATTTACCTTCGGATAGGCAGTCAGTAATGAGTCGTTCTGCTATATCGGATTTCTTCTCACGGCTGACACCGCAGAGAAGATCGTCAATCGTAATATCATAATGACCGAGCCAACGAAATCCGTTTGCTTCGCTCAGTTCAAAAGCGATAGGTTTACCCTCCGGTGCAAGTGAGGACTTTTGATGTGCTGCCACACGCACCTCCGGTTTGTCCTTTACTCTGCCGACCACAAGGACGCTTCGAGCCGTTGCTTGAAAGTCGATAGAGCCAAGACCTCTATAATTGGATTTGTTCCCCTGTGCCTTGTTCAAATGCCCTACAAGGATAATCGCACAGCGATATTTCTCTGCGATCCTGCCAAGTTGGGAAAGAATATTTCTGACTTCGTTTGCTCGGTTCATATCGACCTTAGCGCCGATATACGCCTGCATCGGATCTAAGATGATTACCCTTGCTCCCGTTTCAGCAATAGCCTTTTCCACACGCTCGTCAAGCATTGTAAGCGCCGCTTCAGATTCGTCTATCACCTTAATCTGCGAGCAGTCGGCATCGCCTGCAAGCAGGCGGGGCTTGATGGTATCACCAAGTCCATCCTCTGCGGTCTGATAGATGATTTTGATCGGCTCACGTGCGGTATCGTCGCAGGGGAGTTTTTCTCCCCTCGACAACAGCGCCGCCAACCGCAAAATCAAGGTTGTTTTACCTTCGCCGCCGTCACCGTGAATGATTGTCAGTTTCCCGTATGGGATATAGGGATACCACAGCCATTCAACTTCCTCGACGGCAACCTCATCCATACTGATGATTTTAAGTTCTGCCATAGGCATTACCTCCTTTCAATTTTCATCAAAACTATTGAAATTGAAGGAGAAGTCGGTTATAATAGGGACAGTACATTTTTGAGAAGGCTGTTCCGTATCTGTGCCAACAGATACATTGGGAACAGTCTTTTCGGTTTTATACGCCAACGCCGCCGTCTCCTTTCAATCCATATAGTGTTGTGTTAATTTGGTCGATTAGTTCCATTAAATCGGGGTTTACACCGCCGCCCGCTTCGATACGCTTCAGTTCATCGAGGACGGCGGCAAGTTCAAGTTTGAGTGCTCGGAACACTCTCGGATTACCTTGCACAACGATTTCACGGTCAAGGCATTTTTGGTAGCAGTATTCCTGCTTGGTAAGTCCCGAAAGGGCAACAACACGGTTAATCAGTTCGTGTTCCTCCGGTGATACCCGAAACCCTACTGTGATACATCTAAAGCGGTTATGCTTATCTACATTTTTAGCTGACATTTTGCGTCTGCTCCTTTCTGAAGTTATTGAGCTTATCTGCCATATCCGTCTGCGTGGACGGGAACAGATGAGCGTAGTTGTAGGTGATATTGATGCTTTCGTGTCCCACACGGTCTGCAATCGCCACCGCCGAGTATCCCATCTCAATTAAGAGGGAAATATGGCTGTGTCTGAGGTCGTGAATACGAATACGCTTTACCCCTGCAGCATCCGCACCTCTTGTCATTTCACGGTGCAGATAGTTCTTTGTGATCGGGAACAACCTTTCCTTATCACCGATTTTATAAAGGGACTGCTTGTATTCCTTCATTTCTTCTACAAGAAAATCGGGCATCTTTATAACACGATTGCTTTTCGGTGTTTTCGGCTCGGTAACAACATCCCTACCGTCAATACGCTGATAAGACTTGTTGATTGTGACAGTACCACGCTCAAAATCGAGGTCTGCCGGAGTTAAGGCTAACAGTTCGCCCTCACGGATACCGCACCAATACAGCATTTCAAATGCGTAATAAGACAGCGGCTTGTCCATAATCGCAAAGGCGAATTTCTGATATTCTTCCTCTGTCCAAAAGAGCATTTCTCGGCTTCGTGCTTTGCCCATATTGCCGACCTTGGCGGCGGGGTTTTCTTTCAAGCCATAGAACTTAACGGCGTGATTGAAAATGGCGCTGAGCTGATTGTGGAGCGTTTTAAGGTACACGGGAGAGTATTTCTTGCCGTTTTTATCGTTACCCTTAATCATTTCATTCTGCCAAGCGATAATATCCTTCGGCTGAATATCTTTGATTTTGCGTTTTGAAAAATACGGCAGGATCTTCGTGCGAATGATATGCTCTTTTGTTTGCCAAGTGTTTTCTTTAATGCGGTTTTTCATATCTACCGTATAAGTGTCCACGAAGCTCGCAAAGGTCATATCGAGGTCGGCTTGCTCATACAGCATCTGCTCTCGCTCCCAAGTAAGAGCATCACGCCTTGTAGCAAAGCCACGCTTTTGGGTTTGCCGTGTTTCGCCTGTCCAATCTTTATAACGGTACACGGCTCGCCACGTGTTTGTTTTCGGTTCCTTATAAACAGCCATTCACATCACTTCCTTTCATTTTCGGCTGTGCCATAGCAAGTTCGCTCATAAAAGTATTGCTTGTTGATTTTTCCTGCTACGGTTAAAAAGTTTTTTGCCGCAAGCTCATCATTGAGCCGCTTGACAATCTTGTAGGCGTAGGATTTAGACACACCCATTTCGGCTGCCACTTCCTCAACAGTTAAAAACATTTTATTTGCCATTGCATTTCCTCCTTCCTTATTTATTGGGGTTTCTGCCGTTCTACCCAAGTGCCGTTCCTGCCCCTGCTTTTTCAGCGGCGTTTGCTCGCTCGTTCCCATAATGGAAGTCTTGGCGTAGTATCTCGCTTGGACGGTCATTCAGTTTTAGCGGAACTTAAACGCACTTGTTTAAGTATCGTAACCTCATTATACTAAACATCTGCGTTAAAGTCAATAGAAAATATTAAACTTTTTTGCTTTTGTTATCTTGACATATCTATAGCATATATGTTATACTGTGTTTGCAGTAATCGCAAAGGAGTAAAAACTATGGCTATCGGAGAGAGAATTAGGTTTATCCGCAATCTGCGTGGTATGACACAGAAGCTACTTGGTACGGCGATCGGTTTTCCCGAAAAGACTGCCGACATTCGTTTGGCTCAGTATGAGTCCGGCACAAGAACACCCAAAGAGGATATTACGGTTGCATTGGCAAATGCTTTGGAAGTTGCCCCTCAAGCACTTTCCGTTCCCGACATTGACAGTTACATAGGGTTAGCACATACTTTGTTTGCCCTTGAGGACATTTACGGTCTGACCATCGAAGAAGCAGACGGCGAAATTTGTCTTAAGATCAAAAACAACAGAGGTCGCAACACCGAAGAACTCTTGAACATCCTTACCGCTTGGAAAGAACAAGCTGACAAATGCAAGGCGGGAGAGATCAGCAAGGACACCTACGACGAGTGGCGTTATAACTATCCTAAGTACGACACTACACAAACGTGGGCGAAAGTTCCTTCGCAAGCCTTCAGCGATGCGATGGTGGAAGCCTTCAAGGATAAACTCAACGACTAATTTGTGGCAACAAAAAAGAGCTATTAGATTTCAAATAAAATCTAATAGCTCTAATTTTATTTATGAATAATTACAAGATGTTGCCAAAACGTTGCCACGAGGACTTTTTAATCCTCAAAAACCCAGTATTTATGCGGGTTTACAGCGTTTTTGGTATTATTCCCACTCGATAGTGGCGACGGGCTTGGGGGAAAGGTCGTAAAGCACGCGGCTGACACCCTTTACCTCGGCAAGGATACGGTCGGTTATGCGGTGGAGTGTCGGGTAGGGGATCTCCTCCACCGTGGCGGCTGTCGCATCAACGGAATTCACCGCACGGATAACGACCGGCCATTCGTAGGTACGTTTGCCGTCCTTGATGCCGGTGGTACGGAAATCCGGCACGATGGTGAAATACTGCCACACCTTGCCGGCAAGGCCCGCAAGCGCAAATTCCTCGCGCAGGATCGCATCCGATTCGCGCACCGCTTCGAGCCTGTCGCGCGTGATGGCGCCGACACAGCGTACACCCAGCCCGGGGCCGGGGAAGGGCTGGCGGTCGACCATGGTTTCGGGCAGACCGAGCTCACGCCCGACAGCGCGTACCTCGTCCTTATAAAGCAGCTTGACGGGTTCGACAAGCTCAAAGGAAAGCTCCTCCGGCAGACCTCCCACGTTGTGGTGCGCCTTTACGCCGTGGCTTTCGAGTATATCCGGGTAGATCGTGCCCTGTGCGAGCAGCGAAACGCCGTCGAGCTTCTTTGCTTCCTCCGCAAAGACCTCGATAAATTCCCTGCCGATTATCCTGCGCTTTTGTTCGGGATCGTCCACGCCGGCAAGCTTGTCCAGAAAGCGGTCTGCGGCATCGACATATATAAGATTTGCATCCATCTGATCGCGGAACACGCGGATAACCTGTTCCGGTTCGCCCTTGCGGAGCAGACCGTGGTTGACGTGAACGCAGGTGAGCTGCTTGCCGACCGCTTTTATGAGCAGTGCGGCGACGACGGAGGAATCCACCCCGCCGGAAAGCGCGAGCAGCACCTTGCGGCTGCCGATAAAATCCTTAAGCTCCTGTGTTTTCTGTGCGATAAATTCCCTTGCAAGCTCCGGCGTGTTTATGCGCGCCATGCTTTCGGGGCGAATATTGGAATCCATACTTCGTTATTTCCCTCCGAAACGATCGATTTTTTACATTCTACCACAAAAGCGCCGCCGATGCAACCTGCCGAATCAAACAAAATTTTGTCCCGAAATACCGCCGACGGCTCATATACTGACAGCGGGGGGGCGCAGGAGCTGCTCCCCGGATACTACTGAAAACAAGGAGAAACACGAAATGCTCCCCGAAGAAATACTCGCACTGAGCGAAAACGGCGAAATGCCGGAAGGCATTGCAGACGAGCCGAGAACCGACACCGAGCCGAGCTTCCCGGAAAACGCTTCTCTCGCGATGGCTTATGTTCCCTACCAGCGATTCGAAGGGCTTTATGACGAGGAGACCGCGCTCGACCGCGGAACGCTCTTCAAGGCGCTCGACCTGCCGTTTTACGGCGGAAAGGACGTGCGGAATGGCAGATAGAAAAAAAGAAGCTCTTATGAGAAACATCCAGAGATCGGCTTTTGCCGCGCACGAATGCGTGCTTTATCTGGACGGACACCCGGAAAACAAAAAAGCGCTTGAATACCACCGCCGCGCGGTGGAGGCGCTGAACGGATACACCGCGGAATACGAGCGGCTGTACGGCGCTCTGACCGCAAACGCACAGACCGAAAACGCCGGCTGGGGCTGGGTGCGCTCCCCGTGGCCGTGGCAGAACACGGAGGAATAAATATGTGGACCTATGATAAAAAGCTTCAGTACCCGGTAAACATCAAAAACCCGAACCCGGCGCTTGCCAAGCTGATAATAACGCAGTACGGCGGGCCGAACGGCGAGCTCGGCGCTTCGCTGCGCTATCTTTCGCAGCGCTATACCATGCCCTACGGCGAAGTCGTCGGTATCTTGACGGATGTCGGCACGGAGGAGCTGGCGCACATGGAAATGATCTGTGCTATAGTTTACCAGCTCACAAAGGGGCTGACCGAGCAGGAGATAAAGGACGGCGGATTTTCGGATTACTTTGTCGACCACACAACGGGGCTGTACCCCATTGCGGCAAGCGGAACGCCTTTTTCCGCAAGCACCTTCCAATCCACCGGCGATGCCATTGCCGACCTGAACGAAGACCTTGCGGCAGAGCAGAAGGCGAGAGTCACATACGACAACATACTGCGGTTCTGCGACGACCGCGATGTTGCCGACCCGATACGCTTCCTGCGTGAGCGCGAGATAGTACACTACCAGCGCTTCGGCGATGCGCTGCGCGTTGTGCGCGACAATCTCGACCACAAAAACTTTTATGCCTTCAACCCCGAATTCGACCGACGTTGAGCAAAAAACACGCCCCGGCAGGCTCTGCGCCCGCCGGGGCTTTTATTGCGTGAGATTATTGCCGGCTTTCCGGAATGCAGCGCTGCATGACCGAAATAATATGCCCGATATCGTCTGCGCAATCGCCCTTCAGCCACTCGTTGATGATCGCCGTCAGGCCGCTGATAAAGAATGTCATCATATATTCCCTGTCCCCGGGCGCAACTCCGTAACGTTCCGGGATCGGTGTCAGCACCATCAGCAGGATCATTCCGCCCATCGGGACATTGAGCAGAAACAGCAGCCGCGCGGTCCGGCTTTCGCAGCGCGGCTACCTTTGAGGTACCCTTGGGCGCGTATTCGTTTGCTATACGGATCGCGTTTTGTGTCGGGTTCGGCAGGCAAAAAGCGCGCAGACGGCAAAAAAACGGCTTGTCACAGGTATCTGCCGGTGATACTCATGCCGTTATTCTTTATCTCCTGCGGTGTTCCGCACGCCACGATCTGCCCGCCGGCATCCCCGCCGCCGGGGCCCATGTCGATCACATAATCGGCGCTGCGGATGACATCAAGGTCATGCTCGATGACTATCACCGTCGCTCCGCTTGCGATAAGCGCCCGGAAAACGCCGAGCAATACCCGGACATCCAGCGGGTGCAGACCGATGGACGGTTCATCGAAAACAAAAACAGAATCCTCCTGTGTTTTGCCGATCTCGCTTGCCAGCTTCAAACGCTGCGCTTCCCCGCCGGAAAGCCCGGGTGTTTCCTCGCCGAGCGTGAGATACCCCAGCCCGAGCCGTTTCAGAACGCCCAGCCGCTGGCTGACGGTTTTCATATCCCCGCAGAAGTCAATGGCGGAATTAACATCCATATCCATCAGCTCCGGCAGGGATAAGCTTTCGCCCGCCTTATTCGTGAGCTTTATATCATATGCCTCTTTTGCATAGCGGGAGCCGCGGCAATCCGGGCAGGGAATATCTACATCCGGCAGAAATTGAACATCCAGGCTGACAACGCCCGTTCCGTCGCAGCCGGGGCAGCGAAGCGAGCCGGTGTTGTAGGAAAAATCGCTTGCCTTACAGCCCTTTTCCTTTGCATCTGCGGATTTTGCATACAGCTTTCGCAGCTCGTCGTGAACGCCCGCGTAGGTGGCGACCGTCGAACGGACATTGATCCCGATGGGTGTGGCGTCAATGAGCTTAACGTGCGCGATGCCATCGGCGCGGATTTCGCGGATATGCGGCGGAAGTGCCGTGCCTGCAATACCGGCTTCCAGCGCCGGGACAAGACTTTCCAACACCATTGTCGTTTTTCCGGAGCCGGAAACGCCGGTGACGACGGTAAGCCGGCCTTTCGGAATATCTGCCTCCAACGGTTTGACGGTATGGATCTGAGCGGTAGACAGATGAATCCTTCCCTTTGCGAAAAGCTCCTCCTTCGGGATGCGGATGCCCGGGTTCGTTTCGCCGCAGCCTTTAAGGAACGGCGCGATCTGCGAAGCCGGATTTGCTTCAATGGTCGGGATTGCCCCTTGGGCGATAACATAGCCGCCTTTTGCACCTGCCTCCGGCCCCATTTCCACGATCCAGTCGGCTTCCTTCAAAATCTGCGTATCGTGATCGACCAGAATGACGGTATTACCGTCGGATACCAGATCGTGCATCACGCCGGTCAGCCCCACAATGTTTGCCGGGTGCAGACCGATGGACGGCTCATCCAGCACATACAAAACGCCTGTCGTGCGGTTGCGGACGGCGCGTGCAAGCTGCATCCGCTGGCGCTCGCCGGTGGAGAGCGTGGCGGCGGAACGGTCAAGCGTGAGATACCCCAGCCCCAAATCCGTCAGCCGCTTGGCGGTGCTTTGGAACGCCTCGCAGATGCTTTCCGCCATCGGGCGCATTTCCTCCGGCAGGCTGCCGGGAACGCCCCGCACCCATTCCGCAAGCCCGGAAAGCGTCATCGTGCAGGCTTTATCCAAAGAGACCCCCCGCAGCTTCGGGGCGCGGGCGGCATCGGAAAGGCGGGTACCGCGGCAATCCGGGCAGACATCTTCTTTCAGAAATTTCTCTACGCGCTTCATGCCCTTTTCGTCCCTGACCTTGGCGAGGGCGTTTTCAACGGTGTAGACGGCGTTGTAATAGGTGAAATCCAGTTCCCCTGCCTGATTCGAACCCTTTGCGTGGTAAAAAATATGCTTTTTCTCCGCCGGACCGTGGTAGACGATCTCCTTTTCTTCCGCGGTCAGCTCACGGAACGGCACATCGGTACGCACGCCCATTTCGCGGCAGACATCCGTCATCAGCGACCACATCAGGCTGTTCCATGGGGCGACCGCGCCCTCGTCGATGGTCAGCGAGTCGTCCGGCACCAGCGACGCCATGTCCACCGTCCGGACGCTGCCTGTGCCGCCGCACTTCTGGCAGGCACCTTGGGAGTTGAACGCCAGTTCCTCGGCGGACGGTGCGTAAAAATGAGCGCCGCACTCCGGACAAATGAGCTCTTTTCCCGCGGCGACAGCCAAAGACGGTTTCAGATAATGACCGTTCGGGCAGCGGTGGCTTGCAAGGCGGGAGTACATCAGCCGCAGGCTGTTCAGCAGCTCGGTGCCGGTGCCAAAGGTGCTGCGGATGCCCGGCACTCCGGGGCGTTGGTGAAGCGCCAGCGCAGCGGGAACATACAAAACCTCATCCACGGCAGCTTTGGATGCCTGCGTCATGCGGCGGCGGGTGTAGGCGGAGAGCGCTTCGAGGTATCGGCGTGAACCCTCCGCATACAGCACGCCCAACGCAAGGGATGACTTGCCGGAGCCGGAAACGCCCGCAATGCCGACAATTTTCCCGAGCGGAATATCCACGTCAATATTTTTGAGGTTGTGTACCTTCGCTCCGCGAATAAGTATCTTTTCGATCATTGCTTTCCTCCGGGTACTTAAATAACCTTCTCTTGCAAAAGATCGGTGCCCTGCGGAACGAAAAATATACCCTCGGAGGTGTACCCGTCGATATCCTCCTCAAAGCCGTCGCCTTCCCCGATCGGTTCGCAGTGTTTTTCCTCAAAGCGGTCGAAGATGTATTTGAGGAAAATCAGACCCGGTACAACGTTTTTATACTCGGATGCATCCATATTTCCGCGCAGCACGCACGCGGCGTCCCATATCTGTTTTTCAAAGCCGATGTCGGCATTATTTGTTGCCATAAATAAATCCTTATTCTTCCGTTTCGTAGTAATACGAATAATCTATGCCTTTCATAATGATTTCGCGGTTATTGATATCGTCGGCCAGGGCGTTTTTGAGGAGCTGCATGATTTTATCCGGAGAATCTACGCTTTCGCGCAGGGCTTCTGGATAGTCCGATTTATCGATCCGACTCCGATCAACGCACCTTTTCAGATTCTTTTTGAGAATCAAATCAAGCCATATTCGAGTGCTGCGCCCGTTGCCCTCCATAAAGGGGTTCGCAGCATTCATTTCAACATATTTCTCGACAATGCTTCGGTATTGTAAAGCTTGCCGTCTTTTGCTTTCAATTTCAGTTGTCTGCAAATTGAGGACAACTGAGGTTTTCTCGTTTTGATTGTATTCCAATATTTTCTCGGGTTTTCGATTTTGTCAGCGCTTCGGCAATGTCCGTAGCGCAAAACCACCATTTGGCGCTCTCCTCATCCCAAACGGCGCGGACAGGGGTATTCTCAAAAAATCCGATCGAAGTTTTATTTGCCGTTTCGCCCGACCTTCCTTTTGAAGATAGATATACTCTTTCAATGTGATTATACCACAAAACAGGAATAACATCAAGCAGATTCAAAGCAAGGCTTCGGATATAACGCTTAATTTGCCGGGAAACAATGAAATTTGATTGAAAAATGCACCGGATTTTGCTATAATACAGTCATGCGGTCTCTTTTTCCATATATAAAATGCCGTTGCACGCGGCATTTTATCGAGAGCTTATCCCTTAGCTTATCCCTTACCGCCCGTCTCTCGGTGGAGCATACGGTGCTGCAAAAACATAAGGTATTTTTCGCGAAAACCTTCGGCGTTTTTCGGGGAAAAAGCGCCGAATAACGCAAAAAGGCTTGAACTTTGTTCCTTCCCGCTGTATAATACCGTGGAAAATGACCGAAAAGGTTTTTTGAAAGGAATTCCGGAAATGAAGAAAATTTCAGCGATCATACTTCTGCTGACACTTGCGTTATCGCTTTTTGCCTGCGGCGGCGAAAAGCAGGAATCCTCCCCGGCGGCGGGTGAATCCTCTGCGGCAGCGGGTGAATCCTCCGAAGAGGAATCCTCCGCAGCGGCCGGCGAATCCTCCGAAGAAGAATCCTCCTCCGCGGCGGAAGCACACACGCACGAGTTCGGCGAATGGAAGCAGACAAAGGAAGCCACCTACACCGAAGCCGGCGTTGAAACGCGCGAATGCGCCTGCGGCGAAAAGGAAACGCGTGCGACCGAAAAGAAGGACCCGACAGAGCTTTTCAAGACATACACCGGTTACGCCTGCCCGCTCGGGCTGTTTGCCGGCGTGAAGGATATCGACCCGGTGAATATTTATTCCTGGGCCCGCCAGTTTGATTTCTTCACCTTCGATTGGCACAACGACGGCACCTTCACCGCGACCTGCTCCGAAGCCGACTTCAACGCAAAGGTAAAGGAAGTTCTCGGGATAACGATCGATTGCTCCGCGCTTGACAACCGCCATTATATAGCCGCAACGCTGCATTACGACGCGGCAAAAAAACAGATTATCGCTTCGCACGCCGGAGCCGCGGGCGGCGGGGATATGACCTATTACGAATACACCGGCCACACCGCCGACGGCAGCCGCTTTGCCATCCGCTATACGGCGTATGACGAAGACACAAAGCTGTTTGACGGCGTATTGACCGTCGAGCCGAGCGGAAACGGTTTTATATTTGTTTCCAACAAAAAGGCAGCATAAGGGCATACAAAAAAACGAAAGCGCCGCCCGCACAAAACGGGCAGCGCTTTTTTGCATTCTATTCCGCCGGGCTTTCATCCGGTTCGGAGGATTCCTCCGGCGCAGGTTCGGAGCTTTCATCCGGTTCGGAGGATTCCTCCGGCGCGGAGCTTTCTCCGGGATCGGGTTCCGGTTCAGGCTCAGGCTCAGGCTCGGGTTCGGGGATGTATTCCGCGCCGAAGGTGGTAACGGCAAGCCCGGAGGCACGGATATCGTCTATTACGTCGCCGAGTACTTTGGCATTTGTCTTTGAAACGGCATGAAGCAGGTAGACCGTGCCGGGCTTCGCATAGGAAACGATCTTTTGGCGCGAGGCAGCCGGCTCCGGCTGCTTTTCCGGATCCCAATCCATATAAGCAAAGCTCCAGAACACCGAGGTATAGCCCATTTCCTGCACGAGCGCGAGCGTTCTGTCGCTCGATTCGCCCATCGGGAACCGGAAGTATTTCATTTCGTAGCCGAAGCGGGAAAGAACCGCATCGTGGAGCTGCTTTACCTCCCTGTACGCACGTTCCAGCTTGACCTTCGGCATGGAGGGATGGAACGCCGTATGGTTGCCGACGGTGTGGCCCTCGTCTATCATGCGCTGCACCAGCTCCGGGCTGGAATTAAGGTAAGCAAGCGTTATAAAGAAGGTCGCGCGGACATTCTTTTCCTTCAATACGTCCAGTATTTTTGCGGTGTAGCCGTTTTCGTAGCCCTCATCGAAGGTGAGGTACACGGCGGGCAGGTTCGCATCCTCCACCGTTATCGCGCCGAACTGCGAATAATAGGGCTGCTGCTTTTCCGCGCCGAGCCAGCCGTGCCCGTGCGGATTATTGGGCAGCGCCGCGATACGCGCGTACTGCTCCTCGGTTATGCCTTCCAGCATCGGCGTGGGTTCCGGAATCGGGAACGGATCCGGTTCGGAGGATTCTTCGGGCGAAGCCGAGCTTTCTTCCGGCGCGGTGCTTTCCGCCGATTTCGAGCTTTCCCTCGGTTCGGAGGACACGCCCGGCACGGGCGAGGTTTCCGGCGCGGCACGCGAGGAAATATCCGCCGTGCGGGAGCCTTCCGAAGCCGCGGACACGGCGGCATCGGGCGAGGAGGACCCCGAAACATCCGCCGCTTCGCCGCAGCCGGCGGCAAGTATGCAAAGCGCGCAGGCGGCGGCGCCGAGCGCGGCATAAAACCGGTTGTTTATATGATCGCGTCTTTTCATGGCTGTTTTACTCTTTCCGCGGCGCGTGTACGGAGCGCATACCCCGCCGCAAATGCCGCTTTTATTTTATTGTACCACAAAAAAGTGATTTTGTCACTGCTTTTCAACAAAAATCGTCAGCGCGGCTTGACACGACGTATAATCCGTGATATAGTAAGCACTGCGCCCTGCGGTACATTTGTTTTACGGCTTTCCCGGGAAAAGGGAATGCCCTTTATTTTTTCGAAAAGCGTGCGGCGGAAAGGCTTTTACAATGGCAAAAAACAACATTCGGATATCCGATCATTTCACATACGAACGGCTGATACGCTTTGTACTGCCCTCGATCGGCATGATGGTATTCACCTCGATCTACGGCGTTGTGGACGGGTTTTTCGTTTCCAACTTTGTGGGGAAGACGGCGTTTGCCGCGGTGAACCTTATCATGCCGTTCGTAATGGTGCTGGGCGGGATGGGCTTCATGGTCGGCACGGGCGGCACCGCGCTTGTTGCCAAAACGCTGGGCGAAGGCGAAGGCGAACGCGCCGAAAAGCTGTTTTCCATGATAATATACTTCACGCTTATACTGGGCGCCGTGCTTTCCGCGCTCGGCGTGATATTCATGCGCCCGGTGGCGGAATTTTTCGGCGCAACGCCCGAAATGCTGGATGACTGCGTGCTTTACGGCAGGATTGTCACGGGGTTCACCGTCACCTTCATGCTCCAGAACGTATTCCAGAGCTTCCTTATCGCCGCCGAAAAGCCCAAAATGGGCTTTTCCGTCACCATTGCCGCAGGCGTTACGAATATGGTGCTGGATGCGCTCTTTGTCGGCGCGTTCGGCTGGGGCGTCGCCGGGGCGGCTGTCGCCACGGGGCTGAGCCAGTGTGTCGGCGGGCTGATACCCTTTATATACTTCCTGCGCGAAAACGGCAGCCTGCTGCAGCTCACCCGCACCCGTCTTGAGCTGCGCCCCATATTGCAGGCGTGCGCCAACGGCAGCTCCGAGCTGATGAGCAACATCAGCTCCTCCGTTGTCAGCATGGTCTACAACTTCCGGCTGCTGGAATATCTGGGCGGGGACGGCGTTTCGGCATACGGCGTACTGATGTACGTCCAGTTCATATTTGTCGCGATATTCATCGGATACTCCATCGGCGCTGCGCCGATCGTTTCCTTCAACTACGGCGCGGGCAACAAGAAGGAGCTCAACAATCTGCTCCGCAAGAGCATCACCCTCTCGCTCGGCAGCGGCGTGGTGCTTGCCGTCGCGGCAGCACTGCTTGCCGGCGTACTTGCGAAGATATTCGTCGGCTACGACCAAACCCTTTTCGACATAACCTCACACGCGTTCCGCATTTTCTCCTTCTGCTTCCTGCTCGTAGGGTTCAACATCTTTATATCCTCCTTCTTCACCGCGCTCAATAACGGCGCCGTTTCAGCCGCCGTTTCCTTCCTGCGCACGCTTGTATTCCAGCTCGGCTCGGTTCTCCTGCTCCCGAAGCTTTTCGGCGTGGGCGGGATCTGGTGGTCGAACACCGTTGCGGAAATATTTGCCTTTCTCATCTCCCTTGTCTTCCTCTTTACCAAAAGCAAAAAATACGGTTATTTTATTGCACGCGATTGAGCTGCAACAAATTTGCAGTATCTTCTCCGCGGCCTATATAAAGACAGCGGCTCGGAACAACGGCGGTTTTCTTCCCCACG
>OGOZ01000860.1_pt1 | contig 18704 bp, 23 predicted proteins | sample 1552801 | NCBI WGS metagenome assembly OGOZ01 (sample SAMEA2580196, study PRJEB22360) | human gut metagenome | biome: human gut; feature: human-associated habitat; material: faeces | place: Denmark | collected 2008/2010 | reverse complement strand
CCTGAGAGTAACCTGTCACACCAGGACAGATCGATACTCTCTTCTTTCTTACTTCACTATACTCTGAGTACGGAGTTGTTGTCAAAGATGGACGTGGACCTACCAGACTCATATCACCTATTAGGACATTGAAGAATTGAGGAAATTCATCTAAACTGGTCTTACGAATAAACCTACCAATAGGAGTAACACGTGGATCATTGTCTGAATTAAATGTCGAACCATCAGCATTACGTATGTCTTTAGAATTGATGTACATTGAACGTAACTTAAACATTTTAAAAATCTTAAATTTGATTCACAAACAAAAGAAAATCTAACCAATTCAAATGCTGAAATTAATGCTTTTCTTAATGAGAATGGAGTAGATTATGATAAAATTGTAAAAGATGTTTATAAAAATGAAGCTATTATTGCTCCTGTGATTGATGCATTTACAATTAAAGAAGAATTGAAATTAAAGAAAGATTTAAAGGTTAAACAAACTAAAAAGATTAAATCTGAAAAATATTTTCCACCAATTGGTGAACTAAAAGATTTAATTGTTGCTGAAGGATTTTCTGCTGTTGGGGGTATATCATCTGTATTAGGTAGACAAGGTATTGGATATTATGCATTAAAAGGTGTTATGCTTAATGTATTTGATTGTTCGTTACAGAAAGTAGCAGCTAATGTAGAATTGAAAGAATTAAGTCAAATATTAGGATTTCAATTAGGCACACAAAATAACAATATAAATTGCAATCGGTTAGTGGTCGCCACTGACTGCGATGCGGATGGACATCACATAGCATTTATTTTTCTTGGTATTTGCTATAAATATCTACGAAAATTGTTTGATGATAATCGAATTGTTAGACTGGTAACACCATTGGTTGTGTGTTATGATAAAAAAGATAAACCTGTAAAATGGTTTTTTAATTTAAATGAATTTAAAAACTATAATAATGCAAATAACTACAGAGTAAAATATTATAAAGGGTTAGGTAGTTGGAAAAAAGAAGAATTGCAAGCTATTATTGATATTCAAGGTATTGATAGTTTGATACAACCGTTTGTATTAGATGAACAAGCTGAACAATATTTCAACTGGTGGTTATCGACAAAAGAAACAGACAAACGAAAAGAATTTATACAAAATTACACATTAGATTTGGAGATGGTTTAAAATATGCACAATAGTTTCATAGAACAGGCAATCGACCAATATTTCAATGAATGTTATCAACACACCAAGCAAGCAATTATTGATAATAAAGGTGAATATACATCAGATAATCCATTTAGTATTTTAATGGGTAAAATGGTAGAGTGTGTATATTATGTTTCTTGGTTTACATCGAAACCGAATTTTGATTTGGATGGTAAAGATGGAGGAGTTGATTTGATTAAAGATGGTAAACATATTTCTGTAAAAATGAGAGTATTGCCATATTCAAAAGAAACATATCTTAATGCTGAAAATTATGTATTTGGTAAACAATTTGATGAAGCATATAGAATTGTTAAAACATTGCAATTACAAACTAAATGTGATTATGTTGTTGGTGTGATAAGATATCAGTCACCTGCTTATTATACATGGCAAGAAGCATGGGAACAAAATGATGTTAATTATTTAAAATTGATAACACGAGATATCTTTGAAAATGAATGTATCTGGTTTTCAACTAAATCTGGTAATGTAATTTTTGATTGTTAAATATGGAAGAAAAAACAATACAGCAATTTTGTGATAATGAATATATTTCATTTGCTAGTTATGATGTGTATCGAAAGATAGCAAATGTGGTTGATGGTTTGAAGGTATCAGCTAGAAAAGTATTATACACCTGTATAGAAGATAATAAACAAGACAAGCCTAAAAAAGTAGAAGCATTATCAAATAGAGCAGCTGAATTTACAGACTATCATCATGGTAGTAATTCACTAGTTGGTGTTATTGTTGGTTTAGCTCAAAGGTATGTTGGAAGTAATAATATTCCTTTATTAAAAGCAGATGGTCAGTTTGGTAATAGAATTATTCCTGAAGCAGCTGCTCCAAGGTATATTTTTACATGTAAAGAGTCATATGTAAATAAACTGTTTAATGTTGAAGATGTAGCAGTATTAGAGCAACAATATTCAGACGATCAAAAGATTGAACCAAAATTTTATGTACCTATTCTTCCAATGATTTTGGTTAATGGTAGTGTTGGGTTATCTGTTGGCTTTGCTCAAAATATTCTTCCAAGAAATCCTGCAGATTTAATCAAATATATTAACCGAAAATTGATTGGGCAAAATTGCAATAATGAACTTTTACCATATTGGAAAGGATTCAAAGGTAAAGTTGTTCAACGAGAACAAGGAGTTTTTGATATATATGGACATGTTCGTCTTGAAAATAAAACAATTATTATTGACGAATTACCAATTGGAATGGAATATTTGAAATATGTTTCGATATTAGATAAATTAGTTGAGGATAAAAAGATAGTAAAATATGTTGATAAGTGTGATACTAAAACTGATGTGATATTATTTGAAGTAAAGGTATCATCTCAGATATATCAGGAATTTCTTAGTAATCCAATGCAGATTATCGAATTTTTAAAACTAAGAATATCTGAGACAGAAAATTATACTTGTATTGATCCAACAGGTAAAGTGAAAGTCTATAGTTCTGTATTTGAAATTATAGATGAGTATATTAAAGTTCGTCTTGAATATTATAATAAGCGCAAAATATATAATATCACTAAATATGCAAATGAATTAAATGTAATTGTATCAAGATGCCTTTTTATAAAAGCAGTAATTAATGGTGATATAATACTCAAACGCAAAACATTAGAAGAAATTAATAATCAAATATCTCAAATTACAAGAATTGTAAAAATTGATAATTCATATGAGTATCTATTAAAAATGCCAATATGGTCAATTACATCAGAAAAATATACTGAATTATGTAACAAAGCTAAAGAGAAAAAACAATATTTAGATTCATATAAAATATTAAAACTTGAAGATATGTGGAAGCAAGAAATACAAGAGCTTGATTTTGAATAGAGAAAGGTTACAATTAAAATATGCAATGTAAAATTGAACAGTTGTATGATTATTTTTTAAAGCAATTTGTAATATATGTTGATGATGTTGAGTACAAAACAGGTCAACTCCGACTGATTTCACATAAAGAGAATTTTATCGTATTTAGTTATAATGATGAAAATGCTCGTATTAAATCATTAGAAATTCCGATACCGTATAAATTAAGCAAACAAGATAATACATTTGAATTAGATTATACTATTGAAACGTTATGTAATTCTCACCCTGGAGAATATAATAATGAATTAAAACTTGCTGTTCTAGCTGTTAATTTAGACAATAAACACCCGTTCTTTAATAAGATAGTTAACCTCATATTTGCATAAAGTGAATTTACTAACATATTTTCCAGATAATTATACTCCACTACCACATCAAGTAGATATTTTAACAAAAGCGTCACAAGCATTAAACAGTCACGTTAGATATATTATCGTCGCAGCTCCAACGGGAACAGGAAAATCATTTATAGCAAAATGCATTGCAAATAAAACAGATGATCATAGTGAAGAATTTAAAGAAGCAATTGATGATTATGCATTTAATGATATATCTAGTAATAATGGTGCATTTATTTTAACAGTTACTAAACAGCTACAAGATCAATATCAAGAAACATTTAGTGATATTAAGCTTTGTAAAGGCAAACAAAACTTTAAATGTAAAATGGATAAAGCTGATATGACGTGTGATATTGGTATGTGTTTAGATAATTTACAAATGAAATCACAGTGTTTGGCTAATGATGCTTGTCCATATTATTATCAGAAAAAACGTGCTATGCAATCTCGTATAACTGCTCTAAATTATGAACAGTATTTTTCATTAGAAAATTGTTTAAACAAACGAGATGTGATTATATGTGATGAAGCATCAGAATTAGAAGCAAAATTAGTTGAATATGGAACATTGAAAATTGATACAGAGTTATTACATAAGCAGTTTAATATCTCATTAAAAACATTTCCAACAACTGAAACTATGCTTGATTGGGTTGATGATATTGGTTGTCAAGTTAAAGATTGGATTGATAATAATAAATCAAAATTAAAAAGTGATAAAAGTATTAGAGATAAGTATGTAGCTGCTCAGAAATTAGATGAAAAAATAGAACTAGTTCAAAATTGTTGGAAATATAGTGATTATATTTTAACTCATGAAATACACACAAAAGTGTGGGTATTTACACCCACATATATTAAAAAACATGCTGAATTAATTTTTAAAAATGCTAAAACAGTGGTGTTGATGAGTGCAACTATTATTGATCCGGAAACATTTGCTAAAACATTAGGTATTGATAATTATAAATTTATTGAAGTGAAAAGTGTGTTTGATCCTAAAAAAGCACCTATTTATATATCTGATAAAATTAAACTAAATTATAATAATTTAAAACAAATGCTTCCAAGCATAGTTGATATGATTAAAACTATATGTGAACATTACAAAGATAAACGAGGTATAATACATACACATACTCAATATATTGCTGATTTTATTAAAGCTAATTATTCATCAGATAGATTGTTAGTCAGAACAGATAAAATATCTAATGAAGCTATTATGAATGTACATGAACAATGTAAAAATTCTATACTAGTGAGTCCTTCACTAACACATGGTGTTGATCTTAAAGATGACCTAGCAAGATTTCAAATAATTGTTAAAGTACCTTGGTTGCCTCTTGGTAATGATAGAATAAAGAAATTAGCTTCCATAGATCAACGGTGGTATGTAAGTCAAATGTTTAGTACACTAATACAAGCTTGCGGTAGAGGTGTGAGAACAAAAGATGATTGGTGTGATACATATATATTGGATGGAAGTATTATTAGATTAATACATCAATATAAAGATATTTTGCCTGAATATTTTTTAAAACGAATACATTAGACAATATTAAATGTAATTACATTGCTTACACCTGATTCATTAAATGTTGTAATTGTATATGTACCAACATCTAGGTTATCAAATAATTTGAATTGAGCAATATTCTCTCTTGTAAATTCAATATTATTTGTAATATCTAAACCTAAAATACCTTTTCTAATTATTGTTTTTGGTGTTCTATTTGTGCTTATATTTTTAAGATCAAATTTTTTATATTCACCTAATTTTTTTAATACGTATGTACTACCATTTAATACATATGTATTATCGTGATTCAATCCATTGCCAATTAATGAAACTGTCGGTGCTGTTAATTCTGATGAGATATCAAATATTTCTTTTGATATATACATATCTTTAATGTTTGAAATGCCTGGAATAAATTCTGGATTAAGAGTTGTCTGCGGTATACCATTAACACACACATAATCAATAAACGGATAACTCTCAACGTGAATATTGCCTACATCATCCCAATCTTCTACTAGATTATCAGTAAAATTAGCATCTATTTCATATATTGGTTTAGCTGCTGGTTGTTCTGGTTTAAACAACCAACCGTTTACTGTAAAATCGGTTGTTGCAGTATAAATGCTTTTTGCATCTTTATTAATAGGGTCAGGATGCTCAATATTGATATTTCCACTCCAAGTTACAATTTCTCGTATTTCTTGATCTTTTAATAATTTAAATTCCGGTGGAACTTTAATACTTATTACAAAATATGGATTACAATGAGGTATGATATTTGAAATTATTTGTTCAATATCAGTTCTATATCTTGTGATTATTGTTATGCCATAATTTAGTTTAATGGGTGTTGGTGTTAGGTATTGTGCACAATTATCACCTGATATCACAGTATCAAAAAATTCACCATTTTTATTAAAAATGCGTGATGTATCGTGAGAAAATCCTTTTAAATCTAAAGCTACAACAGGCAGTGTAGTTGCTTTTGCAGCATTTATAATATCATATAGTATACGTTTTTTAGGACCATATACAAATCGAACATTTATTTTCTTTTCAATATTGGTTCTGGAATCATCTTTGAAACGTTTTATAATAATATCATTAAGTGCAGTTGCAAGTGCATCTGTATTATCTCGTAGTTCAAAGTGAAAATTCTCTTGGCGCATTTAAAATATTTAAATATTTCTATAAGTCCACATGGCTAAACCACATTTCATATCTAACAAATTTATAAAATCATTACAAAGTTTAATTCCATATAAAGAATTAGAATTAACACCTGATATTGATGAACTTAATCCGAATTATAAAGCATTCAATGATACAGGTGTTAGACGAACTGATGTATTGCTTAATCATTCTATTTTGTATGGTCAAGATAGAAATGATACACTTCAAGGATATGTAAATGGCTATAATTCAAACACCACATATGCAAATATTCAACCAGATAAAGCTGCTCGAATTCGAGATTATCGTGTAATGGCAGCATATTCAGAAGTTGCCAATGCATTAGATGAGATTTGTGATGAATTAATAAACATTGATATTGATGGTAATATTTTTAAGCTTGATATTATTGAGAGTGACAAAATTACACCTCAAATGTCAAAAACTCTTGAAGAAGAATTTAAAAAATTCATTCAAATTTTTAATTTTGAAGATGAAGGCTGGATTCTTGGTAGAAAATTACTAACTGAAGGTGAGGTTTATTATGAGCATATTATTTCAGAAGAACATCCTGAATTAGGTATTTTAGGTGTATTACCATTGCCTTCAGAATTAATTGAACCTACATATGATAACGTACAAAATTATAACATTAAAGGTTATATTTTACAAAAACCGAAATTAGACCCAAATGATCCAACTAAAGTTGAAAAAATTGAATATGTTCCAATTGATAAAAATCAAGTAACATATATTAATAGTGGTATTTGGAATCAAGATAAAACATATAGATTGCCATTTATTGAAAATGCTCGTAAAGCATACAGACAATTAACACTTATTGAAGATAGTATTGTTATTTATCGATTAGCAAGAGCCCCTGAAAGATTGGTTTTTAAAGTTGATGTTGGTAATATGTCAACTCCAGATGCTGAAGCATATGTTAAAAAATTAATGCATCAATTCTGGTCAAAGAAAACGTTTGATGTTGATCAAAACGGATTATATACCAAATTTGACCCACAATCAATGTTAGATGATTTTTGGTTTCCAATTAGAACAGGTTCTACAGGCACTACTGTGGAAAAGCTTCAAGGTGGCAACTCACTAGATAAATTGGAAGATCTTTTATACTTTCAGAAGAAATTATATGAAGCTTTAAAAGTTCCAACAAATAGACTTAATAAAGAATCAACACAACAAGTATCACCACAAGAATTATTAAAAGAGGAATTAAAATTTGCTAATTTTATTGTTCGTATTCAAAGAGGTATTTCAAATTCAATTAAGTCTACATTTATAACACATCTTCAATTGAGAGGTATTTGGGATAAATTAAAAATTAAAGAACAATATTTTAGATTGAAAATGAATGTTCCAACAAATTTCTATGATTTGAGAGAATCACAGAGAATGGAACTTAAAATGAAGAACTTTGGAGATGCTATTCAAACACAACAAATATCACCATCACTAGCAGCTAAAAAATATTTAGGTTGGACTGATGAAATGATTAAAGCCAATAGAGAATGGTTAAGAAAAGATAAAGCATTTGAATGGGAATTAGCTCAAATAACCAATGCTGGTCCTGAATGGAGGACAGCTCAAGCAGTTGCTGCTGGTGGTATTGAAGGTGCTGCTGGTAGTGGAATGGGAGGAGCTGGACCTGTTGGTGATTTAGGTGGATTAGCTGGAGGAGCTCCTGAAGGATTTGGAGGAGCTGCAGCACCTGAAGCTGGTGGAGCAGCTGATACAGGTGGAGGAGAAACACAACCAACAATTCCAGACAATATGTAATTAAAAGGAAAGAGCATGATTTTAAATCATGCTCTCTTTATGTCAGTTAGCTTATGTATTTATTAAGCTGAGCATCTGCAAGAGTAGCAGCTATTGCAGAGCGGTACTGATCTTACATAACCAGGCATAAATGCACGATCAATTTGATTGATTGTTGAATTCATGCAAGTCATTTGATTGGTAATTGGTAATACTGTGCGAGCAGTATTAAGTTCACCTTTCAATGCAGTATTTTCAGCTAACATCATATCGAACTGACGATCTTCCAGACGTTGGAAGTTAGCATTCATTTGACTTGCTAGACCTGATATATCTTGGCGAGTTGCAGCAATTGCTTGGCCTGCATAATCTAAACCAGCATATAATTTAGCCTGTGTTTTGCCAGCTTCGAATTGATCGAAGTTATTATTGATATTGTACTCAGTTGCTACACCTGCACCATATCCATAACCTGGTACTATTCCAGGGCCAAAACCTGGTCCAAACCCACAAGGGCCGTTTGAACGACCCGCCCAATAACCGAGAGCTGCACCACCGATAACACCGACTAATGCACCCCATGTTCCAATACTATTATTATCTCCTTCTGTCATTTTCTTTCCTTTTCTTTCTTTTTTATCCTAGCTTTAATTAGCTAGAAATGTTTCTGTTGAATGTCATATTTGTTGATGGTTGAGTTTTCCAAGGTGGAGGTGTCATTGAACCATCTCTTGAACCAGGTTTACCGCCGAAATTTGGTATACCTGAATTTTCAACTTCCATTAAGTCATCATCTTTTATCAATCCTGCTTTTTTAGCAACCTCTTTAAACTTGGGCACTAATTGTTCATAAATTGATGATATTTCATCAATATTTGTATCCCATTTTAAATTCATTCTAAAATGTTGAACAACTTCTGCTAAATTAAACCCAGATATATCAGCAGCTAATATCTGAGCTTCATAATCTTTAAAACATCCAAGACCCATTACTAATTCGTAATTAGATCTAAAAGTTGCTAATTTATCTGTAGCGGTTTTAATTCCTGGACCCTTATGCAATTGATCTAAAAATTCATTAACGCATTTAAACGTATAGTCAACTGGTTGTCCTGAAATAGATTCTATTTTCTTCACCCATTTCGGGTTATTTTTGACCATAGTTATAGCTAACTGAGTAATATCCATATTTTTCCTTTTATTGAATCATTGACAAAATTGTAATTTGTGTTTTGATATTTTTAACACACATTATGTCATTAATAACATGAGCTGCTTCTTTATATGTTTTATGTTTTAAAGCAACTTCTAAAGCATTTACACAAGGTTGTTCATTAACATTAACACCTGTTATATCTGATATTTCTGAAATATGGTGTTGCTTTTTGATTTTTAAACTATCAATATAATCAGCTATACCTTGTGATTGATTTTTCTCAATGTATGAAATTAAACATTCAATTGCTTTAATAATTTTTTGTTGTTTAATTCCATCTAATGTTTCAATAGATTCAATTGCATCCGCCACATTAACAAATTCCGGATACTGACTTACAAACAATTTAATTTTTTCCATATCCTTTTTAAATTTCCGGTTAAAATTCTGAGATTAAATTTAAATATTTGTATGTTATCAACTATTATAGCATCTTGTGTTACGGCAATTATAGAAATACTTACTAATTTTACTGCGTATCTAAAAAATAAAAGTATGAACACAGATCTTACTGATTATGAAAAAAATCGTAAATTGCAAGAAGAAATTGATAAACATACTTTGATTATTCAGGATGCTCAAAAGAAAGGTGATTTAGATGAAATACGTAAACAGGCTGGTGAGTAGTATTTTATTGTGTTGTTGTTTATGTGGGTGTTTGAGTTGGACAAACCCAACACCAGATATTATTAACAGTGATACAATTAGTTATGATGAATATGGTAATCAAACAAGCGGTATTATATCAGTAAGTGATGATAAAACAGGATTTATTGTAACTGAACATTTCATTGATAGGTTTAATTCAATGATTGAAAAATATGGTGAAAAATTTGTACCAGAATTAAAAAAAGATCAAGGTGTGTCAAAAATAGATAATACACAGTTTTATTTTATATCAAATCAGAGTATGGGGTATTTCTTGACAATGAACGATTTAAGACGACTTGATATTAATGTTGCAAAAAAGAAATAAATGATTGATGATTTAAAACAACGAATAGCTATTATTAAACAAGCAGCTCAAAAATATTTGAATTTCAAATTCAAAGAATTGAAAGGTAAAACTTTATCACAACTGGGTTGGAAATTTAAATTCAATCCACAATTAGATGATTCAACTAGGGGTTGGTGTGATGAAAATTCAAATACCATATATATCAATAGTAGTATAGTATTTGAAACTGCTTTTGATAATACTCAATTGGTAGAGATATTATTACATGAGATGTGTCATGCAATAGATGTTGCAAAAAGAGGTACATCTGATCATGATTATAAATATAGAAAAACATGTTATTCAGTTGGTAAACAAACAGGATATAGCGGATATATGATTTTTACAGATAATATGGATTTAGTAGCTAGAAATATAGGAGGAAAAAGATAATGGCTTTAACATGTGAACTCAAGCCAATAAGTTATTTAAATTAATATATCCCCTTTATAATATTTTCATACGGTGTTGCTTTAGTAAACATGTGTGCTGGTGGAAATGGTAAATTATATTTACGCAATAAATCAAATTTTGGTTTGTTTAAATAATTAACTAAAATCTTCCACCCACTATTAAATACATTATCATTTTCCAATACAGTTTTAAGCGTTGCGTTATTGCTATTATTGTCGTATTTATAAGCTGTATATTTAAACTGAAATCCTTGATTGTATTTGCTGATTATATCATTACGTTCAATTAATATTTTTTTGTGGGTGGTTAGATGATACATAGCAATTTTATCTTGTACTGAGTATTTATAGTCTGGTGATTTTGTCCGTGGATCATCAACTGGTACACATATAACTTCTCCAGTGTGTATATTGCATATACTGACCCTACCTTTAGTGGTTCCTACTAGATCAGCACCATTAATTTCATTTTTATTTACTCTTACAATTTTGCCGGATTTATCTCTCATCGTTGCTGTACCCTTGCTGAATCCAACATGTTTTAATTCACCAGATATATAACGAGGGTCAGATACACTCACTTTAAGTGTGTTGTTATTATTGTCTCTAACAATAACTTTACCAGCATTTACAGAAACATATTCACCTGATAAGAATTTAGGGTCGTTTGTACTACACTCAAAAACATTTCCATATTTATCCTTAACAGCTGTTTTGCCAGCATGCATAAATTTCCACACACCAGATATAACATTAGGGTGAGTTTTATCGACATGGTGTATATTTCCGAACTCATCTACAACATTAATCTTACCTTTACAAACATGTTTTAATTCTCCTGATAGAAACCGTGGATCAGATACACTTACAACTAATGTGTTGTTATTATCGTCTCGCACAACTGTCTTTCCATTCATTATAAATTTATAACCATTAGGTATTTGTTCATTAATTGGTATAAGTAATGAATCACCATTATCATTTACTACAAATCTTTTACCAGTGAAATTTGTATCATGTATATCTTTGTTATACTCACTTTTATTGATTCTAATTCGTTTACCGGTGCTACGTTCAGTAACAATTAATTTATCTGCATTTATACCTACTAATTCTCCTGATAGATATCGAGGATCATCCTTACACACTCTAAACATTTCATTGTTTTCATTTTTAACACAAACCATATTTTTTGTTGTGGGTATTAGTTTGCCTGATATTACGTCTGGATTTATACGTGATGTAAATACTATTGTATCATCATCTGCATCTATTGGTGTATAACAACTACATTTGAAAAATAATTTATCAATACGTGTATCATTTTTATGAACTTTAAATCTATTTAGATTGCAATCTTCAACCCAGCACATATTTTTTGTATTTCCTTTGCCACCTAATATTAAATTATAACACATGTTGTCATTTATTAGCGTGGTATTAACAACTTCACATTCACGAGCATACATTTGTTCTGGTGAATCAAAATATTCTAAAATTTCTTTTTTAAAATTTCGTATACCGTGTGCTTTTATAGCTTTTCTTAAAAGTTTGCCAGAACCCATATAACCGTCATTTATATCATGTGTAGAATGTACACCGATGTAATATTTGTTATTAATCAAATTTGTTATTTTGTATAGATAATAAATCATATAACTATTTAACACTAGTAATAGGTAAAATATAACAATTGTAATTTGATTGTTAAATAATTGTATGAGTGTAAGCTGCCAACTTTCTCCAATATCAAGTTTTTTGTCCACAAATCTTAATACCAAACAGGACTCATATGATGCACTGACTGACAGAATTTTATATTCTCTTGGTGCACCAATGGTTAACGTTGAATTATTTAGAGATCAAATTTATGCTAATATTCAACTGGCTTGTGAATTTTTTACTAAATATGCAGGCATGACAGAAGAATATTTAGTATTCAACAGTGATCTTTATGATAAACATGTTGGTGTTCGATTAGATGCACTATTTACACTAAGAAATATAACAGATTTGACTGGATCCAATCCGTTTAAAAAATCTAAAACTAACATGGCAAATAAACAAGAATTAGGTGAATATGTATATGTTAGCACTGTTGATGTACCTTCTTCTTTATTTGTTAATATTCCTACATTGTCAGGTGTAATTGATGAAGATTTGTATGTTGGTCAGGTTATAAATGAAACAGTGTATGGTGAGTTGTTGAAGAATGCTGATGAGTTGAATGGTGTTGAAGATTGGTTTATTAAATCGAGACGAAATCAGTTTAATGCATCTAATACAATGGAAATTGAGAATTATAATCCATCGTTTGATTATGATTTGATGGATTATAGAAAAGTCGTCAATGTAACTGGTATCGAACAGGGAAGTACTACCGGTATCAATACGTTGTTCACAATAGAGCAGACAATGGCCCAGCAAACATATTTTTCATATGCGATGGGCAATTACGGATTTGACTTGGTTAGCTGGTACACGCTGAAAAATTGGTTAGATGTACGTGAAAAAGTACTTTCACAGCGAATAAATTACACATTTGATAAAAGAACTCAATATCTCAGACTCATACCAGAACCTAAGAACTCAACATATTGGGCTGTTATTAAATGTTGGGTTGAGAGACCGTTAAGAGACATTATAAAAGAACGTTGGGTATATGATTATTCATTAGCATTATGTAAAATATCACTAGCAAATGTAAGAGGTAAATATACAAATGTTCAGATGTTCGGTGGTACAAGTCTTCAATATGATACTATTAAGAATGAAGGTATGAAAGAAAAGGAAGAACTTGAAAAGAAATTAATGGAAGGTGCTTCTTCTGGATACGGTGATATAGATCCTCCTTGCATGATGCTCGGATAGAGTAGTCAGTATTGACACTATGTCTAAAGTGACTTTAAATCTTCTTGGAGAAATTCAAGAAGATTTTTAGTTAAAATATATGATATTTAAAATATGGAATATCTAACAGAAGCAGTTATTGAAACACAATTATTACCGTTAATTGGTGGTGGCTGGATTCACAATAAAAAATTTGGACCAGGTAGACCAGATTATCGCAATGATGTTGAAAAAATAATTATCGAATTTGACGGTATTCAACATTACACTCAACCACCGACCATTTTAAAGGATAAAGAAAAAGACGCATATGCATTACAACAAGGTTATAAGGTGATACGAATACCGTACTTTGTACAATTATCAAGTGATACAATTAAACATTGGTTTAATATTTCAGCTGACTACACTCAAACATATCCTCATGGATTTATTTCAGAGAAAGCTATTACTCAAATGTTACCATCATTTTACTGTTCATTAGGTATAGAGCGATTTAAACAGGAAATGGATAATTATCCTGAAAATGTAGTGATGCAAATTAAAACATCATTAAAACAATTAAACAAACCGATTGAAGCTATTTTACCTATTGATATGAAAGATTGGTTGAACTAAACAAAGTTAAAATATATAATTGCACATATGAATGATAAATTTAATTTAGATACAATGTTTGCTGCAATTCAAGGCAGTTTTGATAAAGGTGATAAGCAGTCTGTTGATTATTCAAATATTCTAAAATTTGAAATTGGTAAAACATATAAACTTCGACTGATGCCATATGTAAATGATCCGTCAGAAACATTCTTTCATTATATTGAATTTGGTTGGACTAGCAAAGCTACTGATAATTACGTATCAGCTATCTCTCCAAGTACTGTCGGTGAACCTTGTCCTATTTCTGAAGTATGGAGAAAAGGTTTTCAAAACAAACTTAATACATCAGGTATTCGTCGTAGAGAGCAATGGATGGTAAATGTTTATGTTGTTGATGATCCGTCTCATCCGGAAAATAATGGCACTGTTAAAATCTTTAGATATGGTAAACAGATAGATAAGATCATCCAGCAAGCATTACAAGGTGATTTAGCAGATGAACTTGGTAAATCAATTTTTGATTTGTCATCGAATGGTTATGATTTTATTGTTCGTTGTGAAAAACAGCAAGAATTTCCGAATTATTCAAATTCATCGTTTGCTCGTCGTGCTACAGCTCTTCCAGGTATTGGTGATGATGAAGATAAAATAGCAGAACTATATGGTAAAGCATTTAAACTTAAAGAAATATTCAAAATCAAAACATATGGTGCTCTGCAGAAAATGCTTGATGAACATTATTATGTTACAAATAATGTATCTTCTTCAGAATCACCTAAAGTAGAATCATCACACACAACAACCACAATTACAGAACCATCTAATCAAGAAGTTGAAAAAGCTATTAATACATCAGTTACTGTAACTGAAGCAACTAGTATATCAACAGATGAAGATTTGGACAAACTTATCGCAGATCTGTAATAATATTATGGCTATATTAAGAAATATTATTCAGGTTGAAGATCCAAATAAGTTACCAGAAGACGTGGATGATGCACGTCTTCTGGCTGGTTTAATTGGTCAAGTAGCAAACGAATCAGTAGCTATTTGTAAAAATATTGATCCGAGTGCTGTGCCTGGTGGGATGGATTCAACGTTAAGTGAAAATACACGTGGGTTGATGAATGATTTTAATGAATTAAAATCTAAAAAATATCGTATACCTACACCTACACCTACACAATCAAATATTGTACAACCAGCTACAGCATCAATATCCACACCCCAACCGACACCCCCACCACCTATTGTTCAATCAGCATCATCAGATTCACAACAACTCGAGTTAGATTTAACACCGTCAGAATCAAAGCAAATAATTAATACATTAGAAGGTATTGAATCGGTTTTGAATAGAATATATAAATTGATGGTGAAATTTGATGAGCGTACTACTACTAAAAAAGTTAAGAGGTCACAATAATATACAATGATACTTACCATCAATAATAAAACCACATTTCTAAAATTTTTAATATCTGTTAGTAGTTTGTATGATCAATGCGTTATCCATTGTTCATCATCTAATATTTTAGATGTTTTCGTATCTACAGAATCAGAACAGGTAATTATGTATGGTGAATATTGTAATATTGTTGCTGATAAAGATACTACAATCAATATACCAGATATTAAAAAATTGATTAAATTGTTAGGGTATATACCGCAAGAGCAATTCGAATTAGAAATAACAAATAATAGCATTATATACAATACACCCGTATTATCATTCAAATATCATTTGTATGAAGATGGTATTATTAGAGTTAAAAAGATCAATAAAGATATGTTAAAACAGTTCCAAGGAGAATACACATTTAATGTATCTGGAGATGATATTGATCGATTGGTGAAATCTAATTCTATTTTAGGTACAAATGAATTTGTATATATAAGCGGTATTGGTGGTAAAATTATGTGTGAATTAACAGATAAGAAACTTGCAAACATTGATTCGATGACAATTGAATTATGTGATACAGGAAATACTGCTATTAATTTCACTGAAATGAAATTTAATATAGAAAATATTCGATTATTAAATTCATTAAAATGTTCCAATATACAATGGAAACTACACACTAAATATAATTGTATTGTGTCAATTTCTAAAATTGATGATTGTATTGGTTATTTTTCAATAGCTGCATTAGTGTAATTTATATGGGTAATAAAATTCAAACACCTGGTTATTTAATTAAGCGTCTTCGTGATGCTGGTTTTGTTGTGTGGAAATGTTTTAATTGTTATGCTGATGGTGATTCTAGAAAATGGACTATCTTAGTTGATCCTGGTAATGCTTCTGTTTTTATTACTTGTTATAATAATAAAGAAATGATAGAAGGTATTTGCTATTATCTGGATGATGGAGGTCAGCGATTTCCAGAACATATGTTTTTAAAAACTAGTTCAGCTGAAGTTATTATCAAAACATTGGTAGATGCTGGTGTAAGTACAGATCCAAAAACAAATAAATTTTTTAAAGAACAACATGTCGACTACTAATTCAGAACCACTTTCAGGTACAAATTCAAAGAAAAAACGTAAATCTCAACCAAAAATTGATAGTAAACTAAAAAGAGAGATTGAATATTTTCTTAAAATGATACCAACGAATGATATTGATGAAATACCTACATCATCTATTGATAAAATAGCTATTACTCTAGAACATCAAATAGGTGAATGGCTTCGTAGTTTTGTTGTGCTTGGATTTACATACGATGGTAAACCATTAAAATTATATCATACACCATCAGGTATTGATGCTGCAGCAGTTGATAATATACTTGCACAAAGTGCAATTGAACATCAAACAATTAATAATGTAATAATAAAACAAAACGTGTCAGATTTTTTTAATGGAGGTTTTACAGATGGAGAATAACAATGTTTTAATTTTAGGTGATGGATTTCTTGGAAGTGAATTTGTTCGAAGAGGTTATAAATTTCACACTACAAGAAAAAGAGAAAATGTAAATGATATTGATACATTTTATTTAAATGTTGATAGTGATTTATTGTCTGTTCACTTAGAAAGAATTTTTAATAAAATTCATTTTACAACTATTATTAATTGTATTGGTATTGCTAATACAAGATACTGTGAAAAAAGAGAAAATTTTCACGAAATTATAAGAATTAATGGAGATTTTGTCGAATTTTTAAGCAGATGGTGTAAAGAATTTGGAGTCAAATTAGTACAGGTCTCTTCAGGATGTTTATTCGCAAGACAAACCGGTACAGTATCGGAAACTGATTTTATTGAAGCACATTGTAATTATGTTGTAAGTAAATGGATTGGTGAAATGGGATGTGATTTAGAAAGAGATTTAATTATTCGACCAAGATTATATTTCAGTGATGTTGAAAATAAATTAAATCTTATTTGTAAACTTCCTAAATTTAAAACAATTCTTAATGAATTTAATTCAGTTACATCAACTAGAACAATAGTTGAAGCAGTAACTGCTTTACTCAAACATAACCAAGTTGGTGTGTTTAATGTTGCTAATGATGGAGCTTATACAATTAAACAATTATCTGAAGCTATTGGTTATAAATGGAATAAAGATCAAGTTGTGACACAAGCCGAGTTACATAAGTCACAGGGTTTATATCTTGTTAATAATGTTTTGGATTTATCAAAATTAAAACAATTCTATACTCCAAGAGATGCTATAGAAGAATTTAAATGGTGTAAAGAGCATTTGCATGTTTAGTAGTTCATTTGAAGTAAAACCAAAATATCGTGATAGAGTAGAGCACCTCGCTATGATGTGCTCTACTGATATTGAAGATGATGTGCATGAATTATTAAACGATAAAGGATGGTCTTCTGAAATATATCATAAGTTTAGTTCACAAGTTTATCATATAATTAGTAAGTATATTAAAACTTATGAAGAAGCTAAATTATGTGAAGCTGATTTAAAGCATATGCTTAAACAAAAAGAAGATAACGAACAAGGGTTTCTTAAAATTATAGAGCAAAAACGGTTTAATTTCTTCGATATCGTGTTAAAAGATGCACAAGTTAGATTTCTTAATAACATACCACTACTTAAAGAAATATATAAATTACGTTCTGATGGTATTGGATTAGGTGAAGTATTTTTAACATTGTTCAGTGAGTGTGTATCACCTTCTAGAGGTGATATTAGGGTTGATGATTATATAATAGAATTAAAAGGTGAGCGAGGAATATTGGGGCTTGAAGGTTATTGGAATATTTATCTTGCAGAATTAAGACAAAAATATAATGTAAATTCAAATACAAAAGCTCTTAATTTATTTTATAAGGAACCTTTTGCTTGTGATATGTTGTATAAACTTAGAACAGAACAAGGAGATTCTAAGTTTGAATCTAAATTAATATCAGATATATCACACATAACTAAAACTTTAAAAAACGTTAATCTCCCAAAGCTGCTGTTAGCTATACAAATATATACATATCATATCAATAATAAATTTGATAAAATAATATTTATTAATAGCGATAAAGCATTGTGTATTGAATATGGTTCACTTAAAAATATTTATAAACAAGTGGAACCTCATAATTTTTTACTTAATACATGTATACAAGCATCTAGAAATAAAGGTCTAGGGGTTATTTTAAAAGACTAAATATTTGTATGCAAACCTTTAAACAATTTTTCGAATCATATATGTTGCCGCCACCAAAACACCAACAACTTTGTGTGGTGTT
>OGOZ01000850.1_pt1 | contig 18830 bp, 10 predicted proteins | sample 1552801 | NCBI WGS metagenome assembly OGOZ01 (sample SAMEA2580196, study PRJEB22360) | human gut metagenome | biome: human gut; feature: human-associated habitat; material: faeces | place: Denmark | collected 2008/2010 | reverse complement strand
CACAACCCTCCAAGGTGGCCCCGGTGGTTGCCACATCATCTATCAGCAAAACGGTTTTTCCCTTTATGGGTTCCTGTTTTTTATACGCAAAAGCCCCTTTCATATTGGCTAATCTGCCAACACGGCCCAAAGTGGTTTGGCTAATCGTATTTTTAATACGCACCAAACTTTTGCTATCTAGCGGCAGTCCCACCAAGGGCGCGAAATTTTCTGCAAGCAGTTCGCTTTGGTTATAGCCGCGCGTACGGTTTCTTTTAGGGAAAAGCGGTACCGGCATTACCACTTCCGCCTCCGCCAGTTCCGGGTAGTTTTTATAACGCAACGCCATTTGTGCGCCCATATATTTAGCCAAATAATCTGCCCGGGAATACTTTAAAGCGTGTACTAGCGAGCGGGAAGAAGTATTAAATTTAAAAGCAGAGCGAATTACGCGGCATTTGTATTTCCGCTCCTTACTCCCCCGGCAGGCAAAACAATGCGCCCCGCCGTACTTCAACACCGCCCCGCACCGTTTGCAAATGTGCGGCCCGGGTGCGTCCAAACGGGAAAGGCACTCCGCACACAAGGGTTCATTTGCGTTCCAAGATAAATCGCACCCGCAAGCAAAACAGGTGCGCGGCAGGAAGAAATGCAACACAAGTTTAAAAAATGCCGCACCGTATTTCATATTAAAATTGAATTGTTACGTTGGCCGCCACATTGTAGGCAGTGTAATCCTCGGTTTCCACATAGGCGTGGTCAAGCACCGTCAACCCGCCGGAAAGCGTAAAGCGCAGATTCTGCGACATTTCATAATCCAATGATGTGGTAACATCATACATTTGGTAATTGTCCTTTACCTCTACCGGAGATTTTTTATCCGTATAAGTGAGGGTGGTATTCCAAATCACGCGGTTGGTGGCATTATACATTTTATTTACAAACGGCAATTTAATTCCGCGCGGAATATTAAAATCCCAACGCAAGTTTAAACTGGGGGTAGTGGTGGTTGTGCTTTCGCTGATTTTCCCAGCCACCAGCCACTTATCGTGTGCTGAATACAACACTTTCGGCGTTACGCGCAAAGACCCCACATAAAAAGACGTCTGCGCGGACATATCGCTATCGTGCACGGTTTCCAAACTGGTTCCGGCACGCAGGTCGGTTTTGTCCGAATCTTTGCGCGTAAAATTAAGCACCGTGTCAAAATAGTTAAACAGCATAAAGCGCAAATCGCCGCCGTACTGCTTGGTGTATTGTTCGTCAGTTCCCGTATTCGTCTGCTCCACCCAACTGTAACGCAGTTTTAAGTTGGACGAACTGAACCAGCGTCCGCCGTAAAAGAATTTCTCCAAGTCGGAAATGGAAAAGGTCATATCCGGCAGGGTTAAACTGGTGGAATCGTACGACGTTCCCGTCTGTTCGTTGGACTGCAAGGTTTTGGTAAAGTTGTTAATCAGCGAAATGGTTTTAAGCGGAGCGGCCGCGCCGCCCATTTCGTAGCGGGCGAGCGGACTCCAACGCTGGGTAGAAGTAAAGGTATCGCGCAAAATCAAACTCTTGCGGTAGCCGTAATCGCCCACATCTTTTAAAGAACCGCCGCGAATCCACAGTGCCTTGCGCGAATCAAACCCGCTGTCCACATCAGCCCACGCATCGGCGTCTTGTATGCGGTAACTGGAAGAAATAACCAACGTGTTTAATAATTTACTGTTCGGCAACAGTTCATTTCCGTTAAGCGTTAAGGATATCCCGCCGTCCGCATTGCGGTTGACGGTTTTCACCTCGCCTACACCCACCTCTACGCGAGTGCCGGAAGCGGTCAGCGTTTTGGCGTTTAAGTTGTTGTTTTCCTGCGTGCTGATATTATAACTGACGGACGGAGCCAGCCATTTATTAATCTTCCAAGTACTGTTAAAGCCTGTATTTTGCGTTAAAGCCTTGGGGTAACTGATATCCTGCTGGGTCGCCACGGAATATTGGGTGCGGTCCTCCTTGCTTTTGCTTAAACTGTAACTGGGCGTAAAGGTAAAAGAATTATTGGGCTGGTACGTTACCTTCATATTCATTTTTTGCGTGTTTTCATCCGTATTATAGTAATTGGCCGATTCCAAGTGTTTGCTGCGGTCGTAATCAATGGACGAATCGGTAATGTGATATCCAGCGGAAATGTTTTTGAAAGAACCCGCCGTATGAGAAAGAGTTGCCCCGTAAGTGCGGGCATCATCCTGGCGCTTCATTACGTCGTATTTTACCTGGTCGGTGGTGTACTCCACGCCGATTTTGGGCAGGTTTTCCTTGATAAAATCGCCGCGCACCATTGTACTTTGGCGGTCCACCTGGCCTTTATCCAATAAACTGACGGTGTTATAATCCTTGGAGTCCGTAATTAGGGGTGTAACTGTGCTGGATTTAGTCAAATTGGCTTCCATCGGGAATTCTTTAATTTTGTTTACTTTAACGAAATATTCCTGTTGGGTAACCTCTTGGTTTTTGGCAACAGAAAGAGGTGTTTCAAAATTACTGTCCTGGTATTTGTACTTAGCCCCGGCACTGCCCCACTCGTCCCACTTTACCACCACATCGCCTTTGTATGCCGTGCCTTCTTTGGTAATAGCACCCGCCAAGTGGATAACGTTGAGCCACACTTCGCCCTGGCTGCCAGAAGTGCCGTTTTCCTTTTGCACCCCCGCTAAAATCAAACTGACTTCCTGGAAGTTTAAAATTCCGTTTGAGGTCCGCACGGGTTCCACCCGCACGTTATAGGACGGGTCGGACTGGTTTTCAAAGGTATCGGCAATGCCGTCCCCGTTGGAGTCCACCATTTTTAAGGAAATCAACCGCCAACCGCGGAAGTTGGTCGGCACCACAACTTTATCATAATTGCTTTCCGTACCGACCTTTAAGAAAAATTCCGTACCGTCTTGGTTTAGGGGCGTATCTGTGCCCTGCTGCATTGCTCCGTGAAGCAAAAAGCGCACTTCGCGGTGTTGGCTGAAATCCATAGTGGAAAAGTTACGGTTGGCATACACTTCTTCGTTGTCGCCCAAGGTGGCAGTATTAAATTTGAGGTTTAAGGATTGGTCCAATGCGTTGGCGGAACCGGTGGACTTTTTGTAATTATCCACAGAACCGTACAAGTAATTAAACACCTGCCGGCCGTCGCCCGTGCGGTCTGCAAAAATAGGCTCATAATTGGCATTATCTACGTTATTAATACCTGCAACGGAAAGCACGGACGGAGATACATTTTCCTGCGGGTTCCAAGCCGTGCCGGATAAAGACACATTGGCAATTTTAATTTGCCCTTTTAATTTATCCCCTTTTTTAAGTGTAATACGCAAGTGGCGGACCGCGGTCCATTCGCTTTTATCGTTAATGGTTAAGGGAACGGTAAAGGTCTGCCAGGAGGTATTTTCCGCCACATTGCCTGCCAACCCGGGTATATCCGCCCCAGCAAAACCGAAATTTCCCTGTGAGGGGATTTTTTCCTCATCATATTTTCCGTTGCCGTTTAAATCTTGCGTATCAATACGTCCGTTAGGCTGGGATTCGGGATTATAGACGTTCTTTACAAACGGGTTATAGCGGTGTTCTTCACCGTCCGGATCCACAAACGACCACCCGATATCCTCGTTCGGCGCCAAACTGTTACGGCAGTAAACATCTTCCGTCTTGGGGGCCAGCCCACCGCCGCTGCATTGGGTTTCCATACCCATAGAATTATCCGAATATTCCGAAATATTACCAAAAGTAAAGTTCACCTTAGGGCCGCCGGTCTCGCCCAGCATAGTCAGTTCAAAAGAAGTCTTATTGGATAAGTCCAAACCGCTGGTGCTGAGCGGATAGACGATAGACACTTCATCCCGTCCGTCAAAATTGACGCCTTTGGTAAAATCATAATCAATGACAAGCACCTGCTGTTTATCGTTGTAATCGGCAATAGAGTGCGGGTTGATTTCCAACGACGGCAAGTCTTGGGTATCCCAACGGATAGAATTCCAGAACGCACTTTTCCCGCTTGGGTTGGCCGCAATAATCCAATCCCGGAATATGCGCGATCCCGCCACCTGCTCGTTGGTTTCGTTCATACTGTCAATCATCGCGTAGCCGAACAGGTTTTGCTTTTTGACACTTTTGGCAACTTCCGCGCTGAAATCCACCGACAAAGGTTCCGCCAGTTTGATATCCTTCCCGTTAATGTCCGCCCCATAAACTAAAAGGTCCTTGGCATAATCGCCTACTTGCGGGACTGTGGTGGGTTTGTCGCCGCCTTCTTTCAGCACGGTGGCCCCCATTACGATTTTATCAAACAGTTTGTAATCTAACCGTCCCCCCATTACGGAGTTGTTGGAGTTAGAGCCGTTGGTCGTATCATAAGTGATATCAATAGTGGAGTTTTCGGTAATTTCATCTCCCTTGTAGAAGGTAATAAAGCCGGAGGTATAGTCAATGTAATAATCGTTGTTGCGTGTTAAGGTGCGGCCGTTTAATTTAACGGTTTCGGACTGGACGACAATGTCCGCCTCAATAAAATAAGTTTTTACCGTGGACTCGTATTGTATTTTGAACGTCATATTTTTGGAAGACGTCGGCGTAGTGCCGTAAAGGCCTTTATCTTCAAGACGGCTTTGCAAATAAAAGATACCCGTATCAAAATCCATAATAATAGTGGAGGGATAGAGGTATTTCGGGTCCGTAACAGTCTGCCCGTTAGCATCCTGCAACTGCAAAATAAAGTTGCCTTTTCCGTTATCCGGCGTAATTTTTTGCGCGCCGATATTGTAATACGTCTTTAACTCCATTTTGGTAGCGGTTTGTTCGGTGCCAGTAAGGGTGGATTGGTCGTTTTCGGTTTTGATTAATTTAATAGTATTGGGCGTTCCCCAACTGCTTAATCGGTTGCCCGTTGTTCCGCGGTAGTCCACCGCCAATACGCTTTCTGCCTTAATGGTGCGTTTAAAAGTAATAATACCGCTGGCGTAGTCTATGGTATAGTCCGTACCGCGGGTTAAAAGTTCCCATTTTGCATTATAAACCGAACTTCCCATAAAATCGGTGGCATCTAGCGTTATGGGCACAAAATCAGAAGAAGTGCTGTTGTTATAAAAATAAATTTCTTCCGAACCGGGGGAAATGGAACCGATATATGTTTTCCATTGGGAATAGGCATTATCCAGCGCGGTATCACGCGCGTTGTCGGGCACGTTTCCGCCAAAGGTCAAATCGTAATAAGTCCGGCGGATATAATCTTTATCAGCCAACGAAACGATTTCCGCCACGCTGCTGCCCACGAATTGCTTTTGCTTGCTGGAACCCTTGGTTTGGGAGCCGATTAAATAGAGGTTGGCGTTTTTATGCTGCAAGTGCATTTTAGCACCGAAAAGTTGCTTCTCGTACGCAATAAACTCCGTCTGCGGCAGGGATAAATTGATATCGCCGAACTCGGCCAGTTGCACCAGTTCCCCCGGCTTGCCGCGGTAAGCCACGGAAATACTTTTTTCCTCTTCGCGTTGGTCGTCGTAGTCAATATCCACAAACACGCGTTCCAAAATTTTACCTTGCATTTTTAACTGCAACTGCTGGTCCATTTCAAAACTGCTGTCGCTGCGCTCGTCCACGCTGTTATTGTCGTCTTTCTTGTACTTTTTAGCCGCCATTTTAAAGCCCAGCACATAGCGGCCCGTCAGCGCGATACTCGTGCCGTACAAAGGCAAGGACAAAGTGGGGTTCAAAAGCGTTAAATCGGGAATAGGCTCCGGCTCTTTATCCAGTTTATAAGCCCCCTCCACCGACGTAACCGCCTGCCGCCAAAACTCGTTGGAGTATTTTAACAGGTTTGCGTCGTCTGGCGGGTCCTCCAAGGCCAGTTTCTGTTCCTCTTTGGCTTGCTGGTCTTCCCTAAAAATATCGTACTGGTCCGTATCCACCAATCGGTACGGAAGCGACTGCGCGCCCGCCGGAAGAGCGAACGTAAATTGCAGGATAAGCAATACAGCCAAGGCTTGGCGCAACAGTTTAATTAGGGGATAAAGCCTCATTGTTTCATTTTATAATATTTGTTTTGACGGCGGGGAACGAAAAAGGAAGCCCCGTCGGCTTCCTTTTAAGTGAAGATATAAAATACCTACGGCTGGTCTATTTCCACCGTAACGGTGCGGTGCAGTTCCCGGTGCTTTAAAATATCCAGTTCCAGCGCATCCCCGGCTTTGGCCTGAGGGAACAACTCTTCCAGTTTGGCGGGGTCAAACGGGGCGGGGTACTGCGGCAGATAGACTTTTTCCTTTACCTTTCCGCGGGAGTTTAACCACCGCACTTCGCCTACGCTTTCGCCGGACGCCACCCAAAATGCCGCACGGCCGTTTAACTTATACTCAAACATTGGAACCATATTTTGCTCGTAATTGCCAATCAACCACGAAAGGGTAAAGCGCGCATCGGCGGCAAAATAGTGCAAGGAATCCTTATGAAATCCGTCAATAATACCTGCCACCTCGCCCGCTTCGTTAAGTACGGGGCTTCCGCAAAGACCGTCCATTTTAAAGGGCGTCTGCTCGCTCTGTATGGTTAGTTTAACGCCTTTGGCGTTAAGAAGCGTTAAATTACTAAGCCGCGCCAATCCCTGCACCGCATATGGGCTGCCCCAAGCGGCCAGTTTATCCCCCTCTTGGGGAGCCTGTTTGGCCAGGTGAAGCGGTTTAACAAAATCTGCCGCATCCAACGGAAGTTCTACAATAGACGAATCCGGAGAATTAATGCCATACGCGCCGGAAGCGGACACAAACAAACGCTCGTAATCCCGGGATTCGCCTTTTTCGTTAAATACACGCAAATGCACCATATTGCCCGGGCCACCTACCACGTGATAGGATAAAACCGCATACAGCCGCCCGCTGCCCGAACGGACCACAAAGCCGCTTCCAATTAAAGAACCTGTAAAAATATTGCGCGCTTCCAACAAAGAGGCCCCAATATGCGCTTCGGCAGTTTTTAGTTTGGCTACCTCGCTGATAAGTGCGGTGCGGGCCGATTTGTGCTGCGCTACAACGGCCTTAATTTCGGGTGTCAGCGCAGACACCACCGGAGCACGCAAAAGAGGCGTAACCGCCACCGGACGGGCCGTCAACGCCGAGGATAAGGCCTTGGGCAACGCAGACGGCGGAACCTTAACGGGCACTTCAACAGGCCGACGCAAAGAAAATATTCGTTTTAGAAACGAGGACTTTTGTGCAAACGCCCCCGGCGCCACAAATAACAGACAAATAAATAAAGTAAAAATTCTCATATTTGTATTATATAATTCTGTTTTTCCTTACGGCCAGGGTCAAAGGGCCTAAGCCCGCTTGGGCACTTTGGCCCGATTTCTCCCCCGGGCTTCGTTATATTTTGTTAGAATAAGATATATGCACATCAGCATTTTTACCAAATACATTGCCAAAAGCCTGCTGACCTTTTTTATCGGCGTGCTGGGCATTTTGACGTTTGTTATCTTTATGAACCACTTTATCCGCGTGCTGGATATGGCTATGACGTACGGCACCAGTTTTGCGTGGATAGTGTCTTCGCTTTTAAACATTATGCCTGATGTGTTTTGTTTAAGCGCGCCGATGGCCTTTCAAATCGCGATTTTGCTTACGCTTACCAATATGAGTGAACAAGGCGAACTCATCGCGCTGCGCGCGGCGGGATTCTCGTTTAAAGAAATCGTCCGCCCGCTTCTGTGCTGCGCCATTATTTTATCCGTTATTTTAGTAATTATGGGCAACTGGCTCACCCCGCGCAGTTATAAACAGTTTTTAAACCGCCGCAACGAAGCCCGCAGTAAAATTACAAAGGTAAATTTAGAACCTAAGACCTTTTTAAACCTGGGCGAGTGGGATTTGTATCTGGAAGATTTAGACACCAAAACCAATGTAGCGCATATGATCCACTTAATTAAAAAAGCAGACAGCGGGGCCCTTTCCACCAAAGTCAATGCCGCCACAGGCAAGGTAATTTTGACCAACACCGCCATTGGCCTGCAACTAAAAGACGGCCAAATGCAGCGTCTGGATGAAAAAGACCAATCTTCTATCATCGCCGCCAATTTTGACGATTATACTATGAGTATCTCGCTTTTAAAAGCGCACACGCGCCGTTTGCGTGTGGGCGAAATGAGCACTACCAAACTATTGCGCCGTCTGCGCGCAATGCCGCTGGACGAAGAAACCGCCAACGAATATAAAACCTCTATCAGTATGCGTAATGTGCTGGCGCTCTCCCCCATTATTTTGTTATTTGTCAGTTGCCCGATTGGGTTTTCCTTGGGAAAACGCACTAATAAAGGTTGGGGTATGTTGTTTAGTGTAATTATCATTTTCTCCTTTTACCTGTTGATGACGTTAGGTCTGTCCTTAGGTAAAAAATATGCTCTTGTGGCCTATCCCGGCCCGTGGCTGCCTATTTTTGTTGGACTCGGCGCGGCATATTACCTGTGGAAAAAGAGGTTAAATATTTAATGCGCATTTATTATTATATCGCCAAAAAATTTTGGGGACCGTTCTTTTTTGCCTTGGGTGTGTTTACCACGTTGGTTGTACTGGGCGACACCTTTGAAAAAATGAAGAATTTAAGCAACGGCACAACCACGATTTTAGATTTACTTTCCTACTCCCTAGCAACTTTCCCCAATTGGCTGACAACCATTATGCCGGTGGCGTGCCTTCTGGGTGCTATTTCCGTCATTTCCGAAATGGTTTCCAACGGCGAGTGGACGGCTTGCGTAGCGGGAGGCTTTGCCCCGCGCCAACTGTTTAAACCCGTTATTATGTGTATTTTAATCGTGGTGACAGGCACTATGCTAATGCAGGAATTCGTCGTACCTCCGCTCAATTTAAAAGCCGATAAAATTTACTATACCCGCATCAGCCCCTCCGATTCATTCAACCCGGACACCGAACACGACGTAGTGATAAAAGTTTCCCCTACGCAAATGCTCTTTGCCAAAGAGGTGGACTTAAAAAAGGGGACCATGACAAAGGTTTCGCTGGATACTTACGACGACGCCTGGGACATTGCGGCCCAAATAGTAGCAGACCAAATGGTCTGGGACGCAGACAGTAAAAATTGGCTGTTTTCCAACGGTATTAAGCGTACCTTTGTGGACGAAATGGATACCACCGAACAACACTTTGAACAGGAAGATTCCCCCGTCAGCACCCGCCCAGACGAAATGTCCGTCAATAAAGTAGAGGACAAACTGTTAAGCATACGAGATTTAACCAAGCGTATTAATTTTTATAAACAAAGCGGCCTTGCGCACTATGCCGCAGAAACTATGCGCCAGTCGCGCCTGGCTACGCCGTTTGTAACGGTGATTATGTGTTTGCTCGGGATGCCCTTTGCCATTAGCGTACGCCGCAAAAGCAAAATTGTAAACATTATTGCCTCTATGGTGATTGCATTTACGTTTTGGTGGCTGATGTCTATGTTTACGTCTATTGGCGAAAACGGCTACATCAACCCCTTTATTGCGGGCTGGGGGCCGGTGGTATTTTTTAGCACGGTGGTATTTTTTGAATTTAAGTGGATGAAACTTTAAACACTAGCCAAGACACACAAAAGTTTTTATAATAGTTTTAGTTGTAAAACTGCCCTAAACCAGTTATGTTTAGGATAAAATTTGCATCTGTTTTTGGAACCGTATGCAGAATACGGTGCGGTGCCGGGATACCGGCGGCTCAACTCTAATCCAAAAGCAGTCGTTTTAAGCACGGAATAAACGGCCTAATTACCCGTTTGTTTCGTGCTGAGTGCTTTCTGCCATATTTTTATATATGGCAGAAGGCCACGGCTGTTATGTTTTGGGTTATTAGAGTTGGCTCAAATATAGCAGCCGTTTTTGTTTGCCCCGCTTTTGCCCACTTTGCTCCTACTCCTTGTGCCGACACGGTGCTGTATTTCCCTGCCAAAAAGAGATACACAAACACAAGGAGAAAAATTAATGAAGAAAAATTTGATTTGGGCAGGAAGTATAACATTACTCTTTCTATTATTAGACCTTTACTTAAATACCCGCCCAATTACGTTTTGGACTCTCTTTTCTGTAATTTTTTCATTTTCTAGTTATACTATATTTTCCTTTTTTTTATCCGGCTGTTTTTTATATCGTTACAGCCGATTAACCCTCTCCTTTCTGTCAATATTAGTTCTTTTTCCGATACTCAATTTTTTCTACTATCAAAACTATGCTTCTTTTATTTCTGCGCAACTTATAACAGCATTAACACACGAACCACTCTTTTTATTTGCTATTCTTAAAATGCAACTTTTACCATATTGGTTATATATCGTAGCCCCAGCTATTGTATTCACCTTATATTCTTACCAAATGCTAAAACAAACTTTTGGCAATTATTCAACAACCCTTAAACCATTTTTTTTATTTAAAAAATATTTTTAACTGGAAAATAAGTTTTAAAAATAGTATAATCAACGTGATTATGAAGAAAATTTTCTCAAAACCTTTAATAGTTTTAATGCTTGCAATGTACTGTATTGCCAATTTTGCGACATTTGCGAGTGCATCTGTTTGCATTGCAAAAGACCATATAGGTTTGAATTTTTTCGGAATTGACAGTTGCTGCATTGAGAGACATCAAGTTACAATTATTGATAATAAACAGGTTTCTTTAACTTCTGATAATTGTTCGGATCAGAGCCTTTCTTCTGACTGCAACGAACTTCTGCCCGACAATGATGTTCCTTTGTATAATTCGGAACTTTCAACGGCGGTTATTTCGACAATTTTTTATAAATCCGAATACATAGATTTTAACAAGATTTCGTTTGTTGACAAAAAAGCCCGTGCGCCTGCTGTTAACAGGCATATAGATAATTTAAAAACAGTCAGATTAACCATTTAAAAAGTTATACCTTAAATGGTGTATTTATGTAGTAAAATATTGTTTAAAAATGGTGAAAATATGAGAAAAGTGATAATTTTATTGCTTTTACTGCTTTTTTTCAGCGGAGGAAAGGTATTCTGTAAGCAATTAACGCTTGAAGAAGCGATTACCGCGGGAATATCCAACAATCCGTCGATACAAGCGGAAAGAGCAAAAATAGGCATAAGTGAAGCGCAGATTAAAACTGCGGGTTTAAGAACAAATCCGAGACTTGTGTTAGATGCATCAATTGCCGATAAATCTTACAAAGGCGGTATTGAGCAAACGATAGAACTCGGCGGAAAAATCAAAAAAAGAGTAAATATTGCTAAAAATCAAAAAGAAGTGACTTTGCAGGAAATTGCGACGTCGATTATTGATTTGCGCGCGCAAATAAGAACGGCATATATCCAACTGTATTCCGCTCAGGAAAAATTAAAAACGGCTAATGAAATTTTGAAGATAACAAACTCTATGACTGATATTGCTCAAAAGCGTGAAATCGCGGGTGATATTGCGAAATTAGACGTTTTGCAGGCACAAATCGCAGAGATTAATACAAAAAGCGAAATTGAAACCGTAAAATTGGAAAAATCAAAAGCCATTAATAATTTAAGTTTTTATTTGGGCGAATTTTTATCTGATGACATTGAACTCCAAAAGCCGGAAATCAATAGTGATTACGGAAAATCAAAGGCTGATGATAAAACGATTGAAGAGGTTTTAATTCAAGAAGCAAAAGATAATCGTCCCGAATTAAAGAGAATGGCGAAACTTCTTGAACAAAACAAAAATTTGGAAAAACTTGCAAGAGCAACGGCGGTGCCTGATTTAACCGTCGCAGTCGGCCCTAATATTATGATAGAAAATACAGATAACGGTGAGGTTACTCATTTTTGCGTATATTCAACCGTAGCAATGGATTTGCCTGTTTTTAACCATGGACAGGCTGCTTTAAAACAAGCAAAAGCCGAAAAGGTTAAAATTGAAAAAGACTTGCAAACAGAAGAAAATAGAGTTGTTTTAGAGGTAAAAAATGCTTACGCATCAGTCGTAAAAACGGCGGAAGTATTAAGAATATACGAAAACGAACTTTTACCCAAATCAAAGGAAGTTCTTTCAAAATCCGAGATGAGTTTCAAGGAAGGAAAGAGCAATATTTTGATGTTACTGACATCTCAAGAGGCATACACAAAGGCTCAAAACGGTTATATTGACGCGATATCTAATTATCAAACATCATTGAGCGACTTGGAAAGAGCATTGGGGGCAAATAATGAAGAATTATAAGAAAATATTAATTATATTATTGATGATGGCGCTTGTTCCGATGTTTACGGCTTGCCAAAAAGGTGATGAGGAAGTTCTCGAACAGAGTGATTTTATTGAACTTTCCGAGGACGTAATCAAGGAAAATAAAATCGAAACAGTTACCGTTGAAGAAAAACCCGTCACGACGACAATAAAAACGACGGGTGAAATGAAAACAGATGAAGATAAGTTCTATTCCGTAAGTTCGATGATTATGGGCAGAATTACTTCCGCACCCGTAAAATTGGGTGAATATGTCCATGCGGGGCAGGTTTTGGCATATATTCAAAATCCCGAAATTACAAGAATTAATGCCGAAGCAACGAAATCAATTCACGAAAACCGTATTTCTTTGAGACAGGCAAGAACGAAATTAAATCTTGCAAAAGCGAACTACGAAAGAGAACAAAAACTTTATAAAGAGGGAATTACTCCTCAAAAAGATTTAATTCAGGCTAAAAGCGATTATTTGGTAGCCAAAGACGAAGTTTTGATGGGAATTGAGCGTGAAACCCATATCAAACAAGAAGTTAACGCGATTATGGGTACTTACGGAGTAAGACCGAATTTTGATACCGAAAATTTGGCGACAAAGACACCGATTTGCGCAATGAAATCGGGTATTGTTACCAAAAAGAGCATTAAACTCGGCGAGGTCGTTACTCCCGAACAAGTTCTGTTTGAAATTACCGATATGTCAAAACTTTGGCTTGATATAACCCTTTATTCGACTGATATTGCGCAGGTCGAAAAAGGACAAAAAGTCGAATTTACCCCTGACAGTTTGAACGGCAAGAAGTTTTACGGAACGATTGACTATATTCAACCTCAAAGCAACGATGCAACTCAAACATTTGTTGCGAGAGCGTTTATGGATAATTCCTTGAAACTCTTACGTCCCGGGATGTTTGGTAACATTACAATAATAAATAACCATAAGGAAAATAAAGCGTATGTTCCTATTTCTGCCGTACAAAAATACGGCAAGGAAACCTTTGTATTTTTGGATTTAGGTAACGGAAAATACAAAAAGCAAGATGTTGTTTTGGGCGAAAGAGACAATGAGGGCTACTTTATTGACGAGGGCTTGAATCTTGGTGATAAGGTCGTCGGAAACGGCAGTTTTACGCTCAAATCCGAAATGCTTAAATCAGAATTTGCAGAAGAAGATTAGAGGTAATAATGGAACATATATTAGCGAAATTAATAAAAAACAGAGTTTCGGTATGCCTCTTATTCGCGGTTATTTTCGTATGCGGGATAATGGCGTTCAGAAGTTTGCCGATAGACGCGTTTCCTGATTTGACGAACAATCAGGTGCAAATTTTGACCGATACTCTCGGAATGTCTCCGACGGAATCTGAGCAACTTGTTACAATGCCGATAGAATCAATGATGAACGGTATTCCGAATGTTGTTCAAATCCGTTCGATTTCAAAAGTCGGTTTGTCTTTGGTGACGGTAGTTTTCAAAGATGATGTCGATATTTACTTTGCGAGACAATTGGTTAATGAAAGACTTCAATCCGCAATGGGCAAATTGCCTGAGGGTGTTTCTCCCGAAATGGGTCCGATTACTACGGGCATGGGGGAAATTTACCAGTATGCGATTGAGGGAAAAGGTTATACGCCCGATGAACTCAAAACTCTGCACGATTGGGATATCAAATACCAACTCAGAACCGTTCCGGGGGTAAACGAAGTAAATACTTGGGGCGGAAAAACCAGAGAATATCAGGTAATTCTCTATCCCGAAAAACTTCTCGCGTATGATTTGAGTTTGAAACAGGTGTTTGATGCCTTGAAAAACAATAACGCGAACTTTAGCGGCGGTATTATCGAACATTCGTCGGAACAATATATTGTTTCGGGACAAGGTTTGATTAATTCTCTGCAAGATATTGAAAACATTGTTGTTTCATACAAGAATGACATTCCCGTTTATGTGAAAAATATTGCAAAAGTCCAATACGGAGAAATGTTCAGACAGGGCGCGGCGACAAAAGACGGTAAGGGCGAAGTCGTAACGGGTATCGTAATGATGCTTAAAGGCGAAAACAGCCGTAACGTTATTAAGCAGGTTAAGTCGAAAATGGAAGAAATCAAAAAGACTTTGCCTGAAGGTGTTAAGATTAAACCTTTTTACGACCAAACAAATCTTGTCGAACAAACCATTAAGACGGTAAAAACGAACCTTATAGAAGGCGGAATGCTTGTTGTTCTGGTACTTTTATTGATGCTTGGAAACTTTAGAGCGGCTTTGATTGTAGCATTTACAATTCCGATGTCGTTGATGTTTTCTTTTATTGGAATGAAAGCGCTTGGAATCAGCGCAAACATTATGAGTCTTGGGGCAATAGACTTTGGTATGATTGTCGACGGCTCAATTGTAATGACGGAAAATATTATTCACAGACTGGGAGAACAGCAGGGTCGAATTTCGAGAACGGAGATTATTGAAAATGCGGTAAAAGAAATGGCGAAGCCTATATTTTTCGGCGTTTTGATTATCACGGTTGTTTATATGCCTGTTTTGACACTTGAGGGAATGGAATACAAAATGTTTTCTCCGATGGTGTTTACGGTATGTTTTGCGCTGCTGGGTTCTTTGATGGTGGCGATGTTTTTGACCCCTGTTTTGTGCAGTATTTTCCTCAAAAAAGATAATAAAGATAAGAAAAGCGCGATTGTTGAAAAAGTTAGAAAGCCGTATAACAACTTCTTGGAAATCGTTATGAAGCACAGAATGAAAACTGTGCTGGTTGCGATTGTTTTGTTTGTTGTAAGCGTATTTTCGTTATCGTTTAAAGGAACCGAATTTATTCCGAGTTTGGACGAAGGTTGTTTTTCAATCGGGGTAGCGGACTTGCCGAGTATTTCTTTGTCCGAGGCGGTAAAGACTACCACATTGATAGAAAAGACTTTGAAAGAAAATATTCCCGAAGTCAAAGAAGTTGTTTCGAAAATCGGCAGAGCAGATCTTGCGACTGACCCTATGGGTGTTTACGAAACCGATATGTACGTCAATTTAATTCCTAAATCCAAATGGAGATTTGGAATGAATAAGGAAAAAATCGGTATCGAAATGGATAATATTTTGCAGGAAAAAGTTCCCGGGGTAAATTTCAGTTTTACCCAACCTATCGAAATGCGTGTAAACGAACTTGTTTCGGGGGTAAAATCCGATATCGCGATAAAATTGTTCGGTGAAGATTTGGAAATTTTGACTAAAAAAGCCGAACAGATAGAAAGCGTTTTGCAAACGGTTAAAGGGGCAACAGACATTCAGGTTGAGCAACTTTCGGGACAAAATCAACTCTCGATTATTCCCGACAGACTTGCGATTGCAAGATACGGCATTGATATTGATGATATCAAAACCCTTGTAACGACGGCAACTATGGGCGAAGGTGTTTCGGAAATTTTAGACGGAAAGAAAAGATTTACTTTGAGAGTAAAATTTTCTGAAAATTGCAGAAATAATGACGTGGAATTTTTGAAACATCTGCTTGTCGATACAGAAGACGGCAGAAAAGTTCCTTTGGGACAGGTTGCAACCGTTAAAATTGACAACGGAATTGAAGCGGTAAACAGAGAATTTGGCGAACGAAGAATTATTATTCAATGTAACGTCCGAGGCAGAGATATCGGCAGTTTTGTAAAGGATGCACAATCGAAGATTGACGAAAAGATAAAACTCCCGCCGAGTTATTATATTCAATGGGGCGGTCAGTTTGAAAATCAGGAACGTGCAATGGCGAAGTTTGCGGTTGTTGTTCCGATTTCGATTGCGATTATTTTCTTGCTGCTTTTGGGTACGTTTTCATCCGTAAGAGATGCGGTTCTCGTAATGTTTAACGTGCCGTTCGCGGCAGTTGGAGGGATTGCGGCTTTGTGGCTCAGGGGAATGTATATAAGTGTTCCTGCAATTATCGGCTTTATTGCATTGTTTGGTGTCGCAATTTTGAACGGATTGGTTTTGATTTCGACGTTTAATAAATTGCAGGCAGAGGGCTATTCGATGAGAAACGTTATCAGACTCGGAACGGCAACAAGATTGAGACCTGTCTTGATGACCGCAATGGTTGCGGCATTGGGATTTTTGCCGATGGCTGTTTCAACGGGCTCGGGCGCGGAAGTCCAAAAACCTTTGGCAACGGTAATTATCGGTGGGTTGATTTCATCATTGTTCTTGACATTGATTGTTCTGCCTGTCTTGTATAGTTTGTTTGGCGATACAAAGGTCAATATCAGAAAAAAATGCAGACGGATTTTTAATAAAATAAAATCCCGAAAATAAAAATGCCAAAAATCCACTCAGAATGACGTGGAATGTATCGTCGTTCTGAGGGATTTATCCCGTCTGTTTGCGTAGCAATAGCGAGCGAAAGCGAGTCAGCCCTCCGTAGGAGCATTGTAGGTTGGGTTTTAACCCAACAATTCATTTTGTGAATATTATGTTTACATTAAAAGATACTTCGGCTAAAGCCTCAGTATGACGACGACACCTTTTCCGTCATTCTGAGCGTAGCGAAGAATCAATTCTGTTTAAAACAAACTTTGATTATTGCTTCACACCTTCAAGTCGTTCATTCCGTTTTGCTATTCGCAAAACTTTCATTCACTTTTTCGGTGCTACTTCGGACTGGGTTCGCGTTGCTCACACGGCGTCCTACGCAAAATCAAAAAAAAGCCCTCGTAATGAGGGCTAATGATTTTTTAGAGAGAGAGAGTTATTAGAGAGATTTTAATTTTTGAGAGATTTAAGAGAGATAGTTTGAGAGAGATGAGAGAGTTAATGTTCTTTTACCGTAGTCTAGCTGAATTTAGGTGTTGCGTTTTTGATGCCTGTTTCTTCCGCTTTTTCTACGTTGCTTAATTCGTTTTGGTATGCATTCAATTGTGTTTCAAGTCTTTTCTTTTGTTGGTCAAGTCTTGTTTGTTCCAAGTTCAATTGTTGAATTTCGTTGTTTGTTTGTGCTGATTTTTGTTCTGCTTTTGCCAATGCTGATTTCAATGCTGCATCTGCTTTTGTTTTGTCATCATCTGTTGCACCATCTTTTGAAATTGCATCTTCATATGCTTTGTATGCCTTTTGGCTTGCCATTGATGAATCAAGGGCTGCTTGTGATTGCTTTGCAAAAATGTTGCTTGTTAATGTATATGCTTGTTCTGTATTTGATGCTAATTGTGCGTTGCAAGTGTTTAATCTTGTTGTAACCGATAACTTTCTTGCTGTGAATAATGCGTAACCCATTTTAATCTCTCCTCTTTCCTTGAAGGTTTCTCACGCCTTCATATCTCTCATACTTCATGAAAAACAAATTAATTAAAAAAATTGCTTTTTTGTATATATATTCTGTAACATGTCTTAACATGGCAAAACTCATGTCTCACACGGCTTTACATGAATTTTGAATTAAAGTAGTAGGTTTTTGTAAAAAATCAGCACCGTAGGTTGGGTCTTTACCCAACAAAATGATTCTCTTCAAATAGATTCTTCGCTTCGCTCAGAATGACGGAAAAGGTGTCGTCATACTGAGGCTTTAGCCGAAGTATCTTTCTTTTGTAAAGGAAATCTAAGACAACAGCATCCGAAGTATCTGTTTCATAAAATTGTAAAAAGATGCCCCGAAGGACATCTTTTTTACTGTAATTTTTATCTCAATTGCGTCAAAATTATGCCATTGCTTTTTGTCTGTCCAAAATCGCTTGAATCCAGTCTTGGTGATTAAGGTACCAGTCGATTGTGATTTTGATGCCTTCTTCAAAGGTCAATGACGGTTTCCAACCGAGTTCCGATGTGATTTTATCGTTACTTATAGCGTATCTTCTGTCATGACCGAGTCTGTCCTGTACGTATTTGATTGAACTTTCGTCTTTGCCCATTGCTTCAAGGATTAGATGCGTAATTTCCATATTCGTCTTTTCGTTGTGACCACCGATATTATAGACTTCGCCGACTTTACCCTTGTGAAGTACAACGTCGATTGCTTCGCAATGGTCATACACGTATAACCAGTCGCGAACGTTTAAGCCGTCTCCGTAAACAGGAACTTTTTCGCCTTTCAAAAGCAAAGAAATGAAGAACGGAATGAGTTTTTCGGGATATTGATAAGGTCCGTAGTTGTTTGAACAACGAGTGTTCAATGTTGGCATTCCGTATGTTTCGTGGTAAGCGCGAACAAGCATATCTGCGCTTGCTTTTGACGCGGAATAAGGTGAGTTCGGTGCAATCGGAGTTGTTTCATAGAAATAACCTGTTTTGCCCAAAGAACCGTAAACCTCGTCTGTTGAAACCTGCAAATATCTGTCAATGCCTGCGTTTTTGGCATTTTGCAAAAGGTTCAACGTTCCTTTTACGTTTGTGTCGATAAAAATTTCGGGACCTGTAATAGAACGGTCAACGTGACTTTCTGCCGCAAAGTTAACAATAGTGTCAACTTCGGGCATCAAATCAGCAACCAAATTCTTATCGCAAATATCACCGTGAACGAACGTGTAATTCGGGTTATCCTTTACGTCATCAAGGTTTGCGATATTTCCCGCATAAGTCAACGCATCAAGGTTGATTACTTTGTAATCGGGATATTTTTTCAAAATGTGTCTCACAAAG
>OGOZ01000824.1_pt1 | contig 19254 bp, 23 predicted proteins | sample 1552801 | NCBI WGS metagenome assembly OGOZ01 (sample SAMEA2580196, study PRJEB22360) | human gut metagenome | biome: human gut; feature: human-associated habitat; material: faeces | place: Denmark | collected 2008/2010 | reverse complement strand
GCCGAAAGAAGGAGGCACCGGAAGCATGAAGCAGCGCACCCGTCAGGAAAAAGTCCGTCTGGTATATGCGGGCATTGCCCTTGGCATTGCAGGCCTTGCTTTGACCTGCGTGCTCATAAGCAAACTGATTCTGGACACCCGTCGCAGCACCTTTCTCAACCACCCCGGCTATCGTCCCCTGATAGTGGAGAACAACCGGGAATTGGGCGCTCCCCTGTCTTTGCCCACGCGGCTGGATCTGCTGCGCCAGGGTGAAATCGAAGGGCCGGGGCGCCTGCCCCTGCCGGAGGAACTGAACAAAAAGCAGATCCTGCTCAAAACCCGCACCCTGTGGGAACAGCTCATTCGGGAAACCGCCCCCGATGCTTCCGAAGAAGATCTGACCGCCTTTTTCTCCGCCAGCAAGGTATCGGCTGTCCTCCGTGACTTTTATAATGAGACCGCCGGGGCCCGGCTGGCCCTGTGGTGCACCCAGGTCTGGTATGAATCCCCAGACAATACCATCTGCCTTTCTTTGCAGCTGGACAGCCGTGTGGGCGATCCGCTGACCCTGAACGCCGCATTTTATACCACGGAATCCCCCCTGTTTGGTATTCAGGCCTATGCGCAGGCTTTGGGCTATACGCTGACGGAGGAGGATCTGTCCCATGCCGTCTCTGCCCCGCAGGAGGATGGCTCCACTCTCCTCACCCTCTCTCTGGATGAAGCTCTGGTTCTGGAAAAACGCATTCAGCCCGGCGTGCAATTCACACTTTCCGTTCGTCTGGCGGAGGCATAAGCTTTTGCATACTGTCCCGGCATGATTTTCCTCGTCTGCCTGACAAGATATACCGTTCCTTGCATACATGTTGATATAATAAAAATATGCTTGCTTCCATCTTTTTTTCGTGATACAATAGCAGCAGATCAACGAAGAGAGAGTATAGTATGGCTGCAAACAACAATGTTACAAAAGTAGTCAAGCTGGGCGTGTTGGCCGCTGTGTCCATCGTTCTGGCGGCTACCGTTCACTTCCCCATTTTCCCCGCTATTTCCTTTATAGAATATGACATGGGGGATGTTCCCATCGTCATCGGCGCTTTGGCCTATGGTCCCTGGTGGGGGCTGGCTTTGACCGTAGTCACCGCCATCATTCAGGGCGTGACCGTCAGTGCTGCCAGCGGTCCCATCGGCATCCTTATGCACATCCTGTCTACGGGCAGCGGCGTGCTGGCCGCCACACTGGTCTATAACCGCCATAAAAGCAAAAAGGGAGCCGTTATCTCCCTGCTGGTCTTTGTGCCCGCCGTGACCCTGACCATGCTTATCTGCAACTACTTCCTGACCCCCCTGTATATGGTCAGCCCTGATTTCCCCTATCGGGCGGCCCAGCAGACGGTGGTATCTCTTATGGGATTTATCCTGCTTATCAACCTGATCAAGTGCACCGCCAACGCCGTGTTCATCTACTTCCTGTATAAGCCCATGAGCCGCTACTTCCTGAAGCGTGAGTTCTTCCGCCGGAAGAAAGAACAGCCCGGCGCTTAACGGATCCCTCTATACGCAAAAAGCTCCGTACACACGGAGCTTTTTTATATGCGCTCAACGAAGGGGTTCTTCCACTACGGGGCTGTCGGCATTGCGGCGGACGCTGTCGATGCCGTTCAGGCACCCGGCCCGCTGCTTATATCCCTCCCCCACCAGAATGATCTGGCCGTTCCGGGCCCGGAGCCGATAGCGATACTCCCCGGCTCTGTCCACATACATCTCAAACTTGGGGTGCTTCTGCCTTTCATATCCCGCCGCCGTCTGATCCTCCAGCGCGGCTTCGGGTGCGTTTCTGCGCACGCTTTCCAGCCCCTTCCGGCAGGCAAGGCGATCATTATACTGCTCGCTCAGGCCGATGATCTCCCCGTTCGCCGCCCGCAGTTGAAAGCGGATCCCCTTTTCGTTTCGCTTCACCACATACTTGCCCATGGGCCCTCCTCCTTCGGGATAAGTCCTAAAAAAGGGAAGCGCCTGCACGCTTCCCCGGAGTGGTTCTATAAAGTTAGTTGCCCTGCGCGCTGAAGGCGGCCCAGGCTGCATCGGCATTGCCGAAAGTAGCGGCCTGAATGGCTTCTGCGACCACGGTGATCTTGAAGTTCTTCAGGGCATCGGCCTGCTCCAGAGTAACCCAGGTGGGGATCCTAACGGAATCGAACAGGACAGGGAGCTTCACATCGGCGATGGGAGCGGCTACGGTTTCGGTGTAGTAGAAGTAATAGGTGAGGGTATCTTCCTTGGCGTCATACGCAAAGTACTTGGCATCGGCCAGTATTTCCTCGGTATCTACCATATTGTCGGGGATAATGCCATCCCACTTGGCAGCATTGGCTTCCACAAAGTTGACCATGCGGATGAGAGGGAATGCATTTTCCACACCGGTGGGGCCGTCATCGGCAAACTCCGGATCGGTGCACATGGCAATGATCGCCTTGGCATTGTTGAAGGTGACCTTCAGCCGTACATAGCTTTCGGCGCTGCCCGCTTTCACGGTGACGGTGGGGTCTTTGGTATAGGTCATGCCGGGCATGAGCTTATACTGGTTCTCTTTTACGCGCTCTTCGGGCTCAGTGGGGACGCCGTTTTCATCCACTTTGGCTTCGTCCAGAGTGATGGCGACCTTGCCGTTGGTGAAGGTATTCTCCACGGTGTCCTTACCGGTGAAGTAAGCGGCGGTGCCCAGCACAGACAGGGCAGCCACCAGCACCACCAGAGCCACTACGGCCAGTTTCTTCTTCATAGCTGATACTCCTTTTCCTTCTTTATATGTGATTTGCAATATTCTGCATGATTATTATACAGCAGCCGGGGGCAAACCGCAAGCCCTTTTTGCGCCCTGCAGGCAGCAAAAAAGGGGAGCGACTGGAGGGCACTCCCCTTTTGGGAAATGGGCGGACGTCGCCCGAGGGTTGGTTAATTAGTTGCTGAACTTTGCCCAAGCTGCATCAGCATTTGCAAAACCGTCGGCCTGAATGGCATAGGCGGTAACATTGATCTCGGCATCGGCGTAGCGGGAAACATCCGCATCGTCGGCCAGCGTAAAGCTGCCAAAAACAGCATAATCAACAGCAGCCGAAGTGTTGTTTGCGTCCACCTTCTTATAATAAACGCCGTCAACTCCGTCGAGCTTCGCCCAACCGTTGGCAAGGATCTGAGCATTGATTTTCGTATCCGCTTCAATTGCGGAAAGTCCGTTTTCTACCTTCACGAACAAATAGCTTGCCTCGCTGTCTGCCGCAAAGTGAACGGTGGGATCCTTGGTATAATCGTGACCGGGGATCAATTTGTAGGTGTTTTCTTTCACACGGGTTGCCGCAGTGTCAGCGACGCCGTACTCATTGACTTTGGCCTCATCAAGAGTGATGGCTACCTTGCCGACCGTAAAGGTGTTTTTCACAGAATCGCTTGATTTTAAGAAAGCGAGGGTGGTAAACACGGACACGGCAACAAGCAACACCGCACAGAGCGACAATACCAGTGCTTTCGTCTTTGTTTTTGCCTGCATAACAAAAACCTCCTGTAAATATATTTGGGAGCCTTGCGGCGTTACCCCTTAATTCTCCGCAGAGTCCTCTGCGGACTCCTCGTCCTTGCCCTTTTTGCCTTCTAACATATCCGGCAAAAAGACAATCACCACCAAAACGGCAGCAAAGCCAATCGCAAGATACAGTCCCGGCGGGTTTTGCACAAAATGAGCAAAGTATCCGAGATACGGTACCGCGAACACCGGCTTGCCGATGATGTTTTTATAATGTACGGGAGTGCCGTCCGGCGTATCATTGGCGTCACCCTGTGTGCGAAATCGCAAAATGCTACTATCCTCATCGTCGGGAATGATTTCAATGATACGATGGGTTGCAACGGTATCCTCATCCAACATAAATGTAATTGCGTCCCCGACTCTTAACTCTTGTGCATTTACGCTTTTTACGTAGAGTAGTGATCCGGTCGGGTATGTAGGTTCCATAGAACCGGAGATTACAGCATAGGTTTTTATCCCCACCAAACGAACCCCTACCAAAGCAACGGCGAGAAGAACAACCAACACAACGAGAACCGTGCTGATGACATTCCATATTTTCTTAAAACTTTGATTCATTTTGCTTTCTCCCTCGGGTTTCCTTCCAGCAGCTCCGGGCGAACATTGATCACCACAAAGATGAATACCTGCCGAAATGTCATCCTTGTTGTTTCCTCGTTGTTCGGAAACTCTCCGGTTTGTACTCTTTCAGCAAAGGAAAGCATAGTGTCAAATATTTGGTGCACCAGCATATCTACATTAGCGTCTGGCTTGAAGGCGTAGCGTATCTTGTCAATCAGGGGCTTATACACTTGCAGATGTCGCTCATATGCATAAGTCTTGCAATTTGCGGAATAGTAATAACGGATATAGAAGCGGCAATCATCCGGTTTTTTCAAAATGAACTCCCAACAGGATTTCCACAACAAAAAACAGCGCTCCTCAAGAGAGAGACCGTCAAGTCGCAAGACCGATAGTGCTTTTTCAATAAACTTGACAAAGTTGACATCTTCCGCATGAAAGGCTTCGCTGAGTACATCTTCTTTGTTCTTAAAACAGCGGTATAGATACATTTCGTTCAGACTCGCTTCTTTGGCGATCAGGTTGGTTGTTGTTTTGTCAAGCCCGTACCGGGCAACGATACGAACGGCGGAATCCATAATCTCCTGCCGCATATTTTCTTTCTCTTTTTGAGCCACTCGTTTCGCCTCCGTTGTCGAATGATGTAGTATTTACTACATCAGAACTGTAAAAAAAGAACTTTTTGCTTTCCAAAAGCATCGGTTCATCGGCTCGAATCCTTCGTAGAGTTGGTCACTCTGCGAACTATTCATTTCTTACAATTACGAAACAATTATAGCATATCGAAACGAAGAACGCAATAGGAAATGTGCGCTTTTAAAGATTTTTTAGAAAAAAGTCTCTGTTTTTTCGATATATGCAAGGAAATTGAGCCGGTTTATCGGCTTTTTGCAGTCAACACGGCAGTCAAATCACAGGCGGATGAGCTGCTCATTCGTTACGATACAATATATATGCCCGTTGCGGGTAATAAACAATTCGGAGGAATCAGTAATGCGCAAAGGTGAAAACATCTTTAAGAGAAAAGACGGACGGTGGGAAGCTCGTTATATCAAGGGTTATGAACTGTCCGGTAAGGCAAAGTACGGCTTTTGTTACGGCAAGAGCTACAAGGAGGCAAAAGAAAAAGCGACGAAGTGCAAAGCGGCATTGCTTGCAGGAAAACCGATGCCGCAGACCGGCGCACGACACCGTTTTACTTTTTTCTGTGATGAATGGCTGCGGCTTCGCAAAAGCAAGGTTAGAGAGTCCACCTATATCAAATACAACACCGTGCTTGAAAAGTATATCAAGCCGAAGCTGGGCGGTTTCTTTCCGCTCGGTATTACAACCGGTATAGTGGACGATTTTACACAGGAGCTGCTGTTTGAAGATGAACTTGCCGTTAAAACGGTACACGATATTTTAGTGATGTTGCATGGGGTGCTGAAATATACCGCCGTACAGTTTCCGGGGTTGTTTCCGGCAATCGAAATCAATTATCCGAAAGAAAGCCGAAAAGAAATGCGTGTACTTTCCCGTGATGAGCAAGAACGGTTTGTGAAGTATCTGCTGACCGATACGGACGCCTGCAAATTCAGCGTGCTGCTTATGCTGCTCAGCGGCATGCGAATCGGAGAGCTGTGTGCGCTCCAATGGGGTAATATCAACATTCGGGAGCAAACCATCCGCATTACAGCCACTTTACAGCGGCTCCACGACACGGCATTGACGAGCGAAAACCACACACGGATCGTCATCGGCGCACCGAAAAGCGATACCTCTTTGCGTACTATTCCGATAACCGACTATGCTGCCGGTCTTTGCCGCCAATTTGAGACAAGAAACACTGCCGCATATGTTCTTACCGGTACGGAGAAATATATGGAGCCTCGTACTCTGCAATATCGTATTGAGAAGTATACCCGTGAATGTGGTCTTGAAGGCGTACACGCACACACCCTCAGGCATACATTCGCCACGAGAGCAGTTGAGGTTGGATTTGAGATCAAGTCGCTCTCCGAGGTTTTGGGTCACGCCAATACATCCATCACCTTGGAACGCTATGTTCATTCCTCAATGGATTTGAAACGCGCTAATATGGACAAGCTGACAGCGGTGGGATTTTGATTTATTCGCAGTCAAACTTTTGTGTCAAAAAAGCAATATTCCCACACAATACGCCGTTTTAAAATCCTGAAACCGGCTTTTTAACAGAGTGACCAACTCTACGAAGAATTCGAGCCGTGATTCACAAAATCACGGCTATTATTGTTTGAAAAATACCCCGCCATCGTGACCTCGCTCCATTATAAAAAAGAGCACATTCCCTGTCGAATGTGCGGATATAAAGATTGCCCCGAAGAGTCAGCGAAAACGCTGATTCTTCGGGGCTTTTTGTGTTTTATCAATAGATTCCTTTTTCGGTCAGTTCCTTGCGCATTTTCTCATATGCGCCGTTTACAATTTGAAAAGCAGTGTCAGGTGATGACAACATATGCTCGGCGGCGAGGTCTATGTAGGCTTTCCCTTTGCGGAGCAGCTTGACCGAATTACCGTTTTCGTCTTTACTGAGTTCATAAATCCCGTAACATTCCGGGCAAAAGCCGAGATGATCGGCAACCATACTGCGTTCACGGTAATCAAGTGCTTCGTAAGCGGTAAACAATGCTTCTAACTGCCACTGTTTGAAAAATAACCTTTCAGGATTGGAGGTAGTGTCAACCGTCACATCCTCCGCCGTGCTTTCACCGTCCTCGTCAGCGTATTTGCGGTAAAAATCGGTGTAGTGCGTGCTGTCAATTCCGGCACAGACAATCTCTTTGGTGTCCTTGACACTTTTCCCGATTGCGACGGCTATTTTAGCCACCGTTTCCTCGTCAAATTTGTACTCATACTTTGCATACAGCGCCATTGCCTTTCTGAGCGTTCGGTATTCGTCCACGCTTTGTACGGAATAGCCCGTCCGCATGGTACTGATGTACTTGTCGATTTCGTTTTTTACATAATGCTCTTTGAAAATGAGAAAGGGAACGCCTGTAGAAATATCGTATTTCTGCAACGCCTTGTATATGCCGAAAACATACGCCTGCTTTAAGTCGGCGAAATGTCCTTGCATAGCGGTTTCCTGCACCGTTTGCATAATGACCGTATTGAGCCGAGGCTCATAATAATGAAAGAACCAGTTGAGATATTTATCGTCCTTTTCAGCAAAGTAAAGAGCAATATACTCCTGAAAATCCTCCATCTTCGGTGGTGCCGGCTTCATACGGTATAAATATAAATCTTCTGTCCATCTCTCGTTTTTCACCGGCACACACCTTCCTTCACTTCAAATTCCTGTCCACTTCGGCGTATAACGCCTCTCGGCTCATATCTTTTTTGTATTGTGTTTTTGCGTATTTATCGTCATTTATTGCAAGTTGCTTGCGCTCTTTCGCAATTCGTTTTGCGATTTCGGCGTATTCTTTTGTAATCGTTCCTCTGCCGCACTCGGTGCGAATAGCGGCACAGCGGCGATTATACAGTGAAACTATCGGATCATTTTCTGCTTTTTCTTTTCTGTTCAGCACGGCGGCATATTTTCGGCAAGTAATCTTCTTGCCCCGATACAGCTCAGGTGCAATGCCGTAAGAACAGTATTTCTGCCGCCGTGCGCTTTGCATAAGAAAGTACTTTCCGCAAATCTCACACTTGCGGTGATAGTGTCCGTAGTGCAACCCTTCAAAAAAGTCGGTCAGGATAAAGCTGTAATAGCTTTCGAAATTCAGCCTTTTTGCCACGGTTCCGGTTACGCTTTTGGCGTTCTTCTTGACGGCGATATATCTGCCGCTTTGCGTAAAGTGATAGTCTCCGAAAATCTCCAGTGCTAACGGTAATAAATGCGCCTCGTCAAGTCGTTCAACCTCATCAATGCGGTTGCAGAATTTCAATAGATTCCCGTGTGCAAGTATCAAGTCATCGGCAAGAGTATCGAAGAATAACAATATCGATTTTATCTCTGCAATGTTACTTTCAATTACAGAAAAATCCGTTGCGATTATCATTCTGTCTGCTGTGCCTGCGGCGATTTCATTCTGCGGCAATAAACTGAGCTTTGCTTTTTCGGCAAAGTATCCGCATATCTTTTGCCCGGTTTCTGCCGTGAAAAGCGTTGTTACTGAATTGCGGATTTCTTCAATATTCAGCCCGTCAAACGGTCGCAGTTTTGGTAATGCTTTTAAGGCTTCAAGAGTATTTGCTCCCGTTTTCACAAATTCCGTGATGTTCAAGTAGCCATTTTTTAGCTGTGTGAGAATATGATAATTCAAATCATCCCGAAACACGGCAATCCGTGCGGCAGTATCTTTTATGTAAAACTGATTGAGTAGGTGCGTGGCAAACACTCCGGCGGGATAGCTTTTGCCGCCGAATATAACTCTGCCGTCACGGTAATCGGCAGTGAAAAATGAAGAAATCATTTTGTTTTGCTCCTTTGCATTTATTCTATCACAAGCGCTGTACCAAAAACTGTACTTGACGCTGAATAGAGTCAAAAAGTTCTGTTCGCACAAGTATTATTTATTCTATTATACCGTAAACATCGCTGATTTTCAAGGGTTACCGCTTGTTGCGTTTTTGAAGTTTTAGTTGTTGCGCTGTTTCGTAAAAAATCTCTGTTTTCCGTTATTATATATACAGAAGGCAGGAAATGAGCCGTCGAGGTTGCACTCGGCGGCTTTTTTACTGCCCGAAAAAACGGAAAGGAGGTTTGAAATCTATGTTGCTCAAAATCACACCGAATCAGCGAGTTAAAATCAGTGCCCTTGTTCGCAGGTCTTGCTGTAACTATTTCAAGGGTCACTGCCTGCTACTTGATGACGGCGAAGAAACAAAATGCGTACAGCTCATTTCACGGTACGGTATCTACTGCAACTATTTTTTGAAAGCAGTGCTGCCGGATGAAAAGGAACTGTACACGGAAATCTTACGGCAAAACGGGGTTATGAGATAACTGCCCCCACAAAAGTTATCTGAAAAATTTTATTTGCGCTTTGACGCAGGAAAGGAATTAAATTATGAAATCATTTAAAGAAACAAAAATCATCGGAATCGATCACGGCTACGGAAATATGAAGACAGCCAACTGCTGCTTTAAAACTGGTATATCTACCTATGACAGCGAACCGCTTTTCACAGCGGATATGCTTACCTTTAACAGCAGGTATTATCTTATCGGCGAGGGGCACAAAGAATTTGCTCCCGACAAGGTAAAAGATGATGACTATTATGTGCTGACGCTTGCAGCTATTGCAAAGGAACTAAAAGCGGAAAACCTCACCGAAGCACACATTGTGATTGCGGCAGGCTTACCGCTGACTTGGACAAGCGGACAAAAAGCAGATTTTAAAGCGTATCTTTCTAAAAATGCGGAAGTTTATTTCAATTATAAAAAAGTTGATTACCACATTTATATCGACGATGTGCGCATCTATCCGCAGGGATATGCCGCTATTGCGAGCTTTGCCACTACGCTGAAAGGCGTGAACCTGATTGCCGACATCGGCAATGGCACGATGAATGTGCTGTATATGATAAACGGCAAACCACAACAGGGCAAAATGTTCACCGAGAAATATGGGACTTATCAGTGTACGCTCAGCATACGGGAAGCCTTTATGAAGAAAACACAGCGGGAAATCAACGATGCTATAATTGATGAAGTGCTGATTACCGGCACGGCAAATATTGCTCCAGCTGACCTTAAAATCATCAAGGGCATTGCCGCTGAATATGTGCGGGACATTTTCCGCAGACTTCGAGACCACGGCTATGACGAAAACACCATGACTCTGTATGTCACAGGTGGCGGCGGTTGCCTTGTAAAGAATTTTAGCAAGTTCAACGCCGACCGTGTAAAATTCGTTGATGACATCTGTGCCGCCGCAAAGGGATATGAGTATCTTGCGGAAGCACAGATAAAATCTGAGGCGAAGATATGAGCAAATACCGAATCAATGTGCGTTTTGACATTGATGACCCGAAACAGGCTGAAGCGGTAAAGTTTCTACAATCACTTGAACATTCCCGCAATGCATTTATTGTATCGGCAGTGCTTGACGCTGTTTCAGGAAAAAGTGCAGTTAATAACATTTCGCTTGAAAATATAAGAAAAGTCATACAAGAGGAATTGCAGGAGGTGTCGTTTGTTGCGGTGCCTTCTGTTTTCCAGTCGGCAAAGACAGAACTTACCGAAGAAGAACAATCCGAAAATGAGAAAAGTGTGCTTGATGACCTTGAAATGTTTGGCTGAGCCAAAACGCCGTTATTTGGCTCAAAACTTTTATTTTGATGTAAAAGTAGAGCCAGTTTGGCTCAATGACGAGGCATGCCCCAATGGGAAAAGAAGCGTTTTCGGTATCGTGCAGCGGAGAAATTCGTTGAAATTACAGTATTTGAGAGCCGTTTATTCATATGCTCTGCGGGGCGTGTCCTATGGTATAACAAGCAGGGACTTTGTGTGCCAAAGTCCCAATCAAAAGCCGCAGTTTTTCTTGCGGCTTTGCTCTTTGGGGGCTTACTGCCCCCAATCCCCCGGAAAGGAGAGATATGTATGGGGAAAGATATGCGAATTGCCGTGCGTGTCACAGCGAAAGAAAAAGAAAAAATTCAGTCAAAAGCCCGAAAGTGCGGGCTTTCAACAACTGAATATGTAAAGCAAAGAGCGTTAGGGTACGAGCCGAGAGGTATTCCGCCCGATGCTCTTTTTCATTTCTGCGAAAGGTTGGATGCCCTTATTGAGCAACCCTTCTCTGCGGAAGTGAATACGGCGGCGCTGATGTTGCTCAGAGATATATCGACGGAGCTTATCACACCGAGAAAGGAGAATATGCGCAAATGGCAACCACAGGTTTCTGGCCCGTCAGAGGACGGTTAAAGGAAGTAATCGACTACGCCAACAATCCTGACAAAACCACCGCCAAAGAATATCTTGATGAAGATCTGTATGCCGCCATCCGCTATGTGGAGAACGATGATAAAACCGACCAAACGATGTTTGTATCGGCCATCAACTGTTCCAAGCACAACGCCTATAACGAAATGATTGCCGTAAAGCGCCGCTTCGGTGAACGTGGTAAAAATATCGCTTATCACGGGTATCAGAGTTTTGCCGCAGGCGAGGTCACACCAGCCGAAGCACACGCCATCGGAATGGAAACCGCACGGAAGATGTGGGGAGCAAGGTATCAGGTGGTAGTCACTACCCACCTTAATACCGATAACATCCACAACCATTTTGTTATCAATAGTGTTTCCTTTGTAGACGGCAAGAAGTTCCGTAACGGTATCGGGGATCGGCTGGAGCTTCGCAAAATCTCCGATGCCATCTGTGCCGCAAGAAACAAATCCGTTATTCAAAGCCATAAATTTTACAGCAATAAAAAGGAATATTGGATACGGAACTCCGGCAAGCTCACCCATCGGGATATGCTGCGGAGGGACGTGGATGAAGCACTTTCCAAATGCTGTACCTTTAAGGATATGGAATATTACCTTAAATGCCTTGGCTACCGCTTTGAACGTGACTTCCGCTATGAACACCCGTCTGTAATTGCAGATGGATGGAAACGGGCGGTGCGCATTACAAGTCTTGGAGAGAATTATTCACGAGAAGCAATGCGGCAAAAACTTGTTGCAAACCAACGCCTGCCCGAACTATATGTGCTGATAACACCCAAATGGAAACGTGCGCCGCTGCTTAACTTTGAATACCAACTGCGGCAAGCGCAACGAAAGGACACCGTGCAACTGCTATTTGAGGTCATTATAGAACTTATAAAAATATGCACGGGTAACAATGTTCAAGAAACGGACAACCGACCACTCTCACCGATGATGCGGGCAGAGGTACAGAAGTTAGATAAATATATCGAAGAATACAAGTTCCTTTGCGACAACCACATTGAGTCGCCAAAGGAGCTTTTGTCTTTTCAAGAAAACTTATCTGCCCGTATCTCCGAATTGGAGCAGGAACGGTATGCTCTGCGGTTAAAACTGCGCCGTGTAAAAACACCCGAAGAAGATGCCGCATTAAAGGCACAGGCAAAGGAACTGACCAAGCAGATTACGCCTTTAAGAAAAGAATTAAAAGTCGCCCTGCGCATTGAGGAACATATTCCGAGAATTAAGGAACTCCTTGATGCCGAGCGCAATATCAAACTGAAACACAACGGTTTAGTAAAAAAGAAAGAACGAGGTTATGAACGATGAAAAATACTAAGAAAAATATCTCTATTGAGAAATTACACCCCTTTGAGAACCACCCCTACAAGGTGCAGGACAACAAGGAAATGGAAAGCCTTGCCGAAAGCATTAAGTCACACGGCGTTGTATCTCCCATCATAGTCCGACCTTTAGAAAACACCACAGACGAATATGAAATCATATCCGGTCACAGACGGGTTATGGCAAGCAGAAAGGCAGGGATTACAGAAGTCCCTGCCTTAATTGTTTCCCTTGACCGTGATGCGGCGGCAATCGTGCTTGTGGACAGCAACCTGCACCGAGAGCATATTTTACCGTCTGAAAAAGCCTTTGCTTACAAGATGAAACTTGAAGCAATGAAGCATCAGGGTTGGCGTTCAGATTTAACTTCCGACCAACTTGGTGGGAAGTTGGAAACTGCCGACCTTGTAGGCGCAGAAACGGGCGATAGCAAAAATCAAGTCCGCCGTTATATCCGCCTTACCAACCTTATCCCCGAAATTCTGCAATATGTGGATGACGGGCGCATTTCATTCACTCCTGCCGTGGAGCTTTCCTATCTCAATGAGCAGGAGCAGTATGACCTTTTGGAGCAAATAGAACTGAACGATTGCACCCCGTCACTTTCGCAGGCTTGCCGCTTTAAGAAGCTAAGCCAAGAGGAAGGTCTGACTCCCGAAGTGATCGCCACCGTTATGAGCGAAGAAAAAGCCAATCAGCGGGAAATGTTCAAAGTTCCGATGGAGCGTATTCGCCAATATGTCCCTAACGCCAATGCGAAGCAGGCTGAGGATTTTGTTTTGAAGGCTTGTGAGCATTACCGCAAATTTTTAATCCGTCAGCGTAACCGTGATGAAAGGTAAGGTGAACAAAATGAAGAAAATTGATGTGTTATTCGATCCAACGGCGGTTAATGTAATACCGTCCGAACCCATAGATGAAAATGAACCCGTTTGTCTTGCGGATTATATGATGCCCCGCAGTAATGAGCGTGTCTTTGATTACAGCAAGGTACGCCGCTTCGGTGAAGATACCTTCACTATGAAAATTGGTGGCACAACCTACGAGGTATCCACTCATTTTAATTCCAACGGCAGACAGTGCGTATTTGAACAATTTAAGGAACTGATATTGTCCGAGCAACTATTGTAATGCTCACACATTGGAAAAAGGCAATCGGGCATTGTAAAATATAATTACCCTTTTTGCAATGTCCGGTTGTCGGAAAGGAGATTATGAAATGACAACTGCAAACAATATTAAAGGACAAAATATAAACAACGATTTGATTACCGCCCTCTATTGTCGTCTTTCTGTTGAAGATATAAAGGATGACAAGAACAATAAGAGACGGAATATAGACGAATCCAACAGTATCAGCAACCAAAAGCAGATTCTTTCGGACTATGCTAAAAAACACGGATATACCAATACGATGTTTTTCGTGGATGACGGCATTTCCGGTACGAGCTTTGACCGTAGCGATTTTAACCGTATGCAACGTATGGTTGAAGAAGGTAAAATCGGTACAATCATCGTAAAAGACCTTTCCCGTTTTGGTCGTGAGCATATTGAAGGTGGTCGCCTTGCGGAAATCGTATATCCTACGCTCGGCGTTACCTTTATATCCATTCACGAAAATGTAAATACCTCTACGGGTGAAGGTATGGAAATGATGCCGTTCTACAATATATTCAATGAATGGTATGCGGCGCAGACCTCCAAGAAAATCCGTGCGGTATGGCAATCCAAAGCAGATAACGGGAAACGCATTTCTTCTACTGTCCCTTACGGTTATGTTAGGGATGCAGAGGATAAAGAAAAATGGTTGATCGACGAACCTGCGGCGGCAGTTGTGCGAAAGATATACGAACTCTGCCTTGCAGGGCGTGGCCCATCACAGATTGCACGACAGTTGGAGAGTGAGCGTGTGTTAGTGCCTTCGGCTTACTATGAATCTGTTGGCAGAAAGCACTCGCAGAAAGTTCCGCTAAATCCGTATAATTGGGATCAGGCAACGGTTGTGGGCATTTTGGAAAACAGACAGTACACGGGATGTGCCGTCAACTTCAAAAGTACCACCGTCAGTTATAAGGTTCACAAGATAATTCATAACGCCGTTGAGGATTATCAGATTATTCCGAATATGCAGGAGCCGATCATTAGTGAAGATGTTTGGTTAAGGGTGCAGGAATTGCGGAAAAATCGCCGCCGCAATACAGCTACGGGCAGAACAAGTCTATTTTCGGGATTGGTATTCTGCCCCGATTGCGGAGCAAAGCTTCATTTCTGTGCGGCAAAGAGCCTGAAGCCGAATCAAGAATTTTTCCGTTGTGCCAACTATAAGGACGGCAGAGGAACTTGCAAAATCCATTATATCCGCAACGTAGCGCTTGAAAAAATCGTGCTTGAAGCAATTAGCGATATGGCTGACTTTGTTCGCTGTCACGAGAGCATTTTTCTGTATATGATAGCGAAGAAAAACAAAGCAATGCAAAAGGCTGAATTTGAACGGTTGAAAAAGACGGTTGCTAACAGTAAAGTGCGCTTGGGCGAATTGGATAAGCTGATGGCAAAGTTGTACGAGGATAATGTTCTTGGTCGTGTAACCGATGATTTCTTCCAAATGATGATGAAGAATTATGAACGGGAACAAAAGGAACTCACAATGGCTGTTGCCGACGGGGAACAAGTATTACAATCCTCGGAACAGAAATCTGCTGACACAAGGCTTTTAATCCGTACTTTCAGAGAAATGACGGATATTAAGGAACTGACACCTATTATTGTGAATAAGCTGATTGAACGCATCGAAGTTCACAACAACGATAAATCCAGCGGTCATTGCTATGTAAAAGTGGATATTTACTTCACCGGTGTAGGAATGATTTCAATCCCAAGCGAAGAAGAACTTCTTGCTATGATGGAGGATATACGAAAGAATCCGGAGGAATACCGCCTTGCAGCATAGCAAAAGGAAACGGTGCAACCCTTTTTACGGGGTTACACCGTACCTTACATAAAATACTTCCTTACGTGGTCTGTCCTAATTCCCGCACCCGTTTTTTATTTTATGCACACTCAGGCAATACCTCTGCCGCTTTAACAGGGCTTTTTTCGGGTGTTACCTTATACTCCGAATTCATTGTTTCAAAATGTGCAAAATCCTTTGTAAAAGAAATAATATTAACCACTTTAGAGGTCTGTATTATTCCTTTTGAGCAGGCGATATATGCAGATATGCCTTCTTTCAAGGGAAACACAATATGCCCGCTTATTAAAATCAAGCTTTTCATAAACTTTCCTCATTTCCGTTACGGCTTTCACTCTGAATTTTGCCCGTTTAAAGGAGCAACCACGGCTCCGATTTTCTCCATACGCTCGGCAAACTCACAAATATGATATATTGTATCTCCGACCTCAGTATGAAAATCATCAATATATCTGCATATGCGGTCGCAGATTTCGCCGTCCGAATATGTAATACGGATACTTTCGCCGTCATTGATACGGAATTTTTCCGTATAATCGGGCTTTATAAACCTTATACCGTTTTCCGCATTATGCAAATGACCGTCAAGCCATTTTTTTATATAGCAATAACAATAAAGGTTATATTCGCCTTTGTACGGGTTGAGCCTGCAAAGATAAGCGTAATTTTCAGAATCTACACGAATCCCGAATGAGCGTTCATCGTTTTCATAATTCAAGGCCTTATCATGACAGAATTTGTTCAGAGTATCCCTATTCGCAAGAAAATTTCCGTCCTTGCGGTAGGTGTTGATCATATCGTCAAATTCAGCCTTAAACTCGCTTGTTTTCAAATCCTCACGGTAATCGTTCCATGTGCTGAAAAAGCCTTTGCCGTTTGAATCCATATCCGCACGGAGATAGCCTATAAGACCGCACTGCATAGAAATCTGTGTGCTTTGCCTGTAGGTATATTTCTGTTCGGATTTTTTCATTTTGTTAAGAACAAAATTCATTTTTCCTGTTCCTTTCTTATCAAAGCAGCGTTTCAATAATTACATATGTATCGTTAAGCGCGCGGTTAATATCCCTAAATGTCATTTTTTCCGTCCTTGCGATATCGTGCATACGAAAGCCAGCGAGCTTCATACGGATTATGCGCATTTGCTTTTCAGTGATTGCAGACGCTAAAGAATGGAGCAGCAGACTGAAATTCAAATCTTCCAAAAGCTTATTTTCTGCTGCTGTTTCATCCGTTTTTAAGGAAGCGTCATCTCCGCGCTTAATATCCGAAAGGCTCACGGTTTGGAAATCCCGTTTTTTGCGTTCAAGATATTTCGTATGATTAGATAACTCCCTTCGCATTCTTTTCCAAGCAACCGTTGAAAACAAATACTTTTGCAATTCGGGTTTCTCGCAATACTCCTGCACCGCGCAAAGATAGCCGAATATAACGACATCATAATATTGCGATTCGGACAGATTGTATTCGTTTAAAAACTCAAAAACAAGGTCGTGATTCAGCTCTGCTATTTTACTTTGCTCTGCTGTTAACGGTTTCATCTTATATCTTTTCCTCCTAATAAAAAAGAGACGCCGTATTGCTACAGCATCTCTTTTGACACATTGCGGCAATGCCGCATTTTCTTTTATGCTACGCTGAACGAATCGCCGTCGTTCTCATTACCGTCGTCAATTTCGGTAAACGAGTCGATAGGCTCATTTCGTTCCTCGGTATTTATTGCACGCTGCTCAAGCATTTCTTTTATACCTGCACGTGCTTCAATCGCATATCTTTTTATTTCCGCAAGCTTTTCGCCGGTAAAATCTCCTAACAGCTTAAACACCGCAACCGCGTAATTATTTGGGCCGTTTGTTTCTTTTCTGAGTTCAATATGAATAAGTGAACCCCAGATCGGTCGGTTTCGCATTAAAAATGCCGATTGTACGAAGTTTGAGTATGCTTTAAGACTTGTAGGCGACAGCAGTAGGTTTATAGGCATCGGTTTTCCGCTTTCAAGAATATACAGACTGCGCATATTCTTACAAGCCTTGCCTTTACCGCCGTTCGGGTCCGATTCGTACTGATTGTACGGACAATCCACACAGGCGCCTCCGGGAGTGCCGTAGCCTGTTTTGCCGTCCGGCGAGCTGCACACGGGTGAAGTGTTCATATCATACTCCGAGCCTTCCTCCCAATACGCGTTGGTATTATGGTTGTATATTAAAATACCCTCGATTGCGGGGACATAATCCGGTTTATCCGGACTTGCTCCCGGAATTTCAAACAGCGTTGACCCGCCGCCAGGAATTTTAATTCTGGGAAAGGTCATCATAATACCCTCAAAATCGTTGAGATCGTCAATCTGCTGTTCTGCTCTTTCTTCGGTCATAGACGGAAGTACGAAGCTATCCAGCGTTGTTAAAGCGTTTTCATTTGTCATTTATTATTCCTCCGTTTTTAAGGCAGCTGTTACGCCGCCATAGAATTTATTCTGCTCCATTGTTTTTTAGGCATTGTAAGAATTTTATAACCTATGCTTTCAAGATCCGTTGCACGGTCATAGCTGTCTACATCCTGACTGAACCGCGTTACTGCGTTTGCAAGTCCGTAAAGCGATAAATCTCCGCCCTCTATAAGATGCTGCAAAACTCCCTTTTCCTCATTTTCGGTAATACCGAAGGTGCGGCTGGTAAGTCTTACAAACTCAGGCACACCAGCGGTATTCATCGGCGTAGACTTTGCGATACGCATATCCTCAACCGCCATTCTGAATCTTGTTTCGTCAACAGCCGCGCGCACAGAGTCCTTTATTTTTAATAAAAAGGCTTTATCGTCGGTTTCTACCGTTTCCTTTGAATAATAGAAAATTTCATTATCCGAAATTGTAGGGCCGAGGTGTGTTTTGCGGTTTACCGCGTCGTTTATAACCATTCCGTTTTCGCAAACGAGCCTGTATACAAGCGGCTGAATATTAACCGCTCCGAGGCCTACCTCGCTGTTGCTTATGATTATTCCCGCCTGAACCGTATCGCCGGGGGAAACATCATCAAACAACCGTGGGTTTAACGCCTTTATATACATCTTACCGGGCGTTAGGTTACAGCTTACAATCTGCACATCCTGTATTTCGGAAATAATCGGTAATGTCGCCTGTGCAATATCGTAGTTATCTATGCGCTTATATCGGTCGCTCAAAAAGGCGCGTGCCTCGCCGTCAAGTGTGCGCAGCATCCGTCTGTCCTTAGAGCCTGCAAGCCATTCGTTTACATTTACGCTTAAAAGCTCCGGCTTTTCTTCCAGCATATGATTATAATAATTCTGCGGTATGGATAAATAGCTCGCTAATTGCCTGTGAGCGTAAACGCCTATTCCGAGCGGAAGTATGCGGTCGTTGCCCTCTCCGTCAAATATTCGGATAAGGGGGCTGCCGTTTTCCGCGTCCATATACAGCTTTGAAGACTCTACAATATAGTCCTCCATAACCTTTTTCTGTCTGAAAATTTCGGCGGCTAATTCGTTAAGTGTTATTCCCTTTTTCATAGAATCACCTACCAGCTTACCGCCAAACCGTTATCTACGCTCTTTGCCGCTATTCCCGCGCCCGCGAGTACATTTATGAGCCTCGGGTAATACACTCTTTCGGGGAAGTCGGTAAGGTGAGACACCTCTACGGTTTTATCTCCCTGCTCTACAACGCAGCTCCCGTCGTCCCTTACAGTTAATGTGTTATGTCCTCTTGAACTTAAATCCGCTATAAGGTTTTTAAGTATAACGCGACCGCTCTTTTCAAACCATATCTGCGGATCTGTTTCGTTTTTCGGTTTCTCCGCCGTTTCATCTCTGCATTCGGTCTGTGCTGCGCTGTTAAAGCTGACGGCTTTAAGAAAAGTACATTCAATATTAGCAGAGTTATCAAACGAAATGTCCGCAA
>OGOZ01000823.1_pt1 | contig 19263 bp, 16 predicted proteins | sample 1552801 | NCBI WGS metagenome assembly OGOZ01 (sample SAMEA2580196, study PRJEB22360) | human gut metagenome | biome: human gut; feature: human-associated habitat; material: faeces | place: Denmark | collected 2008/2010 | reverse complement strand
ATGGGGACTCGCCGACCCGCCGCCCATGTTTGTATAGCCGGAAAAACCAAAATATATCTGCAGCGAGTAGGCGGCCGCCGCCAGCGCGAGAACGCCCCCGGAGCGGGCCGGCAGGTCGGCGTACACCGCGTTTACGAATATGCCGAGCGTGTCGGCCAGAACGAGCTTTTTCACCGCGCCGGCAGTAAAGCGCAGAAGTCCCTTCTTCATATCCCGGTATGAAAAATCCTTCGGACTCTTTATCTGCGGAAGGAGTTTCGGCGCGCGGTTGATGGGGCCGGAAAGCACCGAGGGGAAGAATGCGACGAACAGCGCATAGTCCGCGAGGTTTTTCTCCGCGGCGAGCTTCCCCGACTTTACATCGAAGAGATACGACGCGGCCGAGAAGGTATAGAACGATATGCCCACCGGCAGGAGCCATCCGCTGTGGAAATCGGCGGTCTGCCCCATGAGCGAGAGCGCTGTGTTGCAGAAGAAATCAAGATATTTATATAGAAACAGCACGCCGAAAAGATACAGCGCCCCTATCCATATCCAGAGTCTGTCCCGCTTCAGCCAGTGCCGCTCGAACCCCAGCGCGCACAGCCAGCTGACAAGCGTCGATACCGCCAGCAGCACGCAGAACAGCGGCTGCCACATTGCGTAAAACGCGTAGGACGCCGCAAGGAGAAAGCCCCTCCGCATGCGCGCGGGCAGCAGAAAGTAGACCGCAGCCACCGCTGCGAGGAAGAGTATATACCTGACAGAGGATAATGACATGGAGTTCCCCGCGCTTTCCGTTCGTATTGGCCGCCCTGCCCGTTTGTCTGCGCCCGGGCAGGAGACGCCGTTTATTATACCGCATTTTTCCGGTTTAGTCTATAGCGCTCTCTCGCCGTATCAGAAATCGAAAGCCTTTTTCATTTGTACTACAAGTCAACAATTACCGGCGAGGTTCTCATAGGGTAGACGTATTGTGTAATTAAAAGTACTATTATCGGCGTCATACCGGAGCGCAGACAGTCCGTCGTACTTCCGAATAACACGCTCAATGCTTCTTTGTCCGTAACCATGCAATTCATGATTGTTTTTAGTGGATATAAATAATCCTGCATTATCAAGTATCGGAGCAATATCACATGAATTTGACAGTGAAATTAAGATAAATTCTTCCTCAAGATTTCTTTTAATAGAAAGTTCAATTTGTTTTCTACTGGAATTTTGCGCTGCTTCTACAGCGTTTGATAGCAAGTTAGAAAACAAAGCAGTGATACTTGCTGCATCCATAAACGAGAAATTGCTGCTGACTATGTTGTATAAGAAGTTTATACCAAGCACTCTAGCCTGCTCAATATATTTTGAAAGTATAACATTGAGAAGTGGGTCATCGCACAAACGCATTGTAGGTTTCAGCGCAGGTAAACCCTCCAGTTCAGACAAATACTGTTCTACTTCATCTATACTGCTAAATTTCAACATATCTCTGACCGAATTTAAGTGCTGCTTGATATCGTGAATCAAAATTCTCTGACTATCGTACTGTTCTTTAAGAAGCTTATAGTATTCTGCATGGGCTTCATCTTGAACTTTGCCTACGCTGAGCGCCATGTTTTCTGCGGCTATTGAGCGAATATGTCCATGCAGAATCATCAGCGCAATGTTAACCAGCAGCAAGGCCAGCATACTAATAGAGACCATTAATTCATGCTGGGGTAACAATTCCGTACTCATCGCTATGTATGCAATCGTCACAACCACAAAGCTGGAGACAAGCGGCATAATTCCAAGGAGTAACGTTGGCTTAGTTTCATCTATTGTCTCTGCCCGTGGTTTTAGAATATTTGCTGCGAAGAAAACAATAAATACGAACAGAAACTTACTCAGTATGATCAGTGCAAGCATTACGGTAAAGTTTTGCGTATAACTATTGTATTCTACGCCAAATGACATCAACCCCAAATTGACCAGCACTTCCGCTACTGCATTACAAAAAGTAAGAAACGCTGCATGGAGTACTGCGGCCGTCAGCGAACACTTATAATTTGAGATTATTAAAATAAAATTCACAAGCATGAATAGTAATAAATTCAACGCCGGAATTTTCAGTTCGGATAAAAAAAACAAGAAAACGTAGCCAACAGTAAAACTGGCCAGCAATATTAGGCCAGTTCTTTTTGATTGGTAAATGCTTTTGTAATAAAACCAAATGATTACCGCTTCAACAGCAAACAACGCAGCGAAGCAAATACGTTCCTTTATCATTTCATACTCTCCAAATATAGAAGGTACAATTCTTTAAATTCTTTATACTTGCGCCGTGCCAAGTATACCTCCTTTGTAAAGCATTTATATTTAAGCATCACTGTATCTTTTCCTACTCGGAAAACATAACGCATGTTAATGATTACCCCTCGATGTGATGAATAAAAACACGGCAAGTTGAGCGTCTTGCGCCAATATTCAATACCCATATTCGTTTCAAATGTATCAGTTGTGGTTATCAAACACGTTTTTCGGCGCGATGTCTCTATACAGATTATTTCATCTGCCCTTACTAATTCAATACCCCTTGCCGTTATAACAGGTACTTCTTTAGTTCCAGCGTTGTACTGGTAAATGGCGTCATTCATATTCCTGAATAATCTGTTTTTATCAATAGGCTTGTCAAGAAAGCGAAATACCTGTTCGCGCATTGCTTCATCAAGATAGTCAGGATAAGAAGTCACAATGAAAATTATTATTCTTGGACAAATGCTTTTTAAAACGGCACTTGCCTCGATACCGCTTTTACCGGACATTTCCACGTCAAGAAAAGCAATATCTGCGTGTGTTTCATTTGTTAACAAATCATCCGCACTGCTGTATGCGGCAAATTCAGGACGCACCCCACCCTTATCTTCAAAGTATTCGTATAAATATCTTTGCAGTTGCTCCAGTATTCGAGGGTCATCATCACATAACAATATACGCATAAATAGAAATGGCGCCTCCAATTAGACTATTTTTGTCATTTATAACATTTTTTGTGGGATTGTCAACATTTGAACACCCATACTGTGTCCTTGCTTCATTTATAAAAACTTGCATAGTACACGGTTAATAATCGAAATTACAAACTAAGCGCTCTGCAATCCGAGTGTGAAAACACCTCCACATACTAATCTTTAGACAATTAGCACGAAGAAACGTTTAAAATTAACCGCTTGTACACATAAAATGTCGTTTCGTGCATGATCTATTGAAAAATAAATTTTGGTTTTATATACTCGCATTATAAGCCGTAAAAGGCGGAAAGGAGTACGCTTGAAATGACCCAAATTAAAAAACTGTATTATCAATTTGCAATTCTTTTTGTTGCCCTGCTGAACTCAATTCTTGTTATCTGCGCTAACACAACCTCTTGTTTTATGGTTTACCAACCTAAGACGCCCAGTACATTAAATCGGTTCAGGAAGATATAGTGATTAAATTTGCTGCTTTCAAAATTGTGAATTGGCTTCTAAATGCCGGCGCCATTTCACAAAAAGACAAAGACTTGTATGAATATGCGGCATATAGTCTTTTGTTCAATTTGCTGCCGTTCTGTATAGTAACAGTCCTGGGCTGCATTATTGGAATACCGTCTGAAGGAATATTAATGATTTTACCTCTTGTGCTGATTAGAAATTTCAGTGGCGGGTTCCATTTAAAATCCCCCGCACTTTGTTTAGTTTTCTCAACCACTTTGCTCTTCACTTCCCTAATTTCGATCAAAACACTTGTTGCTGAACGTCATGTATTCTCGTTCACTGTTCTCGTTGCCTCCGCTGCGGTGCAAATATTTCTATGTAGCCCTATAGAAAGCGAATCAAGGAAATTGTCAAAAAAAGAATTTATCATCTTCAAAAAAGCAGCAAAAACTATGTCTATATTGTTTCTTATGTCATACATAATTCTTTCTGTCTTAGGGTTAATTCATTTTTCTGTCCCTATAGGCTACGGAATCATACTTACAGCTATGCTTCAAATTCCATGCTTTTTCTCGAAAAAGAAAGATATAGCAAATTAGTTTTTTGTTTCATCCTTTCCCGCAGACGCCGTCAGTCAGTTATGCAAATATACCTACATATTTACATGGGTGCTACTGTCCAGCAGGTGCACATGTTTGGATAGTTGCGATAAATTTTTAAAAGGAGACTACCAAAAATGAGCAACGTGAAAAAGTTTATTTCCTTCACCCTGTGCTTGGTCATTATCCTATCAATTTCCGCATCTGCCTTTGCAACTTCGCCCGACAGTTCGGAGATATCGCCCCATGTAGTGCTGATATACTACATCAATGGAAGCAATGTCAATTTCAGATCGGGTCCAAGCACAGCTTACTCATCTGGAGGCTATGTGAATTATCCGGAACGCTGCCAGCCTAAATATAAAGACGGATCATCATATTTTATGGATGAATATGGCAGAACAGATGAAAACGGCAATGTATATGAATGGCGCTATATTCATATGAATCAAGGCTCTCACGCCGGTGAGAATGGTTATGTAGTAAGTAAATATGTAACTTCCAAATGGGTCGACGCTGATAGTTAATCACAAAAGAGTGCAGAATGGAGAAGAAATTCTCCATTCTGCGTAAAAAGGAGTACCGTATGAAAAAAGTATTCTCTATGCTTCTTGTCATGTGCATGGTCTTCTCAGCCGCCGCATGCGGCATGCGGGAGTCCGACCGGTCTGTCCCGGCGAACAGGGCAGACACTGACGCGGACACGGTGCAGACGGCGGCGGAAGAGAGCGAAAGCGTACTGCTGCTGGATTCCCGGCGCATATACCCGCTTCCCGCCGGATGTTCGGTGCGCCGTATTGCCCGGATAGGGGATCATCTGCTCATAGCGGGCTATCAGGACGGGACGCCGGTGCTTGGCATAACGGATTATGCTCTCGCCGCAGACGGTTCGGCCGCCTTTGGCGAAACGAGAATGCTGGAGATAGACGCACCCGCTCCCTACACGGATTCCCTGAAGGGCGTCACGGCGGGAGGCGACGGCTGCTTCTATCTGCTGACCGGTGAGCATGCCCCCGTTTATATGTACAAGGACGAACTGCGGACGAATAACGACTATCAGGGCCGGCTGGCCGTACTGAAGCTTTCGCCGTCCGGTGAAACACTTGACAGGATGGAGATCCGCGGCTGGTCGGAGGAGAGCTGCTTTGGTCTCGCGGCTGACGCTGCCGGGCGCATATATGTGCTGGGCGGAGACTACATCGCCTCATTCAAATGGGGAAGCGATGAGATCACCACCGTCAAGAAGCCGGACTCCACGATGTATTCCATAGCGCTCACCGCTCAGGGCGTAGTGGTATCGATGAGGGGACCGGCCGGGAATCTGTACTGTCTTATGGAGAGTCCCGAGAGCTTCCGTGAGCTGGCATTTGAGGACCCCGGAGACGAGCTGTGCGTAAGTGTCGGAAATATGTCCATGTGTCAGGGGCTGGACGGCGAATACCTGATATCCGGCAACAGCTATTTCGTGGAATGCGACGTGGAGTCCGGCAGCACGAGGGAGCTGTATAAGTGGGACTATACGGCCTTTCCCGACGGTGCGGAGTCCGTCTGCCGGCTTGGGAAAAACGCCTTTGTGTGTACCGTGGGCGAGGACTTCATGCTCTCGACCGCTATGGTGCCGCGCGCGATGACCGAGATGCGCGCGGTAAATATAGCCGCCTTTGACATGGAAAACTCCAATGTAGGCGGCATAGTGAGGGAGCTGAACAGCAGACAGACGGAATATGAGTACAAGCTCATTGAGTACGGCAGGGATGAGAGTCAGCGTTTGATCGCGGATATCATCTCCGGCGGGAAAATAGATCTGGTCATACATAATAATCTGCTGGATGTGAAGAACGCTTTTCTCGATCTGTACCCGTATATAGACAGGGACATCGGCCGCGAGAGCTTCATCCCCAACATTCTGGAGACGCTCGAAGACAACGGCCGGCTGCACGAGCTGTGGGAGGGTGTTGAAATAAGGACCTTGGCCGCGAGGACCGCCGACGTAGACGGGCGCAGCAGCCTTACTCCGCAGGACTACCAGCAGATAGCCGCCGGCAGTGACGAATATGAAGCCGTATTTCAGAACTTCATGGACAAAGAGAATCTGCTGAGCTGGGTCGCTCAGGTGGGTTCGGTAAAGTACGCTGACCGCCGGAACGGCAAATGCAGTTTTGACGACGCCGGGTTTTCGGAGCTGCTGGGCTGGTGCGGAGATATGTGCGACACAGTACCGGAGGGCAGCAGCGTAACGCCGCTGGATATTTCTCAGGTCGTGCTTACAGTGGAACGGATATCCGACCCGGTAAGAATAAAATTCATCGGCAAAAATTTTGGCCAGCCCTTCACCTTCGTCGGCTTTCCCACCGGTGAGCAGGGTCTGAGCTACTACACCTGCACATACAACGGCAGCATGGCCATACCCGTCAACAGCCAAAACCCGGAGGGGGCATGGGCATATATAAAAGACCGGCTGTCCATGGAAAATCAGTGCAGCATAGACTATCTGCCCGTGCTGCTTCAGGCATTCACGAGGCGTGCGGAGAGCGTACTTACCCAAGACGAAAGCCGGCAGCTTTTCGACCTGACCGCCGCCGTGACCGGCGCTCAGCGCTGCACCGATCAGCAGCTTCTGGACATCATCACGGAAAACGGGCTTATATATCTGTCAGGCGGCAAGAGCCTCGAGGAAACGGTGAAAAACATCCAGTCGCGATCCAGCCTCTATATGGCGGAGCAGTACGGATGATCACTGTTTCTTCCGTCTGAACGGCGCGAGCAGGTCGACCGGCTCGTAGATGGCCTTCAGCCGGCCGAGAAGGAGCATTGCGTCATGCTCGGGAGTATATCTTGAGAGCTTCGGCAGTATATCCTTCGGTTCGAGCTTCTCGCCGCATTCACTCTCCACGCGCGAAAGGACCTTTTCCTTCATCGCGGCCACGGTCGCCTCGGCGTCGTAGAAATACAGCCCCCTGTAATCCGGGAACTGAGCCTCCTCCCGAAGCTCCATGCGGAACATGCCGGGCGGCAGGACGCTCTGCACGAGATACGCAAGCTCATCTATCCGCTCCGGTGTGTCGATGACGCGCATGAACGCTATCCTGTCCTCGTCCCGGTAGCTGCCTTCCATGTAGTTTCTGTACGGAGAGCGCCGCATTATCTCGTATTCCCTGCGCTCCGCCTCGTTCGGAGTGCCGCACCTGTATATGCAGAGACTGCGGTCGTGAACAGTATAAATGCTGCAAAAGCTGTCAAAGCCGTGAATGATCCCCGCGAGCCTTTCCGCGTTTTCCTTCGGTATTTCGGCGACCTCGAGATAGCCGTTATTCTGCGGGTCATACATTGCCGCGCCGTCCATGACTATCATGGGTATGCTGATGTCCATAAGTCCCATCTGCGAGATAACGAATGCCGGCGCCCAGCGGGAAACGAGGCATATCTTCGCCCCGTCGCCGTAGAGTCGGTCGAGCGTTATATGCACCGATGAGGGTATCTGGACATACCTGTCCGGGGTCAAGTCCATGGTGCGGACGAAAAAGAGCTTTTCCGGGTGTTTTCTTCGCGGCAGATGGCTGACGTTGACGATGACGGCAACAGCCGTCCCGATCACGGTGTATACGAGTCTCCCGAGCGCCTCGGTGAAAGTTATGTCAACCTCAGGGTAGTTTTCCACCATGCAGAGAAAGGCTATCGCGACGAGTGAGGCTATGGTCGGTTTTTTGATGACTACGGTGCTGTATATCGACAGCAGCACGAACGCCGACATGATGAGGTACGCAAGCGCCATGCTGTGCGACAAAACGGGGATAAGGCGCATGAGCAGCAGATACGCAAAGCCCCACGCCGAGCCGAGTATGGTGCCGAACACGCGGTCAAAGGCGTAGGTCTTGCTGTCGTCCGCATAGGGCTGCATACAGATTATTGCCGCGACGGCCGCCTGCGAGGGCGAACCCCGGTAGCCGCTGAGCATATGTATCAGCAGACATACGAACACCGCCGCCGCGGTCTTGATTATTCGATGCCCTAATGGGGGCAGATAATGCTTATTCTGCATATTCGCTCCGTCATCAATTGATTTTTTACGGTATGATAACACATAATTGTGAACAAAGAAAGTATGCGCGAAAACGGAGATCTCAGACGCTCATTTGTCTGAAGGTCTCCGTTTTTTCTCATTGCTCCGCGCGGGATGCCCCTTGAAGCTCCCTTTGCAGCACGTCGCCGAGTCCGTTTATCTGGTTCTCGTTTATGTCGGCATACAGCGCCTTCACCCCGTTGAGCGCGAGTATCTCGTCAAAAAACTCCTCCGGGTACTCAATGACGGTCATGCCGCCGCGCTCAAGGGCGGACTTATTGTCGGCGTCTATTCCGGCAAGCCTTGAGTCCATCTCCTCGATGGCCTCGCTCACCGCGCGCTCCAGCGCGTCCCGCTCCTCCGCCGTGAGGGAATCAAACACGGCGCTGTTTATGAGTATCTGATTGACATAGAGGATATGATCCGTGCAGGCGAGGTATTTCTGCACATCCTGAAAATTCGCGCCGACGCAGGTGTCGGCAGCGTTCTCCTGCGCGTCGAGCATACCGGTCTGAAGCGCCTGAAAGACCTCTCCCCACGCGAGCGGAGTAGGCTCCGCGCCGATGGCCGTCCAGAACGCCATGTGGTTTTTGTTCTCCATGGTGCGTATCTGGAGCGCCCTGAAATCCTCCAGCGTGCGAAGCTCCCTGTTCGCGGTCGTGAGGCGGTAGGTCGCGTTCTGCATGAAGCCGAGGAGATGGAATCCCGCCCTCTCATACGCCGCGTCAAGAGCGTCACGAAAGTCGTTGTCGCCGTTTAGTACCCGGTCGATAGTATCGCCGTCATATTTTGAAAAGGCCATCGGCAGGTCAAAGACCGCCATCTCCGGTATAAAGGACACAACGGGCGCGGTCTGTGAGACGACTATGGCGATGTCGCCTGACTGCGCCTGACGCAGAAGGTCGATATCCCCGCCAAGGTCGCCGTTGGGGTGATAATCGACGGTCAGCGCGCCGCCGCTAAGCTCCGCCGCTTTTGCCGCGACAAGCTCGCCGAACAGCTGTCCCGCAGCGCCGCGCCCCGCGGAGTCCGCGCCGATGAGGACCGTTTTCCCGGTCATATCCCCGCCGCAGGCGCACAGCGAAAGCAGCAGTACAGCACATAGCATGGCCGCAAAAAATTTTTTCATCCGAAGTTTTCTCCTGTTTCTTTCTATGGAACGTTCCGGCGAGTCAGGCGAGGAGCGCCGTACTCAGCCCCGGTATATATGCAATAAGAAGCAGCGCCGCGAGAAACGCCGCAACAAAGCCGAGCGCGCTCTTCGCGACCGCCATGGACTGCTCATCCGAAAGCTTCGCCGCGACGAAGAGATCAAGCCCGAAGGGCGGCGTTGCAAGCCCGATGGAAAGGCAGCATACGAGAACGACGCCGAAGTGTACCTCCCCGACCCCAAGCGCCCTGACCGCCGGCAGGAACACCGGCGCAAGGATCACGATAGCCGGTCCCGTGTCCATGACCATGCCAAGCAGCAGGAACAGCAGCACGAGCGCCGAAAGCACAGCCGCGCCTGAGCCGAAGCCGCCGAGTATGAACGACTCCACAGCCTTTGTCGCCCGTATGAGCGAAAGCACCCGGCCGAACGCCGTGGCGAACGCCAGCACGAACGCAAGCGGCGCGTATGTCCTGACCGCGCTGACGAGCAGCCTCGGGATATCCCGCAGCGAGACCGACCTGTAAATAAACAGCGACACGACGAGGGCATAGAGGACGGACACCGTGGCCGCCTCGGTCGGAGTGAAGCGCCCGGAGTAGATACCTCCGAGGACGATGACCGGACACAGGAGCGCCCAGAAGCTCTCCCGGAGGAGGGCTGCAAAGCCCTTTTTATAAAGCTCCTCGAGCTTCGCGTCTATCCTCCTGCGGTCCTCACCCCGTCTGGAGCAATAGGCCACGGCATAGACCATGAGGAACACGGCAATAAGAACGCCGGGTATGCCGCCGATGAACAGCTCGCCCGTCGAGACCCCGGTAGCCAGCGCGTAAAGGACAAAGGGTATCGACGGCGGGATTATGACGCCGAGGCCGCCCGCGACGGATACAAGGCCGGCGCACCATTTTTTATCATAGCCAAGCCCGGTCAGGAACGGAATGACCATCGAGCCGACGGCAGCAGTGGTCGCGGGGCCGGAGCCGGATATCGCGCCGTAAAAAAGGCATGTGATGATCGCCGCGCACGGCAGACCGCCGCGAAAGCGGCCGACAAAGTAGGCGAAGAAGTTGAAAAGCCGTCCGGATATCCCGCCCTCCGCCATAAGTATACCGGCGAGGATAAAGAGCGGTATCGCAAGTATCGGCGTTGAATTTGCGCCGGAGAAGGTGTTATTTATGATCTGCTCCATCGAGCCGCCCTGCCCCATCACGGCGACGGGGGCGGCTGCGCCGAGAACCATGCTCACGCCGATCGGGACGGTCAGAAATATGCAGACGAGGAACACCGCAAGCATCAATACGGCGGCCATGGCTCACTCCCCTGCCTTTCCGTCGGGTCTCCCGGCACGGGCAGCGGAATCAGGTTCCCTGAGTCTGCGGATGAAGCGCTCCACGCCGCGCAGCGCGCCGAGGAAGAAGCCGGCGAATATCACGGAGTACACCGCCCACATCGGCCAAGCCATCGCCGGGGAAAGCTCCGCGCTGAGGTATATTTTTCTGATAACGGGTACGGAATAGGCGCACAGAAAGGCCATCGTCCCGGCCGTAATAAGGTCGGCGGCGAGGTCGATCACCCTTCGCGCTTTCGCCCCCGCAAGGTCGAGCAGGAGCGTCACTCTGAGTATACTGCCCATTTTGACGGTATAAGGCAGCGAAAGGAACACGCTCCATATCCACGCAAAGCGGCAAAATTCCTCCGCCCACTTGAGCGCCGGAATGAACGGCAGGTTCCTTATCACGACCTGAACAAGGCTGACAAAGAAGATTATAATAAGCAGAAGCACAAGAAGAGCTTCCTCAAAATGCTCGTCCAGCCATGAAAAGGCCCTGTTTTTTCTCATTCTTTTACCTTTCGGAAATTATTCTCATCAGATCCCGGCGCATTTCCTCCGCCGGGACCTTCTTTCCCGTCCAAAGCTCTATCTGCGCTATGGCCTGATAGAGGAGCATGCCGACGCCGTTGAGCGTCCGGCAGCCCGCTTCCTCCGCGTCCGCGAGAAAGCGCGTCTTTCCCGGGTTATAGCAGGCGTCATAATAGAGCGTCCCCGGAACGATAAAGCATCTGTCCATCGGCGAGCGCCCGACGCTCTCCCCCATGCCGACGCCCGTGGCGTTCATGACGACGCCGCACCGCGCGATCACGTCCCTGTACCCGCCCGGGGCTACCGCCTCGGCGCAGGGAGAAAAGCCGCGGTTTATCTCATCGGCGAGCTTTTCGGCGCTCACGCCGCTCTCGGAGGTGATGTATATTTTTTTCGCCCCGTGATAAGCGAGCGCACAGCACATCGCCCGCGCCGCGCCGCCCGCGCCGAAGCAGAAGAACGTGGTCTCCGCCGCGTCGAGTCCGCTCTCCTCCGTGAAGGATCTGTAGAAGCCCGCGCCGTCGGTGTTATAGCCTATGAGCCGTCTGTCCGCTGTCCTGACGACAGTGTTGGACGCGCCCATCTTTTCACACAGCGGGTCATAGCCGTCGAGGTACTTCATCACCTCGACCTTGCACGGCTTTGTTACGGCAAAGCCCGCAAAGGGCATGTACCGCAGGCCGTTCACGACGTCGCCAAGATGTTCGTTATCCACCTCGCTGTAGAAGTAGACCATGTTCAGCCCCGCGCGGCTGTACGCGCTATTCTGAAGCGTCGAGGAAAACGACTGCGCCAGAGGCCTGCCAAGGAGACAGATAAACCTTGTATCTATATCAATATTCATCGGGCCGCCCCCATTTCTGATAATGTCAGCCGTGTCCGCGGAGAGGTGATACACGAACAGTATATATCTTTTTATTCCCGGCTGCAAGCTTAAAGGCACGGTCAGGGCAGACATAAAAAAATCGCCATGTACTATGACATGACGATTTGGTCCGAGTGAGAAGATTCGAACTTCCGGCCTCTTGAACCCCATTCAAGCACGCTACCAACTGCGCTACACCCGGATCTTCAGTGCCTGTGTATAATAGCACAACGCATATTAAATTGCAAGAGGTATTTTTATTTTTTTCAAAATGTTTTTCGTTTTCCCGCCTCTAAGCGACGCTGTCTCATTTGGTTTACATAACTCGTTTTCATCCCGCTTTTCTGTTTTTCTTGCGTTGTTAATAAAATTATGTTAGAATATTTGAAGTATTTCTTTGGAGGTCAACAGATGAGCAAGAAAGTAATTATCACTTCGGACAGTACGCTCGATCTCACTCCCGAGCTTCTTGACCGTTTCGGCATAGCTGTCATCCCCCTCACCATCCTTTTGGGCAAGGAAAGCTTCCCCGACAGCCGCGAGTATACTCCCGAGATGATGTATGAGCGCTTTCGCGCGGACGGTACGCTGCCCAAGACCTCCGCCCTCTCTCTTCAGCAATTTACCGATTTTTTCGGCGGCTTTGTCTCAAACGGTTATGAGATAGTCCACCTCGACATAAGCTCCGAGCTTTCAGGTACATGCAACAACGCGCGGATCGCGGCCGCCGAGTTTGACGGCGTGTATGTCGTGGACAGCCGCATGCTCTCCACCGGTGTAGCGCTGCTCGCCATCGAGGGCGCCGAGTGCCGCGACAGAGGCATGTGCGCCGCCGACATCGCCGCGCACCTTCAGGAGCTTACCGCGAAGGTAAACACGAGCTTCGTTCTCGATACGCTCGAGTTCATGTGGAAGGGCGGACGCTGCTCCGGCGTTGCCGCTCTCGGCGCGAACCTGCTCAAACTCAAGCCCGGTCTCGAGATGAAGGACGGCAAGCTCGAGATATTCAAGAAATACCGCGGCACCATCGAGAGCGTCTACCGTACCTATATAAAAGAACGTCTCTCCGGAAAGGATATCCGTCCCGGCCATGTGTTCATCACTCACGCCGGCGAGGTGAGCGAGGCCGTCACCGACGAGCTTTCGGCACTCGTGCGCGAGCTGAGCGGCGCGGAGGAGATACACGTCACCACCGCCGGCTGCACGGTGTCCTCTCACTGCGGTCCCAAGTGCCTCGGAGTCCTGTTCATAAACAAATAATTTCTTATCATTGCCCCGGAAGCCTCGGCTCCCGGGGCTTTTCTGCGCCCGCGTCTCAGCGGCTGTATCCGTCGTTTCCGTAAAAATCAACAAATCATGGCGTCTGAGTCTATTTATTTCCGCCGGCTTGTGAACAATTTAACTACGCCTTCAGAATTTGTTAAAAAATTATTATTACCAAAAAGCGATGTTCCGATTTGGGCATGCCAACAAAGATTTTCCTACGGCGTGTAAATTTATTGACAATTTGTTAATAACTTGGTATAAGCGTCTCGCAGGATAAAAGTCTGTCGAATTTTGAATATTGGTCTCCATCAATGTCCTGACCTCGTGTCAGGGCTTTTTGAGGCCCCGTACCGGTGATAGCTGCGCGACCCGCAGTAAAACATATATCACAAAATTTAGGAGGAAAAAATGAAGAAATTTATCGCGATTCTCTTGGCAGTCATTACGGTCCTCACCCTTTGCGCCTGCGGTGCGAAGAAGGACGACGGCTTCCACATGGACATCAAGTTCTCCAACGTCTTCCAGCCCACCGAGTGGAACTATAAGGCTTCCGAGAAGCTGGCCCAGATGATCACCGAGAGGACTGACGGCCACATCACCGTCACCTACTACGGCCAGAACGAGCTTGACTGCTACGGCGACTCCGTCACCCGTGCCGTCAACGGCGAGATCTGGATGGGTCTTGAAGAGCCCTCCCTGTTCGCTGACTACTGCGGCGACGCGGCGATGGTCATCGCTCCCATGCTATACAGCACCAACGAAGAGTACAACTACGTCATGGATTCCCAGTTCGTTAAGGACCTCTGCGATAAGCTCGCCGAGCAGGGCATCCACATTCTCGATACCCACTACTCTTTCGGCTTCCGTTCCGTCGTCACCAACCTCGACGTCTACAAGCCCGAGGATCTCAACGGCCACATCCTCCGCGCTACCTCCTCCGCTCTGTTCACCAAGACCCTCGAGTGCCTTGGCGCTACCGCTAACCCCATGTCCTTCACCGAATGCCTCCAGGCTATCCAGTCCGGCGTTGTCGAGGGCTTTGAGGGTTCCGTCTCCACCATCGCCGGCGCAGGCAACCCCTACGAGCTGGTCAAGAAGGTCGCTTCCACTAACCACCTGATTGCGACCCGTTGGCTGTTCATCTCCGAGGAAGCATGGAAACAGATCCCCGAAGAGTACCAGAAGATCATTGAAGAGTGCGCTTACGAGTGCGGCATGTGGGAGCAGAAGTCCTGCGAGGACGACGAAGCCACCCAGATTGAGTTCCTCAAGTCCCAGGGCATGACCTGGAACGATGTCGACCTCGACGCTTTCAGCGCTGCAATGGTCCCCGTCATCGACTGGATCGTTGACGAGTACGGCTCCTCCTACGAGGCACATGACCAGCTGGTCGCTCTCGTTGCCGAGTACCGCGCAAAGAACGCATAAGCACATCGCTTAGAATAGCTTACTGACCACCGATCGGACTGCCTGAGCTTCTCGGGCAGTCCTTGTCGGGTATTATCAGCTGTAAAAAAACTGTTAAGGATCGTCTATGAAGAAAAAATACACACCGAAATTTATTCTTATCAACCTTGACGCGATCATTACCGGCGCGACCCTTACAGCGTGCATTATCCTTGTTAACCTCAACGTCATCATGCGTTACTTCCTCAAGTCCCCCCTTCAGTGGAGCGAGGAAGTCGTCACCGGACTTTTCGTCTGGACGGTTTTCATCGGAAGCGCATACGCCTACCGCAAGCACGCTCATCTCGGCGTCGACATCATCGTCAACCTCATGCACGGCAAGACTAAGGAGATCGTGAGAGACGTCGTCTCCATCCTCGAGCTTCTTACCCTTATCATGCTCACCGTCATAAGCATACAGTACGCCTACAACCTTCTCTTTGTCAAGGGCGTATATAAGCCCGCTCTGACCGACGTTCTGCGTATGCCCAAAATATACACGGGTATCGCGGTGCCGCTCGGCTTTGCTCTCTCTACTGTTTATTCCATTTATTTCCTGCTTGCAGACAGGCTCCACCTCATTAAAAAGATCGAGGTCGAGGACATCTCCGAACATCAGGTGGAAGGAGGAAACTTCTGATGACACTGACATTTACTCAGATCATTCCGATACTGCTCGTTTTCCTCCTTTACTTCATGGGTCTCCCCATCGTCTACGCGCTGTTCGGCTCCACGTTTTTCTACTTCCTCGTTCTTGACCCCCACACCCAGTGCTGGCTCCTTCTCCAGAAGGTCATGAACGCAACTCAGTCCTTCTCCATGCTTGCTATCCCGTTCTTCATCATGTCCGGCTCGGTCATGAACTTCGGCGGTATCAGCGACAAGATGATGGACTTCTGTGAATGCGTCACGGGCCATATGCGCGGCGGCCTTGCTCAGGTCAACGTGCTGCTGTCCATGCTGATGGGCGGCTGCTCTGGCTCCGCTAACGCCGACTGCGCCATGCAGTCCAAAATGCTCGTCCCCGAGATGGAAAAGCGCGGCTATTCCAAGGCTTTCTCCGCCGCCATCACCGCGGCCTCGTCTGCCGCTACCCCCGTTATCCCTCCCGGAGTCAACCTTATCGTCTTCTGCCTTATCGCGCAGGCGTCCCTTGGCCGTACCTTCGCCGCCGGTTATGTTCCCGGTATCCTCATGTCTCTTTCCATGATGATCACCGTGGCTATCATCGCCAAGAAGCGCAACTACCCCAAGACCCGCGATAAGTTCCCCCCTGTCAAGGAAGTCCTGAAGCAGGCGTTTATCTCCTTCTGGGGCCTGTTCTTCCCGTTCGGCATCATCCTCGGTATGCGCTTCGGCCTGTTCACTCCCTCTGAAGGCGGCGCCGTCGCGGTCCTTTACTGCTTCCTCGTCGGCGGGCTCATCTATAGAAAGCTCAGCCTCAAGAAGCACTTTATCCCCATCCTTCTCGATACCATCGCCGGCACCTCCAGCGTTGTGCTTATCATGGTCTCCGCGAACGTCTTCGGTCAGTACATGACCTGGATAAACCTCCCGAGAATAGTCACCACCGCAGTGCTGAACCTTACCACCAACAAGTATGCGTTCCTCTTGCTCTGCAACCTGATCCTTCTCATCATGGGTATGTTCATTGAAGGCGGCGCGGCGCTCATGATCGTCACTCCCCTGCTGCTGCCCGTGGCGAGAAAACTCGGCATCAACGACTACCACTTCGGTCTTGTCGCTATCGTCAACATCATGATCGGCGGTATCACGCCTCCCTTCGGCTCCATGATGTTCACCACCTGCGGCATTACCAACTGCTCCATCAGCGCGTTCATCAAGGAGGTCTGGCCGTTCATTGTGTGTCTGATCATAGTGTTGATCATTCTCACCTTCTGCCCCACGCTCATCACCATCGTACCCGACCTCATCTACGGACCCGAGCTGTAAGAGAACCTACACGCAATAAGCAGGTATGTCTTGCATACCTGCTTATTTTTTGGTAAGATCATGTTGATAAAGCGCTGAAACGGAGGACACATGGCACAAAACAGCAACGAAAAAACCGTATACTACCGGGTGAAAATGCAGCACGACGAGGATACGCTGGTAAAGCTCTCGCACATGCAGTACGATATCTTCTGCAAGCGCAACCGATTTTTCCGGACCGTTCTTGCCGCGGCGGCAGTCATTGTCGGTATCACGAATTTTGACGCCTTCTGGGGGATACTTCTGACTGCCTACGGCTGCTATCTGCTCACCAGCACCTACAGCTCCGCCAACCACACCGCCCACAAGATAGCAAAGCAGCTCAAGGACGCCGGCATGCCTTTTCCTGCGTCGGAGTACCTGTTTGAGGACAAGTCGATGCGTATAATCTCGCTCAACGACAGTGAGGAGCTTGAGGCGCTCCCCTACTCCTCCGTCCGCAGTATCGGCGAGGATCACGAGTATTTCTATATTTTCCGCGACGAGTTCGGCGGCTACATGATCCCAAAGGACGCTCTCGGAGATGAAAAGACGGGTCTTTTCCGCGCCTTTATCTCGCATAAAACCGGCCAGCTGATCGCGAACCGCGCTTCCCCCGCCAAGCGGCTGATGTCATGGTTCAGGCATAAGGAAGACGAGCCGTACCACCTGTAACGGCCGACAAAAAACTGCTCTGTCAAAAGACAGAGCAGTTTTTTCATTCATTCTTATTCAAAGTCCAGCACACGGAGCATGCGAACGAGCGTGAGCCTGTTGCGGATGGCGGCGGAAATGGGGAGCATTTCGTCGGTGAGCGCCGGATCGATTCCGATATGCTCGGGCAGATACTTGGAGCCGACCGCCTTATACAGCGCCTCCATCTCCTCCGCGGAGGGTATCTCGGCGATGATGGAGCGGATCTTGTCCCAGTTGTCGACGATGTTCTGAGGATCGAAGGTCGCGAGAACGTCATGCTCGTTTTCCTTCATGATTCCGTCGTGGAGCCTCGGTCCGAACTTCTCCATGACCCACTCGGAGCTGAGCGGCTCAAAGGGCTTTGCCCTGGGCGTGAGCATTGCGAGGCGGTGGTATACCTTCACGCACTCAAAGGTGCCGACGCCGACGCATTCGCCGTGTATGCCCTCGGCATTTTCAAAGCGCGGCGGGTGCATTTCGACAAGGTGCGCCATCAGGTGTTCCGCACCGGATGCGGCGCGGGAATTGTCCCAGAGCTGCATGGTAAGACCGCTCTTCATCTGGGCCATGGTCATGGCCTCGTAATCACACTCGCCGGTAGCGGCAAGCTTGTCGGCGGCGGCGCGCATGATGCGCAGCGCCTCCTCGGCAAGTCCGGCCACCATGGGGCAGAAATCCTCGCCCGCGACCATCGCGGCGATACGCCAGTCCGCAAGGGAAATGTACTTTGCAAGGATATCGTTTATTCCGCTGGAGACCAGTCGCATGGGAGCGCCCTTGATAATGTCGAGATCCGCGACCACAAGCACAGGGGCCTTCATGGTGATGGACTTTTTCTGCCCGTTGAGGATGACGGAGCATATGCTGGCGGTGAAGCCGTCGGAGCTTGCAAGAGTGGGGACCGCGACAAAGGGTATCCCCAGCTTGTACGCGGGGTAGCGGCCGAAGTCCATTATGGTCCCGGCGCCGTATGCCACGATGACCTCGGGGTGGTCGAGCTGCTTCATCATGTCCTCGATGAGGACGTCCTCGGAACGGAGGCCCGCCGCGGGGAGAACGATCTCCTGGTCGGCCTTGATGTGCTTGCCCTCGGTAAGCTTGTAGATGTTGCTGTCGTAGACGACCGTGCGGCGCTTGCCGGCGAGGCCGACGTCCTGCATGTACTGCTCAAAGTTCGCGATGGCGTTGTATTCGACAACGACCTTCTTGGTCTCGAGCGTGTGTTCGCGTCCGCACACGCACTTGCCGACATACTGGGAGCAATCCATTATCATATGTAAAAATCCTCCTAAAGAAATTTCTTTCGCCGCTATGATTTTACGCCATTTGACGAAAAAAGGCAACAAATTTTTGCGCTTTTTCGGCACTGTGACACAAAGGTTATTGCCTCGGGAATTGCTGTATGCTATACTGTAGGCGGTTTGACCGACTAAATAGTAAGGGTGAACATGAATGAAGGATCTGAAGCATATCCACTTTTTTGAAGAGCTGCTGGAGCAGGCGAACAATTCTCTCGTTCAGCAGGCCAAGGCCGATGGAAAGACAGCCGTCGGCTACACCTGCTACTATGTTCCGGAGGCTCTTTTGAACTGCGCCGGTGCCTTCAGCGTAAGGCTCCGCGCGCCGAACACCGGTTCGCTGGACATAAGCCAGTATTACATGAACAGCTTTATCTGCGGCTATACCCGCGCGCTGTTCGAGCGTGCCTTTGAGGGCGGCTACAACTTCCTCGATTTTTACGCCTCTTCTGACACCTGCCAGCAGATGGTGCGTGTCGTGGAGAACATCCATGAGCTGGGGCTGATCGAAAACGAAAGGTTCGGCTACGGTATAATCGACGCGCCTATGAAGGTCACGCCTCACGGTCTCAAGCTGTACTGCCAGCAGATACGTCAGCAGTTTGCCGAGCCGCTGAGCCGCG
>OGOZ01000822.1_pt1 | contig 19272 bp, 17 predicted proteins | sample 1552801 | NCBI WGS metagenome assembly OGOZ01 (sample SAMEA2580196, study PRJEB22360) | human gut metagenome | biome: human gut; feature: human-associated habitat; material: faeces | place: Denmark | collected 2008/2010 | reverse complement strand
GAGATAGATGTAAAAAGGTTCGGTATCGGTTTTGAAGGTATAAACAAAACCTTTAAAAGGATTTTACGGAGTTTACGTTTGTAAACTCTTTTTTTGTAGAACACTATATGGAAAATATAGTTGTCTGATAATTGAATCTATGCTATAATTTGGATTACAGAAGGTCTTAAGAATGAGGTGGTATATATGGATACAAAAATTCTTCTTGAAAACGGAACGAATGAACTTGAAGTATTGGAGTTTGAACTGGATGGAAACGCATACGGAATTAATGTAGCAAAGATTAAGGAAATCATTCCTTATCAGAAGGTTACTCCCGTACCGAATTCTCATCCGAGCATTGAAGGTATTTTCATGCCGAGAGATACCATGATTACGGCAATTGATTTAAAGAATTGTCTGCAGAGAGGGGTATCCGAAGAGGGTGGTTTATTTATTATCACGAATTTCAATATGCTCGATATTGCATTTCATGTCGATGCAGTAAAGGGAATACATAGAATTTCCTGGGAACAGATCATTAAGCCGGGAGCTACCGTTTCCACATCCGAAGACAGTATTTCAACCGGTATTGTGAAGCTGGACAACCGTCTGGTTATTATTCTCGATTTCGAGAAGATTGTTTCCGATATTAATCCGGAGACAGGACTTAAGGTAAGTGAGATTGAGGGGCTGGGAGCGCGTCAGAGAAGTAATGTGCCGATTCTGATTGCAGAGGACTCCGTATTATTAAACAAGCTGATCGTCGATTCCTTAAAGAAAGCAGGATATGATAATCTGATCCACACACAGAACGGGCAGGAAGCGTATGATGTGATTCAGACCTGTAAGGCAGATGGTACATTAAAGGATCATGTACAATGTGTCATCACCGATATTGAAATGCCATTGATGGATGGACATCGTCTGACAAAGTTAATTAAATCCGATGATGCAACGAAAAATATTCCGGTTGTCATCTTTTCATCACTGGTAAATGAAGAAATGAAAAAGAAGGGCGAAGCGCTTGGTGCGGATGCACAGTTATCCAAACCGGAAATCGCAAACCTGGTTCGAATTATTGATGATTTAGTGAAGAAGTAAGAGAATGAGGAGCCGAGATGATCGGCTCCTTTTTTAGATGATAAAACAAAGAACAAGGAATGGGCTTATGACAGATATAAAAGAAAAAATTGCCGGTTCACAGATGGTTCTGGTTGGATTGGGCGAAGAACTGGATCTTTATCGAAAAGTAAGAAAATCACCGGAGTATCGGGCAGCCTGTGAAAAAGTAGAAAATGCTGCTGTTCATCCGTATCTGTTATATTATTATTTACAAAAGGAATTAAAAGGGAATAAGGAGATTTATCAGTGTCTTGCCAGAATATTGGAGCATAAGAATTACTTTATAGTTTCCCTATGTCAGGATGGAAGTATCTGGGATTCTGCACTGGATCTGAACCGGGTGGTTACGCCATGTGGAGATCTGAGGAGATTCCAGTGTGAGGATGGCGGGCACACGGAGCTTTATCCGGTGAAAGAACTGTATCCGGAGCTGGAAGCAGAAATGGAAGCCCTTATTATGGGACAGATTTCAGAGACCGAGCTGCATCTTCCTGTTTGCCCGCAGTGTGGGAAGCCCCTTGTATTTAATCATGTGGAAGCGGAAAATTATGTAGATGATGGCTATCTTTCCCAATGGTCTTTGTATATGAAATGGCTGCAGGGAACGTTGAACCGGGAACTCTGCGTATTGGAGCTGGGTGTCGGTATGGCGTATCCGACGGTGATCCGCTGGCCATTTGAGAAGACGACCTTTATTAATAATAAAGCGTATATGTACCGGGTACATAGCTCTTTGTACCAGATTACGGAAGAAATTGTTGGAAAAGCGGAGGGAATCTGCCAGAACCCCGCAGACTTCCTAAAGGAATTGTCGAAATAATATTAGTGTGATAAACTATCTCTGTATGAATTGGAGGGGACAGGTATGGGATCAGAAGAACAATACTTAGATGATTTGCTGAAATCCATGATGGATAATGAACCAAGATCCATGGAAGAAGCAATGCAGGATATGAATAAAGCAGAAAGCAAACCGTCTGATTTTTCGACAGAGGATCTTAGCAGTATGTTAGAGGATTTAGAACATATAGAGCCGGACCGGCCTGTTGATATGGAAGAAGATTCCATGAAACCAGAGGAGGTTGTGGATGCCGGAGAGGAAGAAATTGTAGGAGCACCTGTAGAGGAACCAATCCGGGAACCGGAAGAACCGGTGATTGATGTGGAGCCTGAGGAATTGATTGAGGAGCCGGCAGAAGAATCCGAGGCAGATCAGGTCAGTGAAGCAACGCATGGCGATACCGCAGAGAAGATGGAACAGGAAAATGCTGAAGTAACGCAGGAAGGAAATAGTGATGATTCCGGCTGGAATCCGGTGGAGTCAGCAGAAACGACAGGGGATACGGAAGAATCTGAGCCGAAGGAAGCCTGGAAGTCAGATCTGGATGAACTGCTGATGTCTATGAAGGAGCAGGATGAAGAACAGGAGCCGGAGCAGCAGGACGCTGAGGGGAAACTCACAGAAAATCTTATGGAAGATGAAAATAAGGCATTGGAAAAGGACCAGTCTGGAGAGGATGTCACAGGACTTCTTGATCAGATGGCGGGTACGGATGAAGATCTTTCCGACATCAATGAGATGTTAAAAAAGGTCGATAATAATGAAAGTCTGGATACCAGTAATGCGGATATGTTAGCTCTTTTGGAGGGAATCAGGGAAGCACCTTCAGAAGGCACTTCGGCTACAGAAGAGCAGGATAGCATGGAGGATTTAACAGAGGATCCCAGGGCGAAAAAGAAAAAAGAGAAAAGGGTTAAAAAAGAAAAGAAAGAAAAAAAGCCCCGTAAGAAATTATTTGGAAAGTCCAAGACAGACCCGGAAGAATCAGGGGAAGGAAAAGCCAGTCAGAAATCCAGAGAAGCAGCGGATAAAGTTGGTTTCATGACCGATGAAGGTGCGGAAGTGTCTCTTGATGATGCGTTAGACAGCATTCGGGATAAGGAGGCAGAAGCCGGTCAGGAAAAAAAGCCGGGACTTTTTGCGAGACTCTGGCAGTTTTTAACGGAAGAAGCAGAGGAAATTGAGGATGAGGTAGATAAGGGAGCCGAGAATGCTACCGGTGAGAATGCTGAAATCATTAAAGAACTGGATGCGGAAGACTCGGATAAGAATAAAAAGAAGAAGAAGGAAAAAAAGAAAAAGAATAAAAAGGCGGACAAGGCAGCCGCAGAAGGAACAGAGGGAGAAGAGGGCGAGAACGCCGAAGAGGCTTCCACAAAGAAAAAGAAGAAAAAAGAAAAGAAGGAAAAGAAAGAAAAAGAAAAGCGTCCGCCGGAACCGAAGATTCTCACCAGAAGGACGATGATTGTACTTGTTGCATTCTGTGCAACATTGATTGCAGCAATCACCTTTTTAAGCAGTTTTCTTCCGGAATATGCAGATAAAACCGAGGCAAGAAGAGCCTTCTACGCGGGAGATTATCAGACGGTTTATGAGCAGTTAAATAACAAAAAGCTGGGAAGTAGCGATGAAATTATGTATCAGCGTGCAACGGAGATTCTTTCTTTGCAGCATAAGCTGGATTCCTATCAGAACCGCATGGTGCTTGGCGAGGATATGGATGCACTGGATGCACTTTTCCAGGGAGTTGATCTGTACCTTGAATTTGCGGGTTCGGATACGAGTGGTGCATTGAATGAGTTGACGGAAATCTATCAGCAGATCTGTACGATTTTACAGAATGATTATGGGGTATCCGCAGAAGAAGCGGTTGAAATTAACGGCTACGATAATGAGACTTATACAAGAAAGCTGGATTCCCTGCTTCATGGAACGGAATTTTATCTTCCGGGTGAGGAACCGGTAGAAGAAACACCTGCCGTTCCGGAGGATGTACTTCCGGATGAAGAAGCTTTTATTGATATGGGAGACAATGTATGATAGCAATAATCGATTATGATGCCGGGAATATCAAGAGCGTGGAAAAGGCGATTCAGTTTCTGGGAGAAGAAGCAGTGATTACGAGAGATCCGGAGAGGATCTTACGCGCAGATGGTGTGATCCTTCCGGGAGTAGGATCCTTTGGAGATGCCATGGCAAGAATCCGTGGCTATGAACTGGAATCCGTGATTCAGGAAGTAGTGGAACGGAAGATTCCGTTTCTTGGAATCTGTCTGGGATTGCAGCTGATGTTTGAAAAAAGTGATGAAACACCGGGCGTACAGGGACTGGCATTGTTACCGGGTGAGATCGTGCGGATTCCGGATGACGGGAAGCTGAAGGTCCCGCATATTGGATGGAATTCCCTGCATTTTCCGAAGGAGAGCCGTCTTTTTCAGGGGATTGACAAGGATTCTTACGTGTACTTCGTGCATTCCTATTATTTGAAAGCAGGGAATATCGATGATGTAGCGGCAACCACGGAATATGGAACGCTGATTCACGCGGCGGTAGAACATGACAATATCTTTGCCTGCCAGTTTCATCCGGAAAAAAGCTCAGAGGTCGGACTACATATTTTGAAGAATTTTATTACTATTTGCAGGGAGGGAAAATAAGATGCATACGAAACGGATTATCCCTTGCCTGGATGTGAATAATGGCCGGGTAGTCAAAGGAACCAACTTTGTGAATTTGCGGGATGCCGGAGATCCGATTGAGGTTGCGAAGATCTATGATGCATCAGGTGCAGACGAACTGGTTTTCTTAGATATTACGGCATCTTCAGATGCGAGAGAGATTAAGGCAGATATGGTGCGCCGTGTTGCGGAGAATGTATTTATTCCTTTCACGGTCGGCGGTGGAATCCGTACCGTGGAGGATTTCAAAATGATTCTTCGGGAAGGTGCGGACAAGGTAGCTGTCAATTCTGCAGCAATTATGAATCCGGCTTTAATCCGTGAAGCGGCTGATAAGTTCGGAAGCCAGTGTGTGGTAGTTGCGATTGATGCCAAGCGCAGGGAAGATGGTTCCGGTTGGAATATCTTTAAAAATGGCGGCAGAGTGGATATGGGAATTGATGCGGTGGAATGGGCTGTGAAAGCGGAACAATTAGGAGCCGGTGAAATTCTTTTAACCAGTATGGATTGCGACGGAACGAAAGCAGGATATGATCTTGCACTGACGAAAGCCGTAGCAGAAAGCGTTGGTATTCCGGTTATTGCATCGGGCGGTGCCGGAACGATGGAGCACTTCTATGAAGCATTGACAGAGAGCAAGGCAGAAGCGGCGCTTGCAGCCTCTTTATTCCATTTCCGGGAGTTGGAAATCCGGGATGTCAAACAATATTTAAGAGAGCGTGGCGTGAGCGTGCGATTGTAGAAGGCAATGGGTTGGCTTAAAAGATGAGAAAGGCAGGATATGCAGAGAGTAAGGTTCATGTGTACGATATGACAAGGGAGTAGGAAAATTATGGCAATGATACAAAATGACTGGCTGGATGCCATCGGTGGTGAGTTCAGGAAGCCGTATTACAGAGAGTTATACCAGTTTGTAAAGGAGGAATATCATACCCATGTGATTTATCCCCCTGCGGATGATATTTTTAATGCCTTTCATCTGACCCCGTTAAGTGAGGTGAAGGTGATGATTCTGGGACAGGATCCTTATCATAATGCACATCAGGCACACGGACTCTGTTTCTCCGTACTGCCGGATCAGAAGGAAATTCCACCTTCCTTACAGAATATTTATAAGGAATTGCATGATGACTGTGGCTGTTATATTCCAAATAATGGCTATCTGGAGAAGTGGGCGAAGCAGGGCGTATTGATGTTAAATACCGTTCTGACCGTTCGGGCCCATCAGGCGAATTCCCATCAGGGAAGAGGCTGGGAGCAGTTCACCGATGCCATCATTCAGGCGGTGAATGCGCAGGATCGTCCGATCGTGTACCTGCTGTGGGGAAGTCCCGCACAGCGTAAGATTCCGATGCTCACGAATCCGAAGCATTTAATTCTGAAGGCGCCTCATCCGAGTCCGTTATCTGCTTACCGTGGGTTCTTCGGTTGCAGACATTTCAGCCAGACCAATGAATTTCTGGTAAGCCATGGACTGACTCCGATTGACTGGCAGATCGAGAATATCTAAAGGATGACTACTTGACAAGAAAGAGAAGCTGTACTATAGTGTTCCTGAAAAGAAACACTATAGTACAGCTTATTTAATTGAATAAAGAAACAGGTGTATGATGGAAGAAAATTTGATTTTGGATAAGCTGGTTCAGTTCGGGCTGACCAGGCAGGAAGCCAATATTTACCTTTGCCTTTATCAGAACGGAGAACTGACCGGGTATGAAGTGGCGAAGATGACGGGGATTTCCAGATCCAATGTCTACAGTGGTTTGTCTGATCTAACCGACAAAGGTGCAGCGTTTCTGGTGCAGGGAAGTGCGAACCGTTATGTGGCTGCTTCCATTGAAGAATTCTGTGATCATAAGGTGAGAGATCTGCAGAATGCGGGAACCTATCTGTGTGAGCATATTCCGGAGGTGAGGAAATCCTCGACCGGATATATTACCATCGAAGGATATTCCAATATCCGCAGTAAGATGCGTTTTATGCTGGAACATACGGAAATGCGGGTGTATATTGCAGCAAAGGCCGAATATGTGAATGCTCTGGAAGAAGAGCTTCTGGCTCTCACAAAGCGCCAGATCAAGATTGTACTGATTACGGATGGCGAGCTGAATTCCACAGAATTGAAAGAGCACGCTATTTTATATCGAAGTGAAAGCCGTGGAAATGTGGTGCATCTCATCACCGATTCCGAATATGCATTGACCGGAGAAATCAATAAGAGCAAATCCGATACCTGTCTGTATACGGCACAGGCGAATTTTATCGAAGTGTTTAAAGAGATGCTTCGCAATGAAATGAAGCTGATTGAAATAAATGAGGAGAAAGGATAAAATTATGAAAAAAGTACCATTTATCAGTAAGGAAAAAGCACAGGAAATCAACAAAGAATTTCCCACTCCCTTTTATCTTTATGATGAAAAGGGAATCCGTGAGAATGCGCAGGCTGTGAAGGAAGCATTTGCCTGGAACCCGGGCTTTCGAGAATATTTTGCAGTAAAGGCAACACCTAATCCGTATCTGATTGAAATTTTAAGAGAGTATGGCTGTGGCTGCGACTGTTCTTCCCTGACAGAGCTTATGCTGAGTGAAGCCATGGGAATTACCGGCGAAAACATTATGTTTTCCTCGAACGATACACCGGCAGAAGAATTTGCATATGCAAACAAATTAGGAGCAATTATCAATCTGGATGATATTACCCATATTGACTTTGTAGAAGGAATTTTAGGCAGGCTTCCGGAAACGATGAGCTGCCGTTTCAATCCCGGTGGAATTTTTGAACTGAGTAATGGAATCATGGATAATCCGGGAGATTCCAAGTATGGATTTACTACGGAGCAGATGTTTGAAGGATACCGCATTTTGAAGGAAAAGGGTGTCAGGAATTTCGGTATGCATGCTTTTCTGGCAAGCAATACGGTAACGAATGAATACTATCCGGAGCTTGCGCGTCAGCTGTTTGAGCTGGCCGTACGCCTCGAAAAGGAGACCGGAGCAGATATTAAATTCATCAACCTTTCCGGTGGTGTCGGAATCCCTTACAAGCCGGATCAGACACCGAATGACATCCGCGTGATTGGTGAGGGCGTGCGTAAGGTTTATGAAGAAATTCTGGTTCCGGCCGGAATGGGAGACGTTGCGATTTATACCGAAATGGGACGTTTTATGATGGGACCTTACGGACAGCTTGTAACAAAGGCGATCCATGAGAAGCATACCTACAAGGAGTACATTGGTGTGGATGCCTGTGCAGTCAACCTGATGCGTCCTGCGATGTACGGTGCTTATCATCATATTACCGTACTTGGCAAAGAGGATGCTCCCTGCGACCACAAGTATGATGTGACCGGCTCCCTGTGTGAAAATAATGATAAATTTGCCATTGACCGTATGCTTCCGGAGATAGAGATTGGGGATTATCTGGTGATCCACGATGCAGGTGCACATGGTTTCGCAATGGGTTACAATTATAATGGAAAGCTGAAATGTGCAGAGCTGCTTTTGAAGGAGGACGGAAGCGTGAAGCTGATCCGCCGTGCCGAGACTCCGAAGGACTACTTTGCAACGTTTGATGGATTGGATATTTATTCGAAGATTAAGTTTTAAGGTGATAAGTTCATATTGAAGATGGAATAAGAGAGTGTGTAAAGGAGTTATTTACACACTCTTTTTTAGTAATCATCAAAGTAATCAAAAGTAGTTATAAAATAGACAGCAAAAAGTCCGCAACCCAAGTAAAATCAAAGGTTTGCGGACTTTATTGATCGTGCCGGCAGTGGGACTTGAACCCACACGTGGTTGCCCACAACAGATTTTGAGTCTGCCTCGTCTGCCATTCCGACATGCCGGCATTTTCAGACGAGTATTATATTATCATATCCCTATTTAAAATTCAAGAAAAAAATGGTATACTTTTATGAGTTAAAACGAAATAGCTTGGAGGGATATACAATATGAGATTAGGAGCGCTGGAAGCAGGCGGAACGAAGATGGTGTGCGCGATCGGAAATGAACAGGGAGAGATCTTCGAACAGGTTTCGATCCCTACCGAAACGCCGAAAATTACCATACCCAGAATGATCGAATATTTTAAGGATAAAAACATTGATGCACTTGGCATTGCGTGCTTTGGACCGGTAGAACTGGATAAGGCAAGTGAGAAATACGGCTATATTACCAGCACGCCGAAGCTTGCATGGCGCGATACACCCATTGTACAGCACTTTAAGGAGGCACTGCAGTGTCCGGTAGGCTTTGATACGGATGTGAACGGTTCCGTATTGGGAGAAGCAACCTTTGGACAGGCGAAGGGCAAGAAGAGTGTCATGTACATCACCATCGGAACCGGTATCGGGGCAGGAATTATTTCCGAAGGAAACCTGGTACACGGCATGCTTCATCCGGAGGCAGGACATATGCTGATGATCCCGCGTAAGGATGATCATTACGAGGGCTTCTGTGTTTATCATAAAACCTGTTTTGAAGGTATGGCGGCAGGCCCTGCGATTGAAAGACGCTGGGGAAAGAAGGGCGTAGAGCTTGCAGATCGGAAGGAGGTCTGGGATCTTGAGGCTTATTACATTGCACAGGCGATCTGCAACTATATCATGGTAGTATCACCGGAAATGGTGATCTTAGGCGGCGGTGTCATGCATCAGGAGCAGCTTTTTCCATTGATCCGTGAAAAGGTTCTGGAAATGGTAGCAGGATACATCCAGACGGAGGAATTGGCTGATATTGACCATTTTGTTGTACCGGCGAGCCTGCATGATGACCAGGGAATTATGGGATGCTTAGAGCTTGCAAGAAGAGAACTTCAGAATTAGGCTTTTGCAGAGAAAAAGAGCAAAGTAGACATTTGACCTTGTAGGAACGTACTTCTCAAAGTATAATAAAGAGAGTTGATTTCCTGACATTTGAAATCAGAATCATGGATCATAACCATAGGATGATAACCATAGGGAACAGAGACATGGATTGTAAGCAGGTAGAAAAGATGATTCCCCAGTTCTTAGCCGATGATCTGACTACGGAGGAACTGCGGGAGTTCATGGAGCATATCGAAAACTGCACAGACTGCAAGGAAGAGCTTACGATAGAGTTTTTGGTAAGTGAGGGACTTGTGCGCCTTGAAAACGGCGCAGTATTTGACCTGCAGAAAGAATTGTCAGAGCGCATTGCAACTGCAGAACGTCACCTGCACTGGCGCGAGAATGTGCAGATGTTATTATATATTCTGGAGGGACTGGTAGCGGTAGAGGCAATCACGGTAGCAGCCCTGTTTGTGTTTTTGAAATAAAGAGATAGGGGTGTAAGGGTAAGAAGGAATGAGTAAGCTTGTACTGGTAGACGGACATAGTATTTTAAACAGGGCGTTTTATGGAGTGCCGGATCTGACGAATGCAGCCGGTCTTCATACGAACGCCATTTATGGATTCTTAAATATTTTATTTAAAATTCTGGATGAAGAATCTCCGGATTATCTGACGGTGGCCTTTGATGTCAAGGCACCGACCTTCCGGCATGAGATGTTTGAAGCATACAAAGGAACGAGAAAGCCGATGCCGGAGGAACTGCGCGAGCAGGTTCCTGTAATGAAGGAAGTTTTACAGGCTATGGGAATCCGGATCATTGAGCAGGCAGGCTATGAAGCGGATGATCTTTTAGGGACGATTGCCAAGCGTGCAGAAGCAGAGGGGATTGATGTTTCCCTGGTTTCCGGTGACCGGGATCTGTTACAGATTGCAACGGACAGGATCAGGATCCGTATTCCGAAGACCAAAGGCGGTAAGACGGAAATCGAGGATTACTACGCAGCCGATGTGGAAGCAAAGTATCAGGTGAATCCGATCCAGTTTATCGACTTAAAGGCATTGATGGGCGATACCGCAGATAACATTCCGGGTGTTCCCAAGGTAGGTGAAAAGACGGCAACCGATTTGATGGTACAGTTTGGTTCCCTGGATGGAATTTATGAGCACATTGACGAGGTGACGAAGAAGTCCATTAAGGAATCCCTGATCCAGAATAAGGACCTTGCCTATTTAAGCAAGGAGCTTGCAACGATTAAGATTGACAGCCCCATTGCTTATACCTTTGAGGAAGCAAAGGTGGGGAACTTCTTTAATGAGGATTCCTATGTATTATTTAAGAAGTTAGAGTTTAAGAACTTACTCAATAAATTTGAAAAGGGTGTTTCCAACGAAGAGATTTCTGCAACGTTTCATCTGGTAGAGGACCTTGCAGAGGCCGAAGCGCTGTTTACGAAAGCGTTGTCCTGCGGAGACCGGCAGATTGGTTTAAAGACAGTAAAGGAACCCGGACGGCACGGAGAGCTGCTTGGTGCAGCAATCTATCTTCCGGAAGAGGGAAGCTTTCTTGTGCCGAAGCAGGGATTTTTTACCGAAGAGTATCTGAAAGAAAAGCTGGCGCTTCTTGGTGCACAGTGCCGGATTGCAACTGCCGATATCAAGAGTGAATATGCCTGTCTGCAGGTGCAGGATACGGATTGGTTCTTTGACGTGATTCTGGCTGCTTACCTGCTGAATCCGCTTAAGAACGATTATACCGTAGAGGATATTGCCAATGAATATCTGAATCTGATGCTTCCGGAGAAAAGCCAGGCATTTGGCAAGCTGTCCCTGAAGGATGCACGAGATGAAAAGCCGGAAGAATTTTTGAAATATTGCTGCTTCGAAGCTTACGTGTGTGCACAGGCAGCCAACGTACTGCAGCAGAAGCTGGAAGAGACACAGATGGACCGCCTGATGCGTGAAATCGAGATGCCGCTCACGCTGGTGCTTTATTCCATGGAGGAAGAAGGAATCCGTGTGAATCCGCAAGCATTGAGGGATTACGGAGAGTCTCTTTCGGGTAAAATTACCGAACTGGAACAGGAGATTTACAATGAGGCCGGATGTGAATTCAATATCAATTCCCCGAAGCAGTTGGGAGAGATCCTGTTTGAAAAGATGGGGCTCCCGGGTGGAAAGAAGACGAAGACCGGCTATTCCACCGCAGCCGATGTCCTTGAAAAATTATCCGGAGAATATCCGATAGTAAGGCATATATTGGAGTACCGTGGACTTGCCAAACTAAAGTCCACCTATGCAGACGGTCTGGCTGCTTATATTGAGGATGAAAACCGGATTCATTCGACCTTTAACCAGACAATTACGGCAACCGGAAGAATCAGTTCCACGGAGCCGAATTTACAGAATATCCCGATCCGGATGGAGCTTGGAAGGCAGATCCGTAAGGTCTTTATCCCGAAGGACGGTTATTGCTTTATGGATGCGGACTATTCCCAGATCGAGTTAAGGGTACTGGCTTCCATGTCCGGGGATGAGCGTCTGATTGAGGCGTACCGGTCCCATGCGGATATCCACCGGACGACCGCTTCCCAGGTGTTCCACATTCCGTTTGAGAAAGTGACGGACTTGCAGAGAAGAAATGCCAAGGCCGTAAACTTCGGTATTGTATATGGAATCAGCTCGTTTGGCTTAAGTGAAGATTTAAGTATATCGAGAAAAGAGGCAGCAGCCTATATTGAGCAGTATTTTGAAACCTATCCCCAGGTAAAGCAGTTCATTGATTCCCTCGTAGAGGAGGCGAAGAAGAACGGCTATGCGGTGACCCTGTATGGAAGAAGACGACCGGTTCCCGAGCTTTTCAGCAGTAATTTCATGCAGCGTTCCTTTGGCGAGCGTGTTGCCATGAATTCACCGATTCAGGGAACGGCAGCAGATATTATCAAGATTGCCATGATTCGTGTTTATGAACGGCTTAAAAAGGAAGGCCTGAAGTCGAAGCTGATTTTGCAGGTGCACGATGAACTTTTGATTGAGACGGCACTGGAGGAAGAAGAGCAGGTAAGGCAGATCCTTGAAGAAGAAATGGTACATGCTTCATCTCTTGCCGTAGAACTGGAGATTGATCTTCATGTAGGTCATAACTGGTATGAGGCGAAATAGAGAGGAACAGAGATAAAGGAGCAGCTTATGAAGGTGATTGGAATTACCGGAGGCGTAGGATCCGGCAAAACGGCACTTTTGGAATATATCCGTATTCATTATAACTGCGAGATCATTCTTGCGGATGAGGCGGCACATCACGTCGAGGAGCCGGGACAGGAATGCTATGCAGAGCTGGTGGAGCTGTTGACTCCGGCGATCTTAAATGAGGACGGAACGATTAATAAGAAGCGTATGGCAGAGGAGATTTTTGCCGATGATTCTCTGCTTGAAACCGTGAACGGGATCATCCACCCGGCCGTACGGCAGTATATTTTAGGTGAAATCGAGCTGCAAAGAAGCTTACAGCAGATTGATTTTCTGTTTATCGAAGCAGCCCTCCTGATTGAGTGTGGATACCTCGATGTCGTGGATGAAATGTGGTACATTTATGCGACAGAAGAGGTAAGGCGTAAGAGGCTAAAGGAGGCCCGGAATTATTCGGATGAAAAGATTGATGCGATTATGCAGTCGCAGCTTTCGGAGGACGAATACCGGAAGGCATGCCATTTTGTGATCGATAACAGCGGAGAGCTGGAAAACAGTTTTGAACAAATTGACAGGAAGGTTAGGGAGTATCTGTGATCGAAGAAAAAAGAAATGCAAGTACATATGTGTTTGGTCTGGATATTGGCACCAGAAGCATTGTTGGAACGGTAGGCTACCGGAATCAGAACCAGTTCATTGTGGTGGCGCAGCGGGTTAAGGAGCACGATACCCGTGCCATGCTGGATGGACAGATTCATGACATTCAGAAGGTAGGCGATACCATCCGTATGGTGAAACAGGAATTGGAGGAGGCCATCGGAGAAAAGCTGAAAGGGGTCTGTATTGCGGCAGCAGGACGTGTGCTTCGTACGGTGACCACCCATGAAGAAATCCAGTTCCAGAATGAACAGGAGATTTCCAAGGATGATGTTTACCGTCTGGTATCCTCAGGAGTGGAGAAGGCATATCGCGAATTTCTAAATGAAGAAAAAGACAGCGATGTGAAATTCTACTGCGTCGGACATTCCGTGGTACGTTACTATCTGAATGGATATCCGATGGGAAACCTGGAAGAACATAAGGGAAGAAACATCGGCGTGGATCTGATTGCCACGTTCCTTCCGGATGATGTCGTAGATGGACTGTATAAAGCGGTAGAGATTGCAGGACTTGAAGTGGCAAGCCTAACTCTTGAACCGATCGCGGCCATCCAGCTTGCCATTCCGGAACGGTTCCGGATGCTGAATATTGCACTGATTGACGTTGGAGCCGGAACAAGTGATATTTCCATTACCAATGATGGCTGTATCATTGCGTATGGCATGATTCCGGTTGCGGGAGATATTTTAACGGAAACGATTGCCAAGCATTGTCTGGTGGATTTCGCAGAGGCAGAGCGGATCAAACGGGAGGCCGGAAAGAACGATACCGTTTCTTATATGGATATCATGCTTCTTCCACAGACGATCCGCAGTGAAGAAGTAAATGAGATTCTGGCACCGGTGATTGAGGATATGTCCACACAGGTGGCGGACAAGATTATGGAATTAAACGGTGGAAAGCCGGTAAGTGCGGTCTTTATCGTCGGAGGCGGCGGTAAGATGGCAGGCTATGCCGAGGCGGTTGCACAAAAGCTTGGCATTGCCAGGGAGCGTGTGGCCCTCCGTGGCGAAGAGGTTATGCAGAATGTGGTCTTCCGGGAGGATATTAAGAAGGACAGCTTATTAGTTACGCCGGTCGGTATCTGCATGAATTACTATGAACAGAATAACAACTTTATCTTTGTAAGCTTCAATGGCAGCAGGATTAAGATGTACGACAATAACAATCTCACGGTTGCTGATGTGGCATTGCAGGCACAGTTCCCGAAGGATGGACTGTTCCCGAAGCGGGGCAAAGCGCTTACCTTCCAGGTGAACGGCAAGCAGCGGATGGTACGCGGACTGCGTGGTGAGGCAGCCGTCGTAGAAGTCAATGGCAAGATCGTAGACTTAAATACCACGGTGCGTGAAAATGATATTATTGTGGTAACGGAATCCACCGCCGGAGATGCGGCAAGGGCTGTGATTGGAGATCTGCCGGAAGCAACCGAAAGCATCTGTGTGATTGTAAATGGTAATAAGGTTGAAATTCCGAAGTTTGCACAGGTGAATGGAGCACTGCAGTCTTCCTATTATGAAATTCAGGAGAACGATGAAATCGAAATGCTGAATTACTATACCGTACAGCAGATTGCAGAATTCATGGATCTTTCCCTGACACCAGATCGGGAGGTTTTCGTAAACCACCAGAGTGCAGAATGGGACACTCCCGTTTATGAGAATTTCACGGTGAACTTTGATCTGGAGAATGAGACCGGAAGCGGGGCTTACGGAGAACTCAACGAGGAAGTAACAGAAGAAGAGACAGAAGAAAGTACAGAAGGAAGTGGGAAAACAAATTCTTCGAACGAAGCGACAGAGCATTCCAGGGATACGGAAACAAAGGAGAATACAGCAGCTTCGAACGAAGAGGGCACTTCTGCAGAGACTTCCGGGGAAGAGAAGAAACCGGCCGGTCCGACAACGATTGTTGTGGTGGTGAACCGTTCACCGGTGACCTTAAGTGGGAAATCATCCTATGTATTTGTGGATGTTTTTGATAAAATCGATTTCGACCTGACAAGGCCGAAAGGAAAAAATATTGTGACAAGCTTAAATGGCAAACCGGCACAATATATGGAAACGCTTCATGATGGCGATGTGATCGACATCTACTGGAGCAACTAAGGAGGAACGGACGTGAGATTGTGCAGTGTTGCCAGCGGAAGCAGTGGAAACTGTATTTATGCAGGAACGGATACTACCCATCTGCTTGTGGATGTGGGAATCAGCGGAAAGAGGACAGAAGCAGGATTGAATGAACTGGGAGTTTCCATGAGAGACATTGATGGAATTCTTGTTACACATGAGCATTCTGATCATATTGCGGGACTTGGTGTTTTAGCCAGAAAATACGGCACACCCATTTATGCAACGAACGGAACGATCCGGGCAATTCAGAATACGCCGTCTGTGGGGAAAATTCCTGATGAGCTGTTTCATCCTGTCTGCGCAGATGAAAAAATTATAATTAAAGATATGGTCTGTAATCCATTAAAGATTTCGCATGATGCGGCCGAACCGGTTGCATACCGGATCCAGCATGGAAAGAAACGGATCGCGATTGTGACCGATCTTGGAACGTATAATGACTATACGATTGAATCCTTAAGAGGGATGGATGCCCTGGTTTTAGAAGCAAACCATGATATTCATATGCTGCAGGCCGGACCGTATCCTTACCCGTTAAAGCAGAGAATCTTGGGAGATCGTGGACATTTATCGAATGAACGTGCAGGCCAGCTGCTCTGCTCCCTGATCCATGATAACTTACAGGCGGTTGTGCTTGGCCATTTAAGCAAGGAAAACAATATGCCGGAGCTGGCTTATGAGGCGGTACGGATTGAGGTTACCCTGGAGCAGGGAAAGAACATGGATTTTCCAATGTATGTGGCCTCCCGGAACGAGGTATCCCAGGTGATTCACATTGCCTGATCACAGCCTGATCGCAGAAGAGCCTGAGCAGATCATGAAAGGCTGATGCACAGGATCCATCAGTCTGTTATATGCGTGAAATTAAAAGATAAAAATAAAAATCTATGATTAAGGAGAACATTATGAAAAAAACAATTATTACCGTAGTAGGAAAAGACACCGTAGGGATTATTGCAAAGGTCTGCACGTATCTGGCCGGGAATCAGATCAACATCGAAGATATTTCACAGACAATTGTACAGGGGTTTTTCAATATGATGATGATCGTGGATACAAAGGAATGCCCGAAGCAGTTCGGAGATGTGGCAGATGAGTTAAAGGCTCTTGGTGATGAAATTGGTGTTGAAATCAAATGTCAGAAGGAAGAAATTTTTGATAAAATGCATCGTATCTAGTCCTCAAATATATGAATATACAGTAACTGTGAAGGTACTGAACAGTTACAATAAACAAAGGTAAAATAAAGGGAACAATTAAGGGAGCAGAAGCATGATTAACTTACGCGAAGTAGTAGAAACGAATGAAATGATCGACAAGGAGAATCTTGACGTCCGTACCATTACGCTGGGTATCAGTCTGTTAGACTGCATTGATTCAGATTTGCAGCGTTTAAATGACAGGATTTATCATAAGATTTATGATGCTGCCAGGGATCTGGTAAGAACCGGTGAAGAAATTTCCAAGGAATTTGGAATTCCTATTGTGAACAAACGTATTTCAGTGACACCGATTGGTCTGATCGGCGGGGCAGCATGCAAAACAAAAGAAGATTTTGTGGAGATTGCAAAGACCTTAGACCGTGTGGCCAAGGATGTCGGAGTGAACTTTATCGGAGGATATTCGGCATTGGTTGCAAAGGGAATGACGCCGGCGGAGGAGCTTTTGATCCGCTCCATTCCGATGGCTCTGTCCCAGACAGAACGAATCATGTCATCCGTAAACCTGGGTTCTACCAAAACCGGTATCAATATGGATGCGGTGAAGCTGATGGGAGAAGTAATCAAGGAAACGGCTGTCTTAACAAAGGACAAGGATTCTTTAGGGTGTACGAAGCTTGTCGTTCTCTGCAATGCACCGGATGATAACCCGTTCATGGCAGGTGCATTCCACGGCGTAACTGAAGCAGACAAGATCATCAATGTCGGCGTCAGTGGTCCGGGTGTGGTAAAGACTGCCCTGACAAAGGTCCGTGGAAAGAACTTTGAGGTTCTGTGTGAAACAATTAAAAAGACGGCATTTAAGGTAACAAGAGTCGGGCAGCTTGTAGCACAGGAGGCCTCCAGACGTCTTAATGTTCCTTTCGGTATTGTCGATCTGTCTCTGGCACCGACTCCGGCAATCGGAGATTCCGTAGCAGATATTTTGTGTGAAATTGGATTAGAGCATGCCGGAGCACCGGGAACGACTGCGGCACTTGCGTTATTAAACGATCAGGTGAAAAAGGGCGGCGTTATGGCTTCCTCTTATGTCGGAGGATTGAGCGGCGCGTTTATTCCGGTCAGCGAAGATCAGGGAATGATCGATGCGGTAGATGCCGGTGCACTTACCATCGAAAAGTTAGAAGCCATGACCTGCGTATGCTCAGTTGGACTTGACATGATTGCCATTCCGGGAGATACCCCGAATACGACCATTTCCGGAATTATTGCAGATGAAATGGCAATCGGTATGATCAACCAGAAGACAACGGCAGTCCGCATTATCCCTGTTATCGGAAAAGGGGTTGGCGAAACTGTGGAATTTGGCGGATTGTTAGGTTATGCACCGATCATGCCGGTCAACAAATATTCCTGTGATGCATTTGTAAACCGTGGCGGAAGAATTCCGGCTCCGCTTCAGGCGCTTAAAAACTAATTTTTCACGGGGGTGGTATTGTGGAAAATATGATTAAAAAAATCGTTGATGCCGACAACGAAGCCAAAGCCATGGAAAAGGATACTCTTGAAGAAAAAGAGGAACTTTCCAAATCTATAGAAATCGAGACAAAGAAAATCTACGATGACTATATGGCGAAAGCTGAAGAGGTTGTGAAACGCAACGACATTCAGGAAGCAAAGAAAGCTGAGCAGCAATGGGAAGAAATTCAGGGCAAGCACAATTCAGTGCATATCAAGCTTGACTCTGATTTTAAGCTTAACTGCGACAAGTGGGTTGACGAAATCGTCAAAAGAACAGTCGCTCAGTAACTTTCATTGACTGTTTACAAGGAGGTGTATGCGGATAATGTCAAAAACTTCATTCGCCGTTCTGACGAAAGCAAGATCCAAGTTTGGTAAAAGACTGACAGAAAAGGACTACCAGAGTTTGCTTGTGTGCCAGAGTGTCGGAGAAATTATGTCGTATCTCAAAAACAATACGCACTACTCCAAGGCTCTGACGGATGTCAGCGAGCGTGAAATTCACAGAGGAAGGCTTGAGGCTCTTTTGAGGCAAAATCTTTTCTATGAATTTGACTCTTTGTGCAGATACGATTCGAGTGTAAGCTCGGGGTTGTCATCGTACATTATCTCGACATTAGAGGTTGAGCAGATTGTAAGATTTCTTATCCTGCTCAGTTCAAACTCAACGGACAAGTTTATTTACCAGTTTCCGGGTTATATTTCAAAGCATACGGAAATTGATGTCAACAAGCTTGCCAATGCAACAAATTATGAAGAGTTTCTGAACGCCACACAGTCCTCCCAATTCTACGATATTCTCAAGCAATTTTCTCCCGATGAGAAAAATCGACTTCCGATATCGGACATTGAGAACAAGCTGTATGACTTAGTGTTCGGAAAGCTGACCAAACTGATTAAAGCAACAACCAAAGGACAGGAAAAGCGTGAGTTAATCAACTTTTTCTTCACGATTAACGACTATAATATTTTCTCAAGAATTTTGAGATTGAAAAAATATTATAAGCTTTCTCCCGATGACATCAAATCAAATCTTCTGCTTAATTACACTAATCTCAACGAAAGAACCATTGATATGATGTGTAAGGCAGAATCTTCCGGAGAGATATTTTCTATTATGCAGAACACTCACAACGGAAGACTGATTGACAAAATCGGATATGTCTATGCAAGCGA
>OGOZ01000799.1_pt1 | contig 19554 bp, 19 predicted proteins | sample 1552801 | NCBI WGS metagenome assembly OGOZ01 (sample SAMEA2580196, study PRJEB22360) | human gut metagenome | biome: human gut; feature: human-associated habitat; material: faeces | place: Denmark | collected 2008/2010 | reverse complement strand
AACTCTACGACACCCTATATAAAAAAGAGACCAACCCTTTTGGGTCAGCCTCTTGGAATGCCTGATGCTGGACATAAGTCCGGACGCAAACCTAAATACACTTTTCAGACATCTTGAAAACAATAGATTCTCAGAAATGACATTAGGAAAAGAGAAAGCGAGAGGAAAAAGCGTCCACAAACATTCCTCTTGGTTAAGGATATATGCAATCAAAATTGAAGACGGCATCTACGTAGTAACCGGAGGAGCAATAAAACTGACGGCTACGATGTCTGAAAGAACACACACTCTCGCGGAACTGGCTAAAATGGAGATGGTTAGAAATTATTTCATTGAAAATGGCGTTTTTGACAAAGAAGGATTAAATGACTATATAAACCATGAGCAAGGCAACTGAATTTTTGTACGATCACCAATCTGCAACCCCTTCAAAGTGGAGGGAAGCGGCTGAATGGAGAAGAAAGAATGAGAACTGGCTGAAATATTCCAGAGTCATAACGATGAAAACCATGCAGGCTATGGATAAGCAGTCTGTCACTCAGTCCATACTTGCCCAGCGGATGGGATGTAGTCAACAATATGTCTCCAATCTGCTCAAAGGGAGTTCTAACATGACATTGGAAACGATATCACGCATAGAAACAGCGCTCAACATTGACCTCATCGGATCCGCATTGAGCGGCTTTGTCGATGGATATGACTCAGCTGAAAGTTCATCGCGCACGTGCTACCTGAATGATGTGGAACAACCTGCACTTGCGCATTTCGAAGAACACACTGATAATCAATAAGTTAAGCAAGAACCAGAAAGCCAGGTTACCTGAAAAAACAGGTAACCTGGCTTTCACATTATTTGCTAATTCTCTATAAATCAACGCTTTCCACGATTAGGCGAAAGTCAGGTTGTTCTGAAAATTTCACACCCATAATATCACTGGACAGACACTAGAACAGTTCGGAGAAAATACACCAGACAACTAGCACTACCGCCAATACCGAAACTATGGTAGTGATCAGACACCCGAATAACGACATCTTGCCACGCAGGACAGAAGCCACATCACCCAAGAATCCGCTAAACACACTCTTCAGCAAATACAGGATCAGGCCTATTACAAAAATGATCACAAACCATAGTGGAACACCCTCAACCATAATTTTTCATCTGTTTTCAAACATTGACTCTATCCGACTCAATGATTCATCATACTCCGCAATCTCTTTTTTCTTCATCTCTGCGTCTGGGAAGATATTGTTCAACTCGTTCAACTTCTTCTCGACACCATCTAACTTCAATTTGATTTCATGAAGCGACCTCATCTTGGCATCAATGGCCACCTTCAATTCCTTCTTTGCCGAAACCTGGAACACTCCCAACTTGGAATACTCCATTTGCAGCGCATTCAATTCTGACTCAACGAGCTGAACCTCATGCTTTTGTACACTACTTTTCTCTTTCAGCCCTTCCATTGCAGAAATAAAGGCATCATAGTCCGACAGACTGTCACCAACATTGTCGGCAATGATCCCGCTTAAACCGGAAACCGCCTGAGAAGCAGTCTTTATGGCAAAAGAGGAAGGACTTGTAATCAGATTTACTACCGATTGGGACTTTATAGATTGACCTAAAACTTTAATCGACTTGTCTGCAATCATTGCTTTGCGCGAATTTCTCACAGCCGAGAAGATTTTATTTTTCAAATCATCCACAAGAATCTTTCTGTTATGAGAAAGGATACGATTCAATGGGACCGACGGGCCAATGACATGCGAATAAGCAGATAAAGTACTGAACGTATCTTTAAGCATATTCATGTACTCTTCGTGTTTTTTGACCTTCGACTTGCCATCCTTAGCCCAAGGAGCCGCCTTCTTGAAGAACGCTGACTGTTCTGCCTTTTGAGATAAAGGATTCCTGAGATCCACATTGGCAGATAATTCCGATGGAAGATTCCGTACAACGATTCGCAGCAATAAAGACAATTCCTCTCCTGCCCTAGACAACAGACAATTACAGTTCTCCGAATTCCGATCTTCGGCATAACTGATTTTAGCCTCAAGGAACATAAGAAGGACTCTGATCATTGACGCAAATATTTCCTTCAAATCGCGCTTGGCTTTCTCATCTTCCGCCATTTCAAGCGCGTGTTCCAAAGAACGCACAATGCCCTCAACGGACATCGACACGGCCTCAGGAGAATCAACCGTCTCGACAATCAGCCTCAAATCACTGATAGCCAAGCCATAAGGCTCAGACCGATTGCATTGCAGAGAACTGAGCCATTCCTCCAGGGCTTTCAAACCCCGTTCTTCTTTCTTGTCGCTGACCTTATTTTCAAGTCCAGCTGACAATTCTGACAACGCATGGTCTGTAGCGGAGGATGCCTTTTGCGCAGCATCCACCACCTTCTGAGCCCTATCCGCCAGCTTTTTAAATAATGCAGCCATAATTAGCAATTAAAACTTATAATCGCTTACCCCCAAACCTTTAATCTTTAGTTCAGGAAGCGATTCGTTTTCTTTTTCCGGTTCAATGTGAGCCTTAATTGTATCCGCAATAGTTTTGCAAACCGCCATTCTGCGTGGATCATGACAAATCAGGCTCCATGCAATACGCAAGACAAGCCCATTGACATTATCTCGATTCTTCAATTTTCTGATGAAAAGCCCCGAACTGTTCGACTGGTGGTATCTCTGCCTGTCACAACTGACGCCAAACTCGTTTTTCAAATTGGCTTCGATTTCAGAAAGAAGCCGTCTCAGTTCCTCCTTGTCTCGAACAAGCAAATCCGGCGCATCAAAGCTTTCATCGCCTTTAGGTCCACCATATCCGAAATGAACTTGCGTGGGATATTCCGGCTCATTTGCACCACTCGCTGCAAGCATTGCAATCACCCAGCTACCTTCTCTACTGGACAATCTTTCTATGTCAGACAAAAAGATCGGATAGTCCGGATGCATACGGTTCGATGAATTAGAATAAAAAGAGAAATATGGATGAGACCGTCCTATTTCACGTCCAACATAATTAAATCCACCGATCTTCGCAAGATAATATGCAAAATGTCCTATTATAGGATCCGCCACATTTGAAGGAGCCACTATTGTAACTAACGACCCCCTATCAATTACGCATCCATATTTAGTATTGACATAGAAAGCCTCCACCGCAAGTTTATCCTGTGGCAATCTATCCACCGGCACTGTAGCTGCAACATTGATAAACCTGAAATCCGAACTGCTCTCTACAGCCTCAAAGACATCGTTTTCCTTCATTTTCATTCGGGCCTGAACATCCACAAGAGAAAGAAACTGAGGCATAATCTGATAACCCGTATAGCGGTCGAGAACGCGTTCAAACGCATTATGCAATTTCAGTTTATTCTGATTCAACGCCTCGCTATGGCGCTCATCTTCAAGAACTTCGACAAAGCCCGAGCCAATGAGACCTGCCGGCACTGCAAATATGGCAATCCCCAGTAATCCGACTATCGAAGCAATGACTTGACCGCCAACGGTCGCCAATGGAAAATCCGCAATCTTGCCAGGATCGCCTAAATACTTAGCGAATGCCCAGACAAGAGTTTGCCACCCATTTTCACAAAGCTCCGGCTGCGCATCATGTTCCGCATAATACAAAAGGAATGAAAGAATTACCGTCAGTATGCACAAAAACATCAGGCTTATGGAAAGCTCTTGCTTTTTTGCTATTATGACCTTGCCTAAAATCCGAAAAGATTTCATATACCGGAATATGCGGAAAAGCCTTGCGATTCTAAGAATCTTAAGCGCCGCAACCGGTATCTTCATGCAGAAGCTTAAATAAAACGGATATGTCGACAAGCAATCAATTAGCCCGTAAAAGCTACAGCAATAGCGCACGCGCCCCCAGAATCCTGCATATTTCGGATTGACAACATCTGCCACCCATATACGTAAAGTAACTTCAATTGTAAAGACAACTGTAGTAAACACGTCCACAAATCTAAGGACTCCACCATATTGTTCGGAAACGCCCTCAAATGTTGACAGAAATATCTCCAGCGAACTTATAAGAATCAGCGCAATTATCACCCAGTCAACGACATTGTGCCATTTCTTCGTATGCAGATTATCATCAAAAACGCAAGCAAGGTCTTTTTTAAAGGCTTTACACTTTTCACGCATCTTTTCCTCCTACTTGTTCAGTTTACCAGTAATGGCCTTCACTATAAATCCGCCAATTTTCCTTTCCAAACCTTGTTTGGTCATCGGAACTCCCGTTTTTCGCACAATTTTTTGTTTCAATCCCGTGATCCCTAAAGCGCGCTTCCACGAGAATGACAAACCCGGAATTTTCATATATTACTTTCTGGCTCTTTCTCTCGCAAGACTCGCTTTCGCCGAATCTATTTGACGTTTATACGATTCTATCTGCCTGTCGTGAAATGCAGCACGATCTATCTTGGTTTTACGATACGATGCTTTTGACGATGGTGAGGATGCGCTTTTTACAAGACTGGCATAGCGCTCATTATCACTTTTTTTAGCCTCTTTTTCCTTCGCCATTCTTGCACGAAGATCAATAATTATTTTTTTGTAATATTCTACACTCATATCAGTTTAATATTATCTGTATTCGCCTTTCTTACAACCATTTTTTTCACATTCAGCATTAAATGCAGACAACGTCTTTTCGTCCTGAGAACCTGATGTATAATATCGATGCCCAGTCACGTCTGTGTAACATACCTGCGCATATAGCCCGAACACTGTATCAAATTCCTTTTCTACAGATTTTATCTTTTTATTGCCGGATATGCTGATATCTCCACCAGAGTCTGCTCTTCTGACAGATGCAAGGGTCTTATCTCCAGGCAACTGTGTCTTAACCGGTTCTTTCCGCATATAACTATAATACAAACCAAGCCTTAGATACGGGAATCTCTTATTGAATTCTTTCTGAAGAGTAGCAATTTTCTTATTTCCGTTTACAGAAAGTTCCGTCACGGTTTTCGTAGTAGTCTTTGCTTCAGTTTTAGTGGTTTTCTTTGCTGTAGTAGTCTTTTTCGCAGCCGTCTTGGATGTGGCGGTTTTCTTTGCAGTCGATGTTTTCTTCACTGCGGTTTTAGTCGTTGTTTTTTTAGTCACAGGCATAGTTCAGTTTTTTAAGGATTATTTTTCGGCCATACAATTAAGCCGGAAGCCCAGAATAGACCTCCGGCATTAACAGGTTAGCAATTATTTTCCTGCTGCTACAAGTGTAACCTTGTCGTCTGCAAGTTTTGTATCGCTGGAATTAGATACTTGAACACCAATACCCCAAGCCGCAGCAAACTCAGTCTCAAATTTTCCTACAGTCTTGTTCCCACCGACTACTAATTCTCCACCTTTAGCGCCTTCAGAGCGAAGGCTTCCAAGTGTAGCCTCGTCATCAGCCATAGCACCTCTACAAGTCACGCTCTTGTAAACACGCAATGAGCTTCCGAAATTCTTTTTGAAATTAGCCTTAAGGGTCTTGACCTTCATGCGGCCATCGATTCTCAATTCTGCCATGATTTTAAAATTTAAGTTATTCAACAATAATAAATTCTGTTCTACGATTTGCTTCTCTATCATTAGGATCTACCGGCTCACTGCTACCCTTACCCTCATATGAAAGTCTGGAGCCGTCAACTCCCTGAGAAATAAGGAAATCAACAGCAGCTTTCGCACGCTTTTCAGAAAGTTCCTGATTGTGCTCCGCATTACCTTCGTCCGATGTATGTCCCTTAATAAGGAGTTTCAACTGCGGATTCTTAATCAGCACATTAGCCAAGTCATGCAGTGCAAACTTTGCTTTGTCGTTAAGTTCATACGAATCCGCCTTAAACTGAGCCGCATTGAAGTTCTTAGCGATTTCCTCAACCTGCTGTATATAAACAGTATCTACCCTTACTACCGTAACAGTATCTTTTTGAATCACAGTCACGACTTCCGGTTTCTTGTTCCATTTCATCAAAAGGAAGAGAAGAAGCAATACAACACAAGCGATAAGTGCCAACAGCGGCCAGATATTCTTTTTCTTAGTCTTTGGCGCACTCACTTTCACAGGAGTCTCCGGTTGGATGAATTCCAAATAATATCCACCCTTCTTTCCGAACCCTTTCTCAACATTCTCCATCTTGGAGACAACAATACCATACTTAACTGCGTGCTTGACAAGTCTTTCATAACTTGGTTTAGTCCACATAGAGACAACAGCAACCTTAAGTCCATCCGCCATTGTCAAAAGGCAATCCTCATCGGCGAAATAACCGTTCCAGTTAATATGGTCCATCTGTGCCTGAATCTCGCTCAATGTCTTGAAATTGTGTTTCACTCCCGAATCAGGATTGAGAGAATCAGGAAAAGCTTTCTTAAGGTCATCTAATGTAGTTTCCGGATGCAAGGTCATATAAGCATGCATGATTCCAAGCGCCGTCCTATTCTGAGCTTTGCCGTAAACTTTAACTTTTACATCCATATTTAGCTATTTATTATTAAGATTATTAAGGAAATCAATCAGTTTACTTCCCATTTGCCTAGTAGTCCAGTTAGAATCGAATTCAAAACCAGTTGCAGAGGATATGCTCCTCAATGCTTCTTTAGTATTCTCATATGTGCGATAAGTATCAATGTGGCCATTGTCTTTTTTGACAATCACATAATTATCCACGTGAGCTTCACTGCCTTCACCAAATTCTTTAATCAACCTGGCTCCAAACTGCTGAGTATTCCATGACGGATCATACTCAAATCCCTTAGACTCTGCTATCTCGCGTAACGAGCCTTTCACATTGTCATAATTACGGAACACCTCGATTGCGCCATCGTCTTTCACTGAGACAACGTACTCACCATAAATTGCTGATTTCTTTGCCATAATTTATAATGTATAATTATTTCTGTCTTGCAGCCTCACCGATAGTCAGGCTGTTGTCACATAGTTTCTTATTGTTGAAATCCGCAATCTGAACATTGACCCCAAAATGATCCTTGAATGTTTTTTCTGCATCCCCGACTTTCATGCTGGCTTTAATCTTAAGAGCACCAGCCTTAGTTTTCAAGTCAGTTTTAGTCGACACTTTATTGAGTTGAGCAAGGGTCAGTTCTTCATCAGCAATCACCTGTCCTTTATAGACACGAAGTGAAAGACCGAAGTTCGCTTTGAAATTCTTACAAAGTGTTTTGATTTTTGTCTGAGGCTTAATTTCAAAGTCCGCTGCCTTGAAATTATCACCTATTTTCTGCAACATGTTACCTAATCCCATAATAGAGAGTGTTTTTATTAGTTGTTATTATACGCAAAAAAGGACACGAACATTATTGTTCTTGTCCTCTTATCAGGTCTTAGACTACCTTCCTTATGAACAAGCAACAATGCTCATGTCCAGATATCGGGTATAGACTATATGCTAACACGATACGGGACACAAGCGTTGTCACTGCCCGCCGATAAGGATCAAAGTGTCTAAGTTTGATAAGAAGGCGGAAACGTTGAAACGCTCTATGTCTTTATTTGCACTCCCTGTGGGGAGGGAGATGCCACAAATATATAAAATAGTTTCAACAATCCAATCAATGTGTCAATGAATTTCAGTCAGCATTGTCAGGAGTCAATTGCTTTCCCGTCAATGCTGTTGCAAAGTTCCAAATTAGTCCATTTTCATGAAAGCATTTTTTAGTCCTTGTTAGTCCTTGATTTGGAAATATGGGAGAATGGGAATAATTTTACATCGGATCAATTTGGAGACGACACTATGAACAACGAATCTGCAGAAATCATTGAACTGAAAAAGAAGATTGAAGAATCTGTGGAACGGGTTATGCACACGCCGGCAGACTTCGATTTTCTGAGCGGCGCGATATGGGAACGGATTCGGGAATACATCAGCCCCACAACATTGAAAAGGACCTGGGGCTATTTGGATGGGGTGAAGCAAATCCGCTATTCGACACTGGAGATCCTGTCCCGATTTGCAGGATTCAAGAGTTGGGACAATTATCTGGCAGAACGGAAAATTTCGTCGGAACAGAATTCGAACATCGTCACGAAAGGAGTTGTCAATGCCTCTGAACTTGCTGAAGGAGACACCGTGTCCGTAGAGTGGGCACCGAACAGACGGGTGAGTTTCAAGCATCTGGGAGGCTGCCGTTTCGAAGTGACCGAGTCCGTCTGGTCGCATCTCGATGTGGGAGACACTGCATCAGTAATGCTGTTCGTAAGAGGTGAACCTCTGCTGCTGAGCGACTTGAATCATCGCGGAAAGACCGGGCTGACGTACCTCTGTGGCGGCAAGGGCGGACTTACTGCGCTGAGAACAAACGATTTGGCATCGGACCTCTCGAGAACATCGAGAAGGCCTCCGAAGTAGTCCTGAACATCGTCAGGCTGTTCGCAGAATAGGGATACTGAAAGTCGACGCAGCAACACGACCTCAGCGTGCCACCATAGGTAATTACTGAACCAATGAGCATACCTGCAAGTTGGCAAATTCAGATGTAACAAATTAACATACAACCATTTACATGCCCTAAAAGCGAAACGCAAAGATGCTCATCACCCTATTTTTTTAGGGGAGTGAGCATCTTTGCGCATTATCTCAAATACTCATAACCACCTACTCATCAATGCATTATAACCACCATTACAGCATTAGCATTACGCTCATTGGTACAATAATTCCGACGCTGGGATGCTTTTCAGTCAGCACCTCAGCCTTTCTGAGCGGGAACTATCTCCTCTGACGTCGTGCCTTTCTCCGCTCCACCTGCCTGCTCTGATTTTTCTGGCGCACCTGCGTTGTCATCGGCTTTCCGAGCTGTTTTCTCCGCCTCACGGACTGCTTTCTCCGCCTCACGGGCGGCCTTAGCAGCGGCTTTGAGGTCGTCGCGCTCCTTTTGTTTCAGGTATGCGGCCTTGTATTTCTCGAGACGGGCATTCTCCTTCTCCTCCCTGGCTTTCAGGGCCTTGAGCTGTTTCAGCTTCTTCGCACGAAGTTTGGCAGCTTTCTTATCCGCGGCTGCCTTGGCTTTGGCTGCATCCAGACTGTCGAGCCGTGCCCATTTGGCTTCACGGGCAGCAATCTTCGCCGCACGGATGGAATCACGCTGCGCCTTTTTCAACGCGGACGGATCCAGCACAGGAGCATTGACAGAAGACGAATCAGAAGACATTGACAGAGAATCAGTTGCGGCCTTTGTCGAATCCGCGACAGACTGGAGGGACGTTCCGAGCGAGTCCGCAGGAGAGAGTGACAATGAATCCTGCGCTACGGACAGCGAGTCGCCAGCTACCGTCAATGAATCTGCGGCAGCGGCCTTAGCCTGTGCGGCAGCCTTCCTGCGAGCCTCTGCATTGGCCTTGGCCACCTTGCCCTCGCGGATCTGCTTCATTATACCCGGGATGTAACCAGGATAGTATCTGTCTGTGTATTCGAAAGTTGCACGCGGACGGGCCGAATATGAACTGCGCTCCGATGGACGCAGAGAGAGCGTGGTAATATCCTGTTTGCCACGCGGGCACGCATCTATCTGCCAGTCAAAGCCCTTCAGCACACGTTCATCACGCGTCATCTGAGCCACCGGATAGCCATCGTTTTTCGCGGCATCGAAGTAATAGACCTTGTCCAGTTCCCCGTTCAGGAACCGCGCGGAGAGCATCTTCGCCGCACTCTTGTTCACGGTCGCATAGACGCTGTCCTCATGCAGATAGAAAACGGCATTCGCCTCGCCGAGAGCATCGAATCGTGTCAATGCCCCGGTAGTGTCGAAGTAGGCGAGCATTTCCGTTGCCCTGATCTGGTCGAAGCACAACGAGTCTTCTTTCACGATGATGAAGGCGTTGGACATCAGGCTGGCCTTCTGCATGGCCCTGTCCTTGATCACCGCATAGATGCTGTCGGCAGAATACTGCCTGTTGCCCTCATTCCAGACAAACGGTTTCTCATACATTCGGACCAATGAATCCAAATCATTGTAAACCAATGAGTCACAAGCGAGCTGTATATCTTTGCGGAACATCTTCACGTTCTTTATAGCCGTGATGAAATTCAGTTTCGTGGAGTCCTTCGGTGCGGAAAGCGAGTCCGCGGCCACTGTCAATGAATCTGCTGCATTTGCGAGCGAATCTGCCGAATGCGAGAGCGTGTCAGCAACATGCGAAAGGGAATCGGACGCATGAGTGAGCCTGCCGGCCGGTTTCGAAAGTGAATGTATGACCCGCCGGGCGGGTTCGAAAGGTAACCCGGCCGCCGATCCGAGCGATGCGAGCGCGTGAGAGACAGAATCCGCCTCAGAGGCCTGTGCACCAGCCGCCATCGCGGTCGAATCCTTAGCCGAGGTCAATGTCTTGACTGTCAATGAGTCTGACGGAGCGCCCTCGGCCACCTCCGCTGCCTCAGCAGACTCATCACCATCCTCCCCGGAAGCCTCGGACTCGGAAGCACCAGCCGCCCCCGAAGTCTCCGCAACCCCTCCTGCAGCAGCCACATCCCCGGTCTCCTCCGTCTGTTTCTTGTTAGGCTTAGGACGGTTCGGGTCATTCTCCATCGCCTTGGCCGCTGCTTCAGCCGCCTCCTTGGCCGCCTTCTGACGATAAGCCTGGACAGCATCCACCGCCAGATCCTCAAGACGGGACTTGGAATTCTTTATCTCAGATTCATTGACCTGAAACATCATATAGGTACGGGCGAAAATGGTATCAGCCCCGAAATAGACCGTATCAGGCTGGTCCTCAGCATTTTTCATCACGCCGATCACCGCCGGGTCCCTCGTCAGCTTCACCTCGGACAACGAATCCGTATAGAAAATCCGCCCGGCCAGAGCCGAAACATCACGCGTCGTGTCAGTCACCTGCGCATTGCCGAGCAGCTCGATATTCTTAGATGACCTATAATAATATAAGGAGTCCGCCCAGCCTTCCTGAGTATCACTCATGCCGTGGACATTGTTCCGGAACAGGAAAATCTCGCGTCCGCGGTCATACCAGCCGCCATTGGCCGAAAGCATATTGTCATCCTGCCAGGTATCCGTGTCGAACCCGAACGTCGCCACATTGGTCCTGGCATCATAGACGATGGTAGTGGACTTCACGAACACCGAATCCGTGAACATATTCACCCTGTCATTGAACGTGAACGTCCTTATCTTGGAATCGTAAGTACCTGTGCGGCTTTCGATTATCTGCCCCTCGGCATCCTTCATCGAACCGCCGTTGAAGAAAACCGCCACACTGTCCTTCGTGTTGTAGTCCAGATGCTCGGTACGCAGCACATTCCGGTCCTTGTCCTCGAGCTGCACCAATGTACCCCTGAACTCAGCCAGGTCCCTGTCAATGTAATAAGTCAGCCTGTCTCCCGTCAGCACCGTCTGGTCCTGGAGAATCTTCACATTGCTGATAGCGTAAATTTCATTGGAACTCATATTCCAGAGCGCCGTATCACAGATGAGATAAGTATCATTGTGCAGAAACCTCGCCGGTCCCGTCACTTTTCGGTAATCGACGCCGTCCTTCTCGATAAGTTCCATGGACTGCGCGCTCAGAAGACGAACGAGCGAGTCCTTCTGACTGCCATTTTCCTGTGCAGACAGACTTGTCAATGTCGAGAGAACCGTAACGACAGATATGAAAAGATTACGGAAATTCATTGACACTCAATATCTTACTTTTCAGCCGCCTCGGACGCGCACTGAGCCACTATCTTGTTCCAGCCCTCGCGAGAGAAATTGCAGTCCTTGAACAGCGGGTCGATAGTGATATATGTCGTCTTTATCTTGCTGTCAATGAACTCGTCGATAGCCTCATTCTGCTTCTTGACCTTCGCCTCGTCCAGCAACTCGCTGTAGTCATTCTCGAACGAAGCCGTATGGGACGGAATGATCTTGTCCACGCGGATTATCTTATACACAGTATTACCGCTACGGCCCTCATTGTCAAGCGATTCCACAGGCTCGGAGATCTCCCCTTCCTTCAGATTCTTGATGGCAGCATAGTCCTGAGGCTTCAGCTGGTCAATCTCAAAATACGCGGAACCGGTATTCGGGTCAGCCATCTGGCCGCCATTGGTACGAGTCTGATTGTCCTGAGAATAGAACTTCGCCGCAAGCTCGAAAGTGACAGCCTTGTTCTGGATTTCAGTCTTGAGCGAGTCAAGCGTCTTGAACGCCTTCTGCCTGTCAGTATCCGTATAGACCGGTTTCATGAGAATATGGCGGGCATTGAACATATCCCCCTTCTTCTCGAGCACCTCGATAATATGGAAGCCGTCCGGCGTCTCCACAATCTGGGAAATCACACCAGGCTTGAGCGACATCGCCGCATCAGAAAATGCCGGCCAGAAAATCGACTTCGACGCAAGCCCCAGTTCGCCGCCCTTCCTCGCGCTGCCCGGGTCCTCAGAATAGATACGGGCCAATGTAGAGAATTTCTCACCGTTGATAATTCGCTCACGTATGCTCAGCAGCCTCTCCTTCACCGCAAGATTCGCAGCTTCACGGTCCGGATAGATACAGATCTGGCTCAGCTGATACTTCACCGGAACCATAGGCAGGTCTGCGGCATCAGTCTTGGAAACATACTCCTTCACATCGTGCGGAGTCAGCTCAGGCACCGCCGAAGCAATCTGGGACTGCATCTGCTGGGTAAGCGACATATCCTCAAGCTGCTGCTTCCATTCCTGACGAAGTTTATACATCGGCTTGCCGTAGGCCTTCTCCACATTGTCATCACCCCCGAGCTGAGTACGCATCTGGTCGATACGCTGGGCCAGAGTGCTTGACACCATCTCCTGGTTCACCGTGAGAGAATCCACACGCGCCTGCATCAGGAAAAGCTTCGACTCAAGCATACGCTCCAGCTGCTCGCAACGCATATTCCTGTCGGAATACATCCCCTGCATACGCATATACAGAATCTCCTGCTCCAGTTCCGACAATGAAATCATCTCATTGCCCACGACAGCTATCGTCTTGTCAATGAGGCCATTACCATATTTCTGAGCATTGAGTGGCATCTGCGCCGAAGCCAACACCGCAACCACAGCTGCTGCAAGTTTCAGTATATTCTTCATAATCAATAAATCATCATTTTATAACGAAAGCGCCTTGAGCGCGCGCATTCTCTAACAAGTCCCGTTCCAAACCTGAAATCAAAGCCTGTTTTCTGGTACTCAGGAGGATATCTTTTATCTGTTCCCTATAATATTCCACCGGTCCGGTCTGCCCCGCCCTCATCATTTCGCTGACAAAGGCAATGTTCAGATTGCCGCTGCCGTCCGGAATCTCCACCATCCCGTCCTTCATCACCGCCAGCAACGACCCGTAATCCGTCCCGAACTCCCGCGACAGCCTCACCATATTCACCCAGCCCCCGCCGAAGAAGTTATATCTCAATGCAGATGAATACGTCAGGCTGTCACCTTCCATTATATCATCCGCATCAGACGAAAGCAGCTTCTTCTTGATGATGTTCAAGTTCGGCGAATCGGCAGAGATGCAGAGGAACTTCGCCTTGGCAATCGGCAGAGCCAGACGGAAATTCTCAATATGGTCCTCATAGTACTTCTCTATCTGCCCGTCAGTCACAGCCGTATCGAGCCTCTGGTTTATGTACTTCTGCTCATAGCGGTACTTCAGCAGCGAACGGCGATAGTCCTCCAGCTCCTTGGTGACATTCTTCTCCGACTTGGACAACTCCCTGTCCACCACATCATTGAACACCATATCGGTAGCCCATGAATTTATGTACTGGAGCGCAAGCCGAGTGCTGTCCTCAGCCGAAATGCCATCCGGAATGAACGTCGCCAAATCCGTATCATACAGTTTTTCGGACCCCACCTCAGCCACGACCTTGCCGTCACGGACAAACGACATAATCGTCTTGCACGAATTCAACATCGGCAGGACGATTACGAAAAAGCATACGCCTATAATATTCAGGACTCTGCGAGTACTCAAATCTATCTCGAATAATTAGGTGATTCCTTGGTGATAGTCACATCATGCGGATGGCTCTCGAGGTAACCCGCATTGGTGATACGCACGAACTGGGCGCCGCGCAGAGAAGCGATATCCTTCGCTCCCACATAGCCCATACCTGCACGCAGACCGCCCACAAGCTGGTAAACGACCTCAGACACAGTGCCCTTGAACGGCACCTGAGCCACGATTCCTTCCGGAACAAGCTTCTTCACATCCTCTTCCATATCCTGGAAATACCTGTCCTTGGAACCATGCTCCATAGCCTCGAGCGAACCCATTCCCCTGTACGCCTTGAACTTCCTTCCGTTCAGGATGATGGTCTCACCTGGAGACTCCTCAGTTCCGGCAAACAATGAGCCGGCCATAATGGTGCTGGCACCTGCCGCCAATGCCTTCACGATATCACCCGAATAACGGATACCGCCGTCAGCAATCACAGGCACGCCCGTTCCCTCCAATGCCTTGGAAGCAAGCATCACAGCTGTCAGCTGAGGCATTCCGACACCGGCGATAATACGCGTGGTACAAATGGAACCAGGTCCGATACCGACCTTCACCGCACTCACACCTGCATCTGCCAATGCCTTGGCACCCTCGCCCGTGGCAACATTACCCGCAACTATCTGTATATCTCTATTCTTGAATGCCTCGCAAGCCTTGGAAATCACCTCGAGCACACCCACGGAGTGGCCATGAGCAGTGTCAATGACGACCGCGTCAGCACCTGCGCTCACGAGCATCTCGATTCTGTCGAGAGTGTCAGATTTCACGCCGACTGCAGCAGCCACGAGAAGACGTCCCTTCGAATCTTTGGAAGCGATAGGATTGTCCTTTATCTTCATAAGGTCCTTATAGGTGATAAGACCTACAAGCTTGTTGTCCTCGTCCACTACCGGAAGCTTCTCCACCTTGCTGCTGCGGAGAATGCCGGTGGCATCCTGAAGACTGATTCCTTTCTTCGCCGTGATCAGATTATCCTTCGTCATCACGTCCGAAACCGGAATCTTCTTATTGTCCTGGAAACGCAGGTCCCTGTTCGTGACAATGCCGATGAGCCTGCCTGCGCAGTCCACTACAGGAATGCCGCCGATATGATGCTTCGCCATAAGGGCCAACGCATCGCCCACAGTAGCCTCTGGGCTGATGGTGACCGGATCGTAAATCATACCGTTCTCCGCTCTCTTGACCCTGCGGACCTGCTCGCACTGCTGGTCAATGGTCATATTCTTGTGAATCACACCGATACCGCCGGCACGAGCCATCGCGATAGCAAGATCAGCCTCAGTAACAGTGTCCATTGCGGAAGAAACAATAGGAGTGCAGAGAGAAATATCTCTTGTGAATTTGGTGGAAACATCTACAGCTCTCGGAAGGACTTCGGAGCGTGCAGGAACGAGTAGAACATCATCGAAGGTGAGACCCTCCGGAATTGCTGAATTTACGAACTGCATTTCTAACAAATATATTTTGGCAAATATACGAATTTTTTCAATGAAATTTACATTCCGGACATTTTCAATGCAAGATTCCCAAGATTTTCAATCCACCATTCCCAGAATTTTCAATTTGTTTCGTTTTTTCAATTTGTCGATAATAATGCGTAACTTCGTGGAATTGTCCGTCATTTTGCAGAACGCCGCGACTGGCGTGAACTGATTTTTTCGCGGAATTATACCTCAACAATATGAATACAAGACATATAGCAACACTTTTTCTGGCAGCGTTCATTGCCATTGCCGGGGCCTGCTCGCCGGAGACGACAGTAAAACCGGATGAAGGGAACGGAACAGAACAGCCAGGGAAACCTGGAACCGGAGAAGAAAATCCGGGCGGCGAAGAGAAACCGGGAGAAGGAAACAAACCTGAAGAAGGCGGAAAACCTGGCGAAGGTGAGAATCCGGGAGGAAGCGAGAATCCCGGCGAAGGCTCGACAGAAGAGACCGTAAACGTGACAGTTCTGAACCCCGGAGCGACAAAGGTGGAGACCAAACCTACCCCGCAGCATCCGGACTTCATCCACAACGAAGAATACCACGAGTTCTACAATCCCCTTCAGGGCTACCTCGATGACTTCGGCAATATCGACTACATCTGCGCACAGGGCAAGGGAACGGATTGGCCACGCGTGCTCGACGACTACTCAGGCATACGCTTCTACCAGAGCACCTCAGCATCGAAGAACGGAGGATACATCCGCGTCCGCGCCCACAACGGAGCCAAACTGCTCAGCGTAACAGTAGGTTCTGCGACATTGACAAAAATCGCCCACTCGGTGGACGGGCGTGCGAAAAAGTCAGAGACAAAGAACATTGACGCAGGCGGCTCCTACTCAGTCGAAGGCGAATACGACGAAGTCTGCTTCTACTGCATGGGCACGACACAGAGCGAAAGATGGGAGATGAACAGCATCAAAGTCCGCTACCGTGGCGGCTTCATCGAGGAAGACTTCCAAACCGGCATTGAAAAGGAATACGGGCCGCTCGTGCGTGTGGATCTGCCTCTGAAAGAAGGCTTTGAGAATGGATTTCCGACGACAGACAAGCCGTCATACTACAAATACGGCCTGACCGCAGGACGCGAAAACCTCCAGTGGAGCACCTGGTTCGGCTCATTCTCCTGGCAGAATCCTATCGCAGGGAAGCAGAGCGCCCAGCTGCGCATCTACAAGGAAGACCCGGACTATTACGGCCAGTCACAGTTCGGCCACCTGAAAATGGAATACTTCATTGAGAACCTATCGAAGGTAAGCTTCAGCTACTGGTTCTCCGAGTTCTGGGTATCCGCAACGATTTCCTACTGTGAGTTCGACACCGACGAATGGAAAAATCCGCAGCAGATCGCCCTGAAGAGTTACAGCGACCGCAAGACCAAGCAAAGTTTCACATACGACTTAGGGGCCAAGGTCAATGCCAAGATCCGCATCCAGATAGACCCGGACAGCGGCCACCCGGACAGCGACCACCACGACCTGATTTTCGACGACTTCATCTTCGAATAAAATTTTTCATTTATCTATATAATGACTAACTTTGCAGGATGTAACTGATCTGACCACTTGATGGTTACTGAAATAATGGAAACTGATAAATAAAAATAATTAACAACAATCATGAAAAAAATCAACCAACAATTACGAACGCCCTGAAGTCCAGGTCGTTTACGTAGAAACAGAAGCCGGATTCGCGAGCAACGGTATTCAAAACTTCACAGGCAATGATGTCGTAGAAGAGTCTGATGAATGGATTTAAACAGATTGCCTTATGAAACATTTCTCAAAACTATTCTTTGCAGCCACAGTCGCCGCATTGGGATTAGCATCTTGCGCTAAAGAAGTTGCCCCAGTAGAAACCCCTAAGGACAATCTCGTAACCGTACACTTCGGTGCCACCGCCGGAATCGAAGGCGCCACCAAAGCCACCCTCACCCCGAACGAACAAGAAACACTCTTCACCTCCGCCTGGGTGAATGGGGATGTGTTGGGAGTAAAGTATTACAATGACAACATGGCAGAGGAGCAAGTTGTTCATGCAACATGGAATGAGACTTCATACTCCTTCAGTACAGCTCTGCCTGAATATACCGGAAGATGGATCTATCGCGCAGCATATCCTGCACCAGAAGCTGATGGCTCCGTTGAGTTTGGTTCCTCTCGTACTCAAAAAGGCAACGCATACAACAGCAAGTACGATTTGATGAGAGGTTCCGTTATGACCGAAGCGCCAGCCGGAAAGACAGATGAAGGAAAAGACATCATCTTCAATATGACACGCGAGACGGCTATCGCTTATTTCCATTTCACAAGCAAACTTGCAGAAAAAGTGGTTTCCGCAAAACTTTCTGTTACTGACGGCAGCATCGCAAATTCTTCAGTAACAACTGACTATGACAACCATTTTGTTTTTTCAGACGATAAGCCTTTGAATGAAATTACAATTACATTTGAAGAAGGCACTGCGCCTGATGCGACTGATTTCAAGCTCTGGTACAATGTCCGCCAGACAAGCTACAGCAGTATGACTCTTGAAGTGGAGACAACCGACCACAAAATGACCATCAATCGCAATTCAGGAAGCTCTTACGAGGCAGGCAGACTCTACAAGGTAGTTAAGGAAATTGCAGATGATAAATGGGTTGCAAAAAGCGGCTTCACAGGTGGCGAACTTGTGTTTGATTTTAAAACACATCCAGTTGGCTGGCCTGCTGAAAAGAATGAATCAGCTGGCGACTACAATTATAAATTAAATGGTATCAACTACGCATTTAATCTCTCAACAGACGTATTCTGCAAAGGGAAGTCTGGAGATAATGGATATCTAGTGTTATCAGCCAAAACCAAAGATAACTCTTTTAAAGAAGCTTTATTTGGCCTTCCAGCTATCCCTGGATTTAAATTAGCTAAGGTCGTTGGAACAATTAACGACAAGGTTTCCACTGTATCGACGAAAACAATGGTTGCCATTAAAGATGGTAAACAAGTTATTTCTGGAGGCGAGGCGCAGAATTGGAAGACAAAAGGTGCAACGCATACATACACCTTGAGTGACACAGAAGAGAACACGGTATATTACATGTCTGCGACAAAAGCAAATGCTCAACTGATGAAATTGGTGCTTACCTATGAGGTTGCAACGCCATCAGCACCTAAATACGCTGTTTCCTTCGCAACAGTAGAAGGCGGAACATTATCGGCATCCGCTATCAAAGCAGAGGAAGGCACAGAAATCACATTGACCGCCGAGCCTCAGCTTGGCTATGAGTTCAACAATGATTGGTCTGTCACAGCTACTGACGGAACAGTAATTAATGTAGTTGACAACAAGTTCACAATGCCGGCACAGGACGTGACTGTTTCCGGAACATTCACCTCTAACATAAAATATGACCATGCCGGAACTGAAAATGACCCTTATAATGTATTGGATGTATTAAAACTCATCGAAACATTAGAAAACGGTGCCACGAGCTCAGAAATTAATGCTAAAGGTGTCATCAAATCAATTACGGAAGTCAGTACAGCATACAAGAATGCCACATACACTATTGGAGATGAAACTACATCAGAAACAGTTACCATCTACAGAGGTAAATATATCAATGGTGCAGATTTCACTTCAACAGATCAAATCAAGATCGGAGACGAGGTCGTTATAAAAGGCAGAGTAACGAACTACAAGGGTTCAAAACAATTTAGCACTGGTAGCAGGATAGTCTCCTTGAAAAGAATAGAACCTTGCGCTACTCCGGTGATTACTATCGCAGAGGGTGGTGTAGTGTCTATCGCTTGCGAAACTGCAGGAGCAACTATCCACTACACAGTTGGAAATAGCCCTGCTGACCCTGCTGACCCTGCTGACCCTACCGAGGCTGATGCAATATTCAGCACAGTTACACTCACCGAAGGTCAGACCATCAAGGCCATCGCCTTCGCAGAAGGCTACAAACCAAGTGCAGTCGCTTCGAAGAAGTACACTGTCGGAGGCGCAGAATCTAATTTAGTTTGGGATGATGATTTCTCTACATTAGGGATTGTCGTTTAATGTTTTCTTTTTGACCGAAGCAGCCGACTGATTCCCT
>OGOZ01000796.1_pt1 | contig 19605 bp, 14 predicted proteins | sample 1552801 | NCBI WGS metagenome assembly OGOZ01 (sample SAMEA2580196, study PRJEB22360) | human gut metagenome | biome: human gut; feature: human-associated habitat; material: faeces | place: Denmark | collected 2008/2010 | reverse complement strand
TTATATGGCGAAGTAACCTCAATGAGTAAAACTTGAGCTGCGTTAGCAGCGGTTTCTAAGCTTTCATTTCAACGGCAGCATTGCGCCAACCGCAGAGACGATCGTAGAAACCATCATCAGCACCTGAAACGGAACCGTTCCAAAAATGCCGCAGATCGGACTGCTTCCCACCTTTTTCCTCGACTTTCCATAAGTGAGAACCAGCATAATACTTACCAATACCACAACTCCGCTCATAATTCTCGTCAGTACAATAAAGCTGCTCACCCCGAAAATAGCAAACAGAATACAGGGAACGGTTGCAATCAGCCAACTTACCCGGTTACCGGTTCCGACCTGCTCATGCACCACATCCCGGAGTGCCAGTGTGTTTGACCAGAAGGTCGTAAGCAGGGCAAACAGGGAAAATATTCCGGCAAGGATGAGTGCCCATCCTCCGATGCTTTCCCCAAGCTGCATATAAGCAAGCTCTTTATCCACGACTCCCTTCGTCCCAAGCAGGACGGTCAGCGTTACAACGAGGACAAAAAGAGAAGACAGACCAAAGCCTGTGAAGATCGTCTTCCGGATCCTCTTCGAATCACCGTTTAAGCCCTTTACCACCTGAATTACTGCCTGATTTGCAGAGGTGGCAAATACAACCATACTGTAAAGAGCCAGCAGGTTATTGATATGAAAAGGGGCCGTATACAGGGTGTTCCGCGGATGCAGGAATGTTCCTGCACTCATCACCGCCACGATGATCAGTAAAAGAGCCACCGAATATTTCTGTGCAATTCCCACCGCTTTCATTCCCATAAACACAACACTGCCGGCTATGAGATAATAAATAAGCTGTGCCGCCCACAGCGGAAGTCCGAACCAGTTCACGAAAATCTGTGCTCCACCGTTGATATTTCCACTGACGCCCACCATAATGGCCAGACCATAGACCACAAACATGATCCAGCTGAAAATCTTCTTCATCTTTCCATGAAACAATTCTCCCTCGAAGCTTTTCACAAGCTGGACACCACCATTATTATAGGAAAGCTCTGCAATAATCAGATGCAGAATCACATTCACAATATAAGCAAAAGCAACCATCCACACAACATCCCACATGCTGTTCCGGACAGCCAGATAGGGAACTGCAATAATTCCCGTCCCGATACTGTTTCCCACGATCATGCTGATTGCTTCAAATGTCGTAAGCTGTGCTTCTGAATTCATCTTTTTATTCACGTCTTTTTCCTTTTCATTCATCTCTTTTATTTGTATTTTTACATGACACTACGCTCTTTATTATATTACAATATTCAATTAAATGAAAAGCCTTTCTCACACTTCGTAATTTCTCCTATATAATAGCTTCTGTTACCTTTCTTGTTCATTTCCCCTCTTGTTCGTTGCTATAATTACCCGAGAATCTGCTTCAAGTCTTCTTCCGGCGTAGTAATCGGCGCAATTCCATAGTTTTCCATGAGATAGTCCAGCACATTAGGCGAAATAAATGCCGGCAGGGTAGGACCAAGACGGATGTTCTTGATTCCCAGATACAATAACGTCAACAGAATGCACACGGCCTTCTGTTCGTACCAGGAAAGCACCATGGACAGCGGCAGCTCATTCACACTACAGCCAAACGCCTCGGCAAGCGCAAGAGCAATCTGAATGGCACTATACGCGTCATTGCATTGTCCGATATCCATTAGTCTAGGCAACCCTTCAATTGTACCAAGATCCAGGTCATTGAAACGATATTTGCCACAGGCAAGAGTCAGCACTACAGTGTCCGAAGGCGTCAGCTTTACAAACTCCGTATAGTAGTTACGGCCGGGACGAGCTCCATCGCATCCCCCAACCAGGAAGAAATGCCGGATCTTACCGTTTTTTACAGCCTCGATAACCTGATCAGCCAATCCAAGCACCGTTCCATGCGCAAATCCGGTCGTTACTGTGCTGCCACCGTTGATACCGGTAAATACCCTGTCCTCCGGATATCCACCAAGCTCCAACGCTTTCTCAATAACCGGGGTGAAATCCTTATCCTCCCCGATATGAATCATTTCAGGATAGGACACCACCGCTGTTGTGAATACACGGTCCGCATAGTTTTTCTTCGGCGGCATAAGGCAGTTGGTTGTAAACAGTACCGGAGCGGGAATATCCACAAATTCCTTCTGCTGGTTCTGCCATGCCGTACCGAAGTTTCCCTTCAGATGGGAGTATTTTTTCAGCTCTGGATAGCCATGTGCAGGAAGCATTTCACCGTGAGTATAGATATTGATCCCCTTGCCCTCGGTCTGCTCTAAAAGGAGCTTCAGATCGTGCAAATCATGACCGGAAATAACGATAAACGGTCCCTTTTCCACGGTCAACGGAACCGTGACCGGTACGGGTGTCCCATAGCTTTCGGTGTTCGCCTTATCCAGAAGTGCCATGCATTTCAAATTTTTCTCTCCTACCTCCATGACAACAGGTAAAAGCTGATCCATCCCCCAGTCCTCTCCTACTACATAGAGGGCTCTTGCAAAGAACCGGTTCACTTCTTCGTCCGTATAGCCCAGTACCAGTGAATGATGCGTATAAGCAGCCATGCCGCGCACACCGAAAAGAATGAGGGATTTGAGGCTTCGGATATCCTCCTGTGCATTCCAGACATTCTCCATAGAGTAATCATCACCCTGTCCGCAAAGCCTTTCCGTCTCCTTATGCACCTGAGCAATCCGTTTGCGCAGAGTCTTTTCATTGAAATCCACATTGGTAACTGTCGCAAACAGCCCTTCAATCATCATCCGCCATGTATCCGTACCTACCTCCGGTGCCTCATGGATTCCACGCGCCAAAGCCACCAGTGCACCAGTCAGTTCATCCTGAAGCTTCGCCACATCCGCAGTCTTTCCACATACACCTGCAGCTCCCGTACAGCCGCCGCATCCTGCCGTCTGCTCACACTGATAGCAAAACATCTTATTATCCATTGTTTTTCCTCCTGCATTCTTTGATTAAAAATCTCTTTTTTCTGGTTTGTTTTTATTTCCCAGATCATTCTTTTTCTATAATAGTGTGTCCCCGCATTTGCGGTCTTATTATAAGATTATAAAAAAGCAAATGAAAGGAACGCAGATAAATCACACATTATTTTATTAATTTATTTACTTATATATGGAATATGTCATATTATAAATATACCATTTCGTTATGATGCAAAGGGGAAAGCATATGAAATACACTTTAGATTTATTAGACAATATGGAAGGTCATGAATTTGAGTATGCAGTAGCTGATCTGCTTAGGCACAATGGTTTTCGTGAAGTTCAAATCCCGTCTGATTGGCTTCATAGCCTCATGCTCCTCATTTTGGGAAAGTGTTAATAGTTGCAATTTCCCGTATTGATGTTCTTGTGCAATTGACGGAAGTTTTTGATGTGACACTGGATGATCTTGTGGTGATTAAGTAGGTGTAAAGTATTAAAAGGAAGAGCAGGTTCTTTACGGAATCTGCTCAGACTGTAGACAAAGTGGTGTTTGACCGTTAGGCCAGGCACCACTTTCCTCTTGCGTTTATTTTATTCAGTAAAAATTCAATTCTATATATAAATGACAACGATTTCCTGTTTCTCATCACCAGTATCTTAGCTAATTTTTTCAGGTTCATGCATGCAAAAGTAAGCCCGGCTTTCATTTCCATCCGCGCTTTTCCTATGTACTGAGTATATCGAAAACCATGTTGTTCTTTCGCTGTTCCAAAGATTCGTTCTATCGTTTCTTTTCGTTTCTGATAAATCTCTTTGTTTCCCAGTGTATGACGGATATCCTCTGCTTTTTCTATATATCTTTCCCATACATGCTGATCACATGCGGTTTCGACTGCATATGCGAAAACATGCTTATGTTCCCCTTTTCGAAACCAACCGCTTTCCGGATCTGTTATACTGCTTTTTTTGTGTTTTGACACCGGACGGAATTTCTTCTGAAGCTTCTAAATTTTCTGAACCGTTTCCTCCAGATGTTGGTGGCTGGTAATCATTTTTATCTTTCAATGGTTTTTTACCATGAGCCAGACGGTCCTGTTCGATTTCTTTTTTTAATTCATCTTCATACCAAAGAGCTTGTTCATGAGCGACTCGTTTCCGCATTTTTTTACTGTTAGCGCAAGCTTTTACATGAGTTGAATCAACAAATATCTGGTCGGTATCTACAAGTTTGTATTTCATGCATTCTTCGAGAATACTGGAAAAAATCTGTTCAAAAAGATTGGTATCTTTAAAACGGCGTGTATAGTTTTTCCCAAATGTAGAAAAATGTGGAACAGGATCCATCATATCCAGTCCCAGAAACCAACGGTAGGCAACATTTACTTCAATCTCTTTCATTGTTTGCCGCATGCTTTTTATTCCGTAGAGATACTGAATAAACGGAATTTTTATGAGCATAACGGGATCCATGCTTGGCCGACCGTTGTCAGGGCAGTATTTTTCTTCTACTAAGTCATAAATAAAGTTCCAATCAATGGCTTTATCAATCAAACGGAGCATGTGACTCTGTGGCACCATGTCATCCATACAGAACATCAGTATCTGTTCCCTTTTCTTATCTGCATTTTTTGTCATCATAAAAAACACCGCCCTTCTGACATCATTATATCAGAAAAGCGGTTCTAACAATAGCAAAACCCCGCAAAAGCGGGGCTTCGTCTACAGTCTGAGCAGGTTCTTTACGGAATCTGCTTTTCCTTTTAACAAATGTCCATATTTCATTATTTAAGAAGCTCATCCAGATAATGCTCGTCTTTATCATGGGAACCATTATGCTTGTGGTATTAATTCCGTTTTTACCTGTCCGGAGCTCTTTATTTGCCTTGCGTGGTAAGGTGTTAATCCGAGCAGATCATCTTCAGTAAATTTTAGAAGATCATTTTCAAGAAGAATTTTTATGATTTCTTTCTCGTTTGGACCTTCACACATGATCAGGAGTTTTTCCATACTTTCAACTCCTTTTTAAGCTGCATCAGTTCATCGTAATTGACAGCGGTTAGGAACACATTATTATAAAACTGCCTGCTTTTTAACAATTCCGATCTGATATTGAACCCATCGTACATATTGGTAAGATAAACCTTATCGTTGGACTTGGCAATATAGATATTATCCTGCCGGTTAAAAAGATCCAAAAGCTCGCAATAGTGTGTCGTGAAGATAAGTGTTGCATTATTTCTGTTAACGTTTTTGTCCTTATAGAGACTGATCATGTTCTCGACCAGCGTTTTGTGAAAATGATTTTCGATCTCATCGATAATTAAATCGAATCCCTGCTGGAGAGATGCAGCCATTAAAATATATAGAAGCATTCCTTTGGTGGTGCCGCTTGATAGCATATAAATCAGTTCCTTGTCGGAAACAGTTCTTGTTTCGTTGCAGAAAGAAAGTTTAAAGTTGTGATCATCCAGCATTTGAAGATCGTGGATATTCTCGTCAAATATGGAGATAACCTTTACTAAAAGTGCCGGGCGAATATGGTAATCTTTCAGGGTTGCAAAGATGAGCCGATAGGTGTCGGCACCATTTCCAAAGCTGTCAAAATAAACTGCCCTTGTTTCTTTCTTTTTTAAAACAAAGAAAAGAATGGAGGTATCTTCGGGAAGTTCACCGGTTATTTCTACATCAACAAAATCTTCGTCATGATAGAGATCCTTTACCTTGCTCTTATAGTATTTCTTTTTGCGAAGTCGCTGCTTCATAAAAATCGCCTTGGAAGCAATACTGTCTGCGTTTTTTAAAATGGTTTCATAGCGGTAAATAAATCCATCATGATAAAAATCTATGCATAATTCAACATTTTCATAGCTATATGGTTTCCCATCCAGACGGAAATCGCTCAGAATAGAATAGCATGCATCAAGAAGTTCAACTGCGGTGGTTTTCCCGGAAGCATTTTTGCCGATAAAGGCCATTGTATTATAAACGTGAAGGTCATCCGCAATCTCTTGCAGTTCGTATTCTTTATCTTCAGCAGTCTTTTTTGACTTTGAAACAAAATCTATCTCGAAAGAGGCATTACAATTTTTAAAGTTATTTGCAATTACATGCAAAAGTTTCATGGTTTACTCCCTCCTTTATCACTTATTATAACAACAAATCAAGTTTTGAACAAGAAAAATGTTTAAAATCTATATTCTGTTTTAAAATACTCATTTTGTGGATGATATGATGTAAATTCTGATTTAAATCAGTTTTTATATAGGATATCCAAATCGCTGGGCTTTACCAATAATGGAACAAAATGGAACAACAAATTGGAGTTTGAATTCGAGCATGAAAGAAGCCGAAATCCCTTGATTTTACAAGGAACTTCGACCTTCAACTAAGCATGTACGCCGACCGAAGCGGAGCGGAGATACGAACCCGGGTTCGTATCATCCGCGCCCGCTTCTAAAACAAAGGGGCAATCGGCTAATACCGATTTCTGACCCGATTATAAGGAAATAACGATATCCCGCAGAAATGCAAGCTTTTTAGTAACTGCATTTTTGACGAAGTATCGCTATTTTTAGAATTTATCCCTATTTTTGAGTGCCCGGCTCAATGGCCTGGATGTTTTTGCATACCTCAAGCATCTTCTGACAGAAATATCTAACAACCATTATCTGGAGCATCCAGAGATCATTGATAACTACCTGCCCTGGTCAGCGATGCTGCCAGAGGAATGCAGGCTGAATAATAAGAATAAAAAGTGCCTCAAAAAATGATGTAGTTAGTATAGCAGAGATTCTGTTAATTTACACTACGCCATCTTTTGAGGCGCTTACCAAATACCAAACAGTTTTTAAAATGAAATGTAAAAATATAACATATTTCACTAAACGCAAAATAGCGGCTCCCGGTTCATTGCCGGAGGGCCGCTACGTTGGCTTAAAATCATTAATTTAGCTGAATGTCCTTTGCATAGGCGTAAGAGATTATCTCGCCCTTTTTCGTAGAGCTGTAACCCTTTTTCTACTTTCACGTAATACTACATCCCATCAATTCCTTTTCTCTTTTCATGCATGCAGACATCTGATCAAGGATCGTCTGCACTCTGACCACTCACTTGATCATTTGCTGCAATTCTTTCAGGCTCTTATAATATCCGGAGGCATACAGAGAAAACAAGGCACTCCCGTAAGATGCTTCTTCCGCGTAAAGTGGAATCTTCATTTCTTTTCCAAATTTTTCACAGAAAATCTCCTGCAGCAGAGGGTTTTTGCGGATACCATTGCCGCTTCCGGTGATACATAAATATTTTTCTTCCGTCATATCATTATCACAGATTTCCAGTGCCTCCACTGCTTTCTGTGCCGTATCTTCCGCATTTTCTGTTCCAGCCTCTTTGACCTGCACCTCATACTCCCTGTACAAATCCAACAGTTCCTGGCAAATTCCTTCCAGGACACCGCAGACCAGCGCACCCGCCTTAAAGTTTTCCGGTGCAATATTCTCTATCCTTCCACGAATCTCCGGATCGCGCCTGCTGCCGCAAAAACGGGTATCCACCAAAAGACGCACTCCCTGCTCTCTGCTTTTCTTTCCTGCCTCATTCATGGCTTCATAAATATCAGATACGGTCTCTTTTCCGCACATTGCATTTACCTCTTCAAAAAAATTTTTTAAGAGGGCATACGAATATCCACCGCACAAAGGAGATCCAACATACAGATAGTGCCCTTCCATAAACGGACGACACTCAAGATTTTCGAAAGTCATAAGCGCTTTTCCCAACACGGATACCTGACTTCCGGTTCCCACATTGACCAGAATATTGCTCTTATCATCCACAGAGCCCAGAAAACTTGCCTGGTTATCCCCAAAAGCCGGGCTGACCTTCACACCGTTTTTCCATGTTCCGATACTTACCTCTTCCCTCCGGACTTCCGGGAAAAAGTTCCTGTCCATACCCGATTTTTCGATTGCTTCCTGATCAAACATTCCCCTTTCCATGGAGAAAAGGCCAAGACTTGCTGCCATTCCCGCATGCAGAACCGGCTTTTGCAAGCCGGCCAGCCGCATCGCAATATAATCCGGTATGGTACAGAACGTTGCCGCTGCTTTCGGAACCAGGTTGTTCTTTACATTATAATAATGAGTCACTGTGCCAAAACCGGTTGCCAGACGGTATCCGGTCTGCTCCGATAAAAGCTCCGCATAGGATTTTCCCGGCTGCTCCGGCTGCACTCCCACATCAGTTTGCTCCGGCCGGCATGGGCGGTTGCCCCGCCCATCCTGCCAGGTCATCAGCGGCGAAGCCGCTTTTCCCTCCTGATCTGTGTACAGAATGCCATGCATCTGTCCGGTTACACCGATGCTGACCAGATCATCCACAGACTCCGTGAGATTTTCTATAACCTGCATGCATTTTTCTTCGATTCTCTCTGTATCCTGCAGTTTTTCAAAACTTTCTTTCCCCCCGATGGCTGTATCATTGGGGAGTGTGATTTTTTTAATCATTTCACCGCTTGATGCATCCATCAAAATACCACATATGGTCGTTGTCCCGATATCCAGTCCGATCGACTTCACATCTTATTTCCTCCCTGCTTACGCTTTTTCATTTCCTTTTCAATTCAATCTCCATTCTATTGTCCTGGGCCGGCGGTATCACACCTATCTTGACGCAGCAATTATTTCTGTGACGATTCCCAACAGTTCCTGGTCTTTGATCATGGTCTGTAATTCACTGATACTGTCCCGTGGCTCTGCATACTTTTGCACCGTTTGATAAATTCTGTTTTTCAAGTTAAATTCGATCTGCATGGTATCCAGTACGGCAAAAAGTCTTTCCTCTATAAGATTGTCTGCCAGTTCCAAATTCTTCCCCAATAAGATCATTACCTCTGAGCCTATACTTGTTCTTGGAATGCGGCAAGTAAATCGATGTTGAAAGGTATCGTAATCACTCTGCATCCCTTTTGCACCTTCCAGAAAGACACCTGATGGTTCTTTCAGCCCGATAAATTCGACAACATAAGCGCGCTCTTGTGGCACACTATCGGTATTTCCGACTGCGGGATGAATTTTAAGGAATCCTTCTTTCCAATTAAATTCGATTTTGATGTCAGAAAACGACCCCTCCGTCCCTGCAGATACCCCATCATCCTCATAAAGATGAAACTCTCCGTCAGCGCCTGCATAGACCTTTAATTTTAAACATTCAGGATTCTCTGTGCTGTTACTGATGCCGTCCACTTCCGCCAGGGGGATGATGCCTCCAGCCTTTGCCAGAACCGGGATGTTTTCAATTCCCCGGTACAAATCCATCCATCTGTTCCCCTCATACCTTATCCCATCAAAAAAATCAAACCAGATTCCTTCCGGCAACCAGGCAGTCACCTTTCCTTTTCTTAAGCGATCCTTCATCGGTTTGGTAATGGGACACACCAGTAGCTGTGTGCCAAAGAAATATTCGCCCGGTACGCTGTATGCCTCCTCACACTCAGGATATCGATAGTACATCGGTGTAATCACAGGCATACCGGCCGTATGGCACAGGTAGTTCATGCTATATAAGTATGGAATCATTCTGTGGCGTAACTGCAGATAAGCTGTCATTGCACGCTCTGCAAGAGGACTGTACCGCCATGGTTCTTTCCCGTTAAAAGGATTTTTCGTATTATGCAGCCGGAAAATAGGAGAAAACACGCCAAACTGAACCCATCGTGTTTCCAGTTCGTCATCCTTTGTTCCATCTGCATGGCCGCCTATATCATGGCTCCACCAGCTGTACCCTGCATTGGCGGATGTTGCGGTAAAATAGGGCTGATAAGCAAGGGATTTCCAGCTGACGATGGTATCGCCCGAAAATGAGACAGGATACCGATGGCCGCCGGGGCCGGCAAAACGTGAAAGGATCAAAGGCCGTTCTCCCTTTTGCCTGCAATAGACCGTATGGTAATGATTTAATGCCCAGAGCGGATCCAGCCCTTTGATTTGGGTGCAGCTCCCCTGAGTCCAATCGATCCACCAGAAATCCATTCCTATTTTTTCCAGTGGCTTACTCATAAAACGAAAATAATTTTCTATATAGTTCGGATCCGCAAAATCAAACGGAATCGTATCATCCGCCCCATAATCTTTTCCCATCGCATCCGCCATATCTCTATAATTTTCTTCATGCCCGCGGACGCCATCTGCCGGATGATCCAGCAGAGATACCCTAAGCCCATGCTTGTGCATCCAGCGGAAGAATTTTTCTGGCTCTGGAAAATAGTCATGATTCCAGGAATACCCCGTCCAGCCCCTCCCATAGTGCTCGTCCTTTTTATGCCAGTCCATATCCACCATAGCGACACAGAACGGGAGCTGATGATCTTCAAAATTCTGAATGAGCTTCTGATATTCCTCCTGGGTATATTCATAATACCGGCTCCACCAGTTTCCCAGGGCAAATCTTGGCAGCAATGGCTGCGCTCCGCAGAGATGATAAAAATCTTTCAAGCATCCATAATAATCGTGCCCGTACCCCAGAAAATAGCTGTCTTCAATACCTGTCCTTCTTTCTTCCACAAATCCATCCGGCAGCAGAACCACAGAGTCCTTGTCCTCCAGAACGGAACAGCCGAACCTTGATACCAGACCGCGTCCCAACTGCACCTTTGTACCCAGAGCAGTACCCTCTTCATAATAGTCTTCTCCCTCCGTATTGATGCAGGTACAGCGGTAATCAGAATCCAGAGAACGGACGGTTCCTCCCAGGTCATAGATTTCTTCCCCGAATCTCCAGATATTCCTGTGAATATGCGTGAGTTTTCCGTATTCCCCAATGAGTTGGACACTGAGGCTTTCCGATGCAAACGGCTTTTCCTTTACATAGACCAGATGAAGCACGTCCGTAATAATTTCCAACATGGAATCATTCTCTTTTTTCCGATACTCTGGTACATCAAAATTTCGGTTGAGGACAGCCTGGGTAGCCCTGTCTTCAAAGATACCCTCCGCATCGTATTCCATTCGTATCATACGGGACGTCAACACGGAAAACCTATAATTCTTACCACATATCACTGCTTCTTTTTTACACACGGATTGTGTCCAGTCTGTATAATCCTTTCCCATCATAGTGATCCACCTCCTGCCTATCCTTTGATTCCCGACATGGTAATACCTTCAATAAAATATCTCTGTCCAATTAAAAACACGATGATCACAGGGATAACCACTACACAGGCCGCTGCCATCATCAGGTTCCATTCTGCCTTATAGGTTCCGATAAAAAGCTGCAGACCTACAGATATGGTATATTTTTCTCCATCATTCAAATACACCAGCGGTCCCAGAAAATCATTCCAGATATTCAAAAAGGAAAACAGGACAACAACCACTAAAACAGGCCTTGAAATAGGAATAATAAGATTAAGCCAGATACGGAAATGACTAGCACCATCAATTTTTGCGGATTCATCCAGTTCGTGTGGGATTGACATAAAAAACTGACGTAGCAAAAAAATGTGAAACGCATTTCCAAACCAGCACGGTATAATCAAAGGCAGCAGGCTGTTGGTAATTCCAACCTTGTTCCATATAACATAGAGCGGAATCAATGTCACTGCAAACGGAAGCATCATACTGGAAATAATAATACGGAACACCAGATCCCGGTATTTCCACCGGATGCGGGATAAACCGTAGGCACTGATGGAACAGGATATGACTGTTCCGATGACACCGAGAAAAACATACACAAATGTGTTCAGAAAATATAAATCAAAGGGCAATGCCGACAACGCTTCCGCATAGTTTTCCCATTGTATGGGATTCGGTAGCCATTTGGGCGGCATCTCAAAAATCTGCCCGGAAGTCATCAAAGAGCTTCTGACCATCCAGACCAACGGAAGCAGGCACAATGCTGAACCTGCAAGCAACAATATATATATACTCGCCTTGCTTACGTATTTTTTCTTTTTCATGTTGTTTGTCCTCCCACGTCATCCCATATAATAAACCCATTTTTTGGAATTCCGAAATAAAATGGCCGTGAATACTGCTATGATCAAAAACAGTACCCATGCAATGGCGCATGCACTTCCCAATCTTGAGAACTGAAAGGCTTCCCGATAGAGGAAATAGACATAAAACAGACTCTTATTATCCGGGCCTCCATATGTCATAACATACGCCTGTACGAAAGTTTGAAAGCCATTGATAAATCCCATGACCAGGTTAAAGAAAATCGTGGGCGTCATCAACGGAATGATCACATGCCGCAGCTTTGCCATCACACCACCCCCATCAATCTCAACCGCCTCCAGATATTGCCGCGGTACATCTTGTAATCCGGCAAGAAAAATGACGATGGTAGAACCCGTATTCCAAAGATTCAGACCAATCAATGTGGGCAAAACAGACTTGCTTCCATATATCCACTGAGAAGTCGGAAGTCCCAATTGTTTTAACAGACTATTTGCCAACCCCAAATCCGGATTAAATATCCACACCCATATTGATGACATTGCCACCAACGGCAGAATCGAGGGCATGTAAAAAATTGTCCGGAAAATCGCCTTTCCTTTGATGGGTTGATTCAAAAGTAACGCAACAACAAAGGAAAATGCAATTGCCAGGGGTACCGATATAAAAACATACAGGAAAGTCACCTTTAAGGACTGATAAAAATAGGGTGAATTTCCTCTGAACAAATTATAATAATTGTCAATGCCAATAAATTTCGGTGACATGCTAATCTTATAATCCGTAAAACTCAAAGCGAAACTGATCAGCATGGGCAGTAATGAAAAACATATAAAGCCGATGATACACGGCAGAGAAAAAAGAAAGCCCATCAGATTTTCATTATTCTTCTTACCAGATTTATGTGCTTTTTTCATCTTAATTTTTTTCACTCCTTCCTGAGAAACATATGGACGCGCACCTGTATGCGCGCCCATATCTCATATTATTTTAAGAACGATCTCCGTTGTAGGTTCCTTCAATCAGGGTATCTACACTGGGTTTTATTTCGTTCAGTGCTTCTTCCGCAGTTTTTTCACCCAGCCAGACCGCATCCAGTGCAGAAGATACCATCGTGTTGATCTCACTCCAGTTTTTTATGTTCATATCCGGCTGACGGACAAGATTATAATCCAGTGTGGAATCTACCACCGCCTCGATGAAATGATCCGGGCGGCTTTCCAGATCAGAGCTTGCCCACAAATTTAACTTTTCTTCATCTTCATAGTATTCTTTCGGTGCCGGCATCCACAGGGCCTGAAACAGGTTCAATAATTCCTTGGAGCTTTCCGGATTTGTCATCCACTTTCCAAATTCGTATGTTTCCTTTAAATGTTTGGCCGATTTATAAATGACAAGCGAAGAACCACACATATAGGTGGAATAGTTATGATCCATAGGCAGTACACCCACGCCGTAATTTACACCCGCTTCATTCAGATCAAGCATGGTCCATGTCCCGCCGATGTACATAGCAACCTGCTCCGACTGCATCGCCGTAGATGGAGATGTCATGTTGGACTGCTGCGTGGCAGAAGGATGTACGTGATGCACATTGACCAGATCGGTAATTTTCTGGATTGCCTCAGCCGCAGCCGGTTCATTTAATGCAAACTCATTGCAGTCCTCAGAGAGGTAATACCCGCCGTTTCCATATACAAATGGCATGTACGAGAACGAACTGCCTTCAAACATAACTCCAAACTGCCGGATGTTGGACGGATCAAAATCACTTTCCGTTGCATTGTGGCCATTGGCATCAATAGTCAGCTTTTTGGCGACTTCAACGAATTCATCCCAACTCCAGGCATTTTCAACAGAATAAGGAGGATATTCTATGCCAAGTTCATCAAACATATCCTTGTTGTAGACCATCGTTACTGTTCCGGGAGCAAAAACCGGCCCGCAGCTTGCATTTTCATTCCAGTTCCACCAGTTGTATTCCAGATAATTATCCGTTCCAATGTCACCGAATTTCTCCATCAACTCATTGTAATTCCAGATGATACCATCTTCTCCCAGCTGACAATTCCAGGAATCCGAATAGCTGATATCCGGGGTATCCCCGGTAGCAATCATTGCATTCAGTTTGGTAAGAAAATCACCGGAGGGTACATGCATCGTCTTAATCTTCACACCTGGATTCGCCGCCTCAAAGGATCGGCAGGTTGCTTCGATTGCTTCTTTTTCAGCCGTACTTCCCCAAAAAGCAAATGTGATTTCAACATCCTCTTCTACTGTTCCAGAAGCAGAATCTTTTTGCGTATCTGTTGTATTTGTACTACTTTTATTTCCTGAAGAGCAGGCCGGCAATGAAAAAGCCATCACGAGAAGCAGAATTATTGACAATATCTTTCTTCTTAATTTCATAAAATTCCTCCCTGTTTTATTGTTGATTGATAAGTTTTATTGTTCATTGATAATTGCATGAAACGTTTCTTTGCATCTCAATTATAATATTTCTATTTAATATAAAACAATTGTAAAAGTTTTATATTTGTGAACGATTATTATTTGTTGTTTCCAATACAAGTAAACAAAAACCCTTGAATTTATGTAATATGTTGTATGTTTTTAAATTATCCACCCAATAATAGTGCAAAATATAATAATTTTACAATTGCGTATTTTGATATATCGTATATATAATATTAAATAAGAAGAAATATGTCCTAACATTACTGTGAATCACAACACCTCATCATGAACGGCAGACACATATTTTACAGGGGAAAATTATGATAGAGAAGCAGAAATACAGTGTATTGGTTGTAGATGACGAAGCCTGGCATCGGAGGGGAATGAAGGAATTATTAAAGCAGTTATATCCTCATTTGACCTTATTTGAAGCCCGGAACGGACAGGTCGCTTTGGAAATATGCCAGACCCGGAAAATCGATATCGTAATTACAGATATCAGCATGCCCAATATGGATGGATTGGAACTTGCCTGTGCTTTACAAGGTGTCGACCATAAAAGCAAGATTGTGATATTGACCGCTTATAACAAATTCGAATATGCAAAAAAAGCGCTTACGTATGGGGTCGCCGATTTTATTTTAAAACCTGTTAAAGTCGAAGAACTCCAGGAGGTTTTGCAGAAGCTTTTTTCTATATTGGAGCAGGAATACACAACGCTTCAAAAATATGAGCAATTACAGACGCATCTGAGCCAGGCTGATTACTGGTGGAAAAACCACCTTGTAAATCAATGGCTTTCCGCAGAAGATGTGACACCTGAAATCCACCAGCAAATTTCTCAGTTTATGGTGAAAGTCCATACAGCAGGCGGTATCATCCTGTTTCAGGTGAATGCCGAGACAACAAATAATATCCACCGGCAATTGGCCCGGTATCTGGAGGAACATATTGAAAAAAATCTGTTCCACCTGGAATCCGACCATACGATTCTGGTCACCTGTTATACAGGGGAAGCCGCAGATAGACAGGCTCTGGAAGATGCAATACAATGGTGCAAAAAGCAGTGGAACCTGACGCTTAAGATTTCTGTCGGTCGGCATGTTTTAGATCTTCTCTCGCAGGCCCCCATTTCTTACCGTTCCGCCCGCTCTGTACAGCCCATGCATTTTTACGAAAAAAGCAATCCCCTTTATGGCGAGGATATGGATCTGTCCGGTTACCTGATAAATCCCAAGCATTATTACCGGTTTGAGAAGGAGATCACACAGGCCCTGTCCCAGGGAAGCCTTGAGGAAGCAGTTTCTTCCTTTCATACCTTACTGGAACAGTTTACCGTTTTTAACAGTTTTGATCCTCATTCGGTCCGGCATATCGTCGTGCATATTCTCCATAATATCCTGGATTCGTTTCATTATGTGTTAAAGCCATACAAACAGGAAGAAATTCTGGAAGAGATTGACCATATTTTACTGGAATCCAATACTATCTCAAAACTGTCGAACCATACTCAGAATGTGCTCAGGCTGCTCTTTTGTGAGATAGAGACACACAAACAGATTACCGGCAACAGGATGGATCAGATCGCAACGTATATCAATACGCATTACGCTGAAAATATTACATTAAATGAAACCGCAGACCATTTTTCCTTTCACCCTGCCTACTTCAGTACACTGTTTAAAGATATTTTCGGCACAAGCTTTACAGACTATGTGCTGGCCTTGAAAATGGAGAAAGCGAAGGAATTTTTGACAACCCCATCCAACCGTATTGGAGATATTGCTGAAAAATTAGGCTATAATTCCCCGGGGTATTTCTCGAGAGCCTTTAAAAAATATTATGGAATCACACCGGAGGAATATCAAAAAAGACACTGCAGAGGAACAAACTAAATGTGGAAACATTTTAAGAATCTCAAAAATATAAGTTTTCGTTCACAATTGCTTTTTTATTTTCTAATCTTATCAATCTTTCCGATGATTGTGATTTCTTTTGTGCTCTTTCATACCTCAAAAGAAAGCATGATGGAACTTGCCACACAGAATATGATGGAAAATATCAACAAAAACAATGACCTGCTAGAGCAACGGTTTGACGATTTTGAGACTTTGTCTTTATATTTAAATGTAAATGACGACCTGTATCATATTTTTCTGGAGCTTGGACCTTCCCCCAGTGATTACCAGATTATTACGGCAAACCGAAAAATACAGAAAATATTGACCGATTATTTTGTCTGGGAGGAGTATTATTCGGTACATCTTGTCACCTCATATTTTCGATTTGGTTCACCCGGGAAAAATGCTTATTCTCCGGAAAGCTTCCAGGAATCTGTCTTATACCAGAAAGCCATCCAAAATTCCAATAAGCTCACCTGGATTGCCACCTACGATTATTGTGACATGTTTCAGATTGAAGGGATCTCGCCGAAATTACTGGAATATAACCGCCTGTTTTCTGCCGTTCGGAAACTTAATATTTCCACATCTGAAAAAGGAAGTATCAAATGGCTGCCCTCCTCCATTGAAAATCCAATCCTGGTGATCAGTTTCAGCGAGGATCATCTAGCCTCTCTGTTTGCCAAAAATGATTCCGATGCAATTGAAACCACATTGCTTACAGAGGATGGCCAGATTGTTTTTTCCTCCATGGAAACCCTACCGGAGGTCAGCTGGCTCGGCCTGATTCCACAGGATCAAAGCAGCGGAACCTTGACTATTGATCTCCAGGGCGTTGAGACCATTGTCTGCTATTCACGAAATCCGACAACAGGATGGATCGTGATAAATTTGCTTCCCATGAACATCTTTAACAAGGATATTATCAAAAAACTGCTTCTGTATCTGGTATTCTTTGCCCTTTTTCTGGTTATTCTGTCCGGATTTATATCCTTCCTGATATCGAGAAAATTCAGCAGCCGAATTGCGATTACGCTGAAAACCATCGAGCAGATGGGCGCGGGCGATTTCAGCCGCAAGATTTCCTATGATCCGGAAAATGAGTTTGCTTTTTTCTATGAAAAAATCAATTCTACCAATCGCCGGCTGCAGAAGCTCATACATGAAAATTATGAGATAACGCTCCGGCAGAAGGAATCCGAAATTTTATTGCTCAATATTCAGCTGAATCCACATTTCCTATACAACACCCTGAACATTATCAACTGGATCTGTCTGGATGGAAATACGGCTCTGGCAAGTAATATTATCGTCGAGCTCTCCCGTATGCTGCAATATACAAGCGATAACTCCTCTGAGACATCTTTGTTGAAAGATGATATGCTGTGGATTAAGGATTACATCTCCCTTATGAGTATCCGTTTTGAAAATCAGTTTGACGTATTTTATGACATTTCGGAAGAATTGTACGAAATATCCGTTCCAAAGCTTTTTTTACAGCCGCTGATAGAAAACAGCATCATTCATGGCTTTCAAAATATCGATTGCGGAGGTAAGATTATAATATCCGGCAAAACTCACCTGGATACCGTAGTCTTCTACGTAGAAGATAACGGCTGCGGCATGTCAGAGGAAGCCATAGAAGACGTTATGTCCGGTAAATCCTCTTCCATCGGAATCCAGAATTCGGACAAAAGAATCAAATTGTTATACGGAGATCAGTATGGGATTCAAATAAAATCTCTGATAGAAATGGGAACTAAAATAAAGATTACACTGCCCTATATATTGTCCACCAACAAATAATTGTCCTGCTCCACCAGTGGTATATTCATTTTTGCATGGATGTTGCATATCGCTGGTGTGGATACATTTTCGCAAAGAAAACATGAAGTAATATCGTAATGGCTTCTTTTATTGGATTAAGATTGGCTGTTTCTATCGGACTCTAACATTATAAATATATGAATCTATAGATCTATACATTTTTTTATTATTGAATCTATAAAAATCTTTATTTTTAAAGATAAAACTCCCTTAACCCCCTTTTCAGCTTTTTGGGGTCGAAATCATTAAAATCGGTGGTGGATACGCCCAAAAGGAAAGGTAATAAAAAAGAAATCTATTGAATCTGTTTATGAAGAAATTTACAAAACACAAAATCAGAAAAGCGAGCTTGAACTGGTTAGTGTTGCCGAAAAATGGCTAAAAGTCAGACAAGCCACACAGGCTGCCGGAACATGGAGTAAAGATTTTAGATTTATTAAGAATTATCTGAAGGGCTCTCCCCTTGAACACATGAAAATAGATAAGATCGTTTATTCTAATACCGTGGAATGGGCAAAATGGTGTTTAAAGAAAAATCCGAAAATGAAGGAAAAGTACTTTAAAAATATCAAGGGCGAGTTAAGCAGACTTTTTGAATTTTCCTTAAAAGAAGGAATAGTTTCAATGAATCCGGCCAAGGATCTGTCTCTTCACACCGACAACTTTGTTCCACCTACCAAGCACGAGGATTCAGACCTCATTTTTTCAGATGAAGAGAAAGAAAATGTTAAAAAACTAATTTTTGACGAAGCTGAAAAAACAGGGGATACCGTTTGTTTGGGTCTTGTTCTTCTTTTTAACACAGGTATTCGTGATGGAGAACTAAATGAATTAAGATGGAAAGATATTGAAAACGACTCCTATCTTCACATTCAAAGAGAACTGGTTGAAGATCACGACCCTGAGACCAATAAACTTTGTGGATATAAAGTTGTAGATCACTGTAAATCCAAAGCCGGAAACAGACGGATTCCTTTAAATTTAGAAGCTCTAAAAGTTCTCGAATTACAGAAACAGCTTTCTATCGAAAATGGTTACTTAGTTGGAAAAGATGATCTTATTTTTAGAAGAGATCGAAAAGAAAAAGGTCTGCAATGTAACACCAGATGTTATGAACCCAGAATAAAAAGATTCTGTCGGTTAGCCAATATGGATGTTCTTAAAAGTCAGCATGACATCCGGAGAACTTTTTGTACAAATATGTATTACTCTGGTGTTCCTTTGAAGAATCTTCAAAAACTAATGGGGCATAGTTCTTTGAAACAGACCATGGATTATATAAAGTTTAAAGAGGATGATAAAGACGAACTTTTAGAGTATTTGAATATGATTTAAGTAATGGAACAAAATGGAACAACAAATTGGGGGTTGAATTCAAGCATGAAAAAAGCCGAAATCCCTTGATTTTACAAGGAACTTCGACCTTCAACTAAGCACGTGCGTTAGAGGATTCGAACCCCCGACCTTTTGGTCCGTAGCCAAACGCTCTATCCAGCTGA
>OGOZ01000791.1_pt1 | contig 19666 bp, 17 predicted proteins | sample 1552801 | NCBI WGS metagenome assembly OGOZ01 (sample SAMEA2580196, study PRJEB22360) | human gut metagenome | biome: human gut; feature: human-associated habitat; material: faeces | place: Denmark | collected 2008/2010 | reverse complement strand
TTCCGGTAAAGGCTCTTTCCACCTCCAGCTCCGAACCTTTAATACGCATATTCCCGAGAACAGTATATAAAATAATATTCTCGCTGTCATATGAGATTATTTCAAGCACACCGTTTACGCATAGATCTCTCCTGTCTGTAAGAGTCAGCATCTGTTGTCTGTCGTTCAAAAAAATACCCCCGCTCATTATTTACATTACAGTTTAGTAAATAATATTCGGGGTATGTCCTGATTATGCTCAAACTACTTCATAAAGGTCAGAAGCTCCATCTTTACCGACTACTTCAACAACCTTCAGTACACGTATTTTCAGCGGGCTTTTGCCCATATTTATCTCGACTTCATCTCCGACCTTAACATCATAAGACGCTCTGGCAGGTTTGCCGTTCACTGAGATCTTTTCGGCATCACAAGCTTCGTTGGCTACTGTTCTTCTTTTGATAAGGCGTGATACTTTCAAATATTTATCCAATCTCATAGAAACTCCTTTCGCTGATCAGTAATAAAAAACGGAGGCGGTAATAATACTGCCTCCGCTATTTAATCAGATTTAATTACTTAGCAACTGCGTCCTTTAATGCACTTCCGGCCTTGAATGCGGGAACCTTAGAAGCAGCGATCTTGATCTTGTCACCTGTACGGGGGTTAACGCCCTCACGAGCTGCGCGCTCGCGTACTTCGAATGTACCAAATCCAACTAACTGAACCTTTCCATCCTTCTTAAGTTCTTCTGCAACAACATCTGTAAATGCCTTTAATGCCTTTTCTGCGTCTTTCTTGGATAAGCCGGCTGCATCAGCCATAGCTGCAACTAATTCTGTTTTGTTCATTTGAACTTCCTCCTATTTATTTGAGTGTATTCTTTGATATCTTATATTCGATATCTATTGACGATGGAACGATCTGCCCCTTTACAAACGTCTATTAATATATATAGCGTTTTTGCCCCTGTTTGTCAAGGTAAATTTGGATTAAAATGCAGATTTTTCAAGGTTTTCCACAAATTTCCCGTCCAAAAACAAGTAGTCTGTTAAAAACTCGAAATCGTTTTTTGTCGAACGATCCACTGCTTATTTCCTATTGTAAATTTCCGTAACCGTTCAGTACCTTCACAGTTACGATCTTCCTTACACTGATATGACGCTATGCCTGATAGCTTTTACGATAAATCATGAAAGCAAATACCGCGGTCATAATCTCTGTCACAGGAAAAGCATAAAACACTCCATCCGCTCCCCATACCCTGCTCAAAAGAAATGCGGCCGGAATGATGACCACCACATACCTCGATAAGGAAATCCATAAGGAGGCCATTCCCATTCCAAGTCCTTCCAGTGTTCCGGAACAGGTAACCGAAACCGCCGACACAATAAATCCCAGACTGATAATATGAAGTGCCATCACACCAATCTTTATCGTTTCCGGATTCGAGGTAAATAAACCGATCATCTGTCCGGGAATCAGGAAAGAAAGCAGCATTCCAACTGCCATCACACCTGCTGTAAGACACAGCGCTGTCCGGAAAATCTGTTCTACACGCTTCCGCTCTCCCGCACCATAGTTAAAGCTGACCAGAGGCCGGATTCCCTGGATGATCCCATTCGCCGAAAGATAGATAAAGGTCTGCAGCTTATAATACGCGCCAAGCACCAGCACATATGTTTCCGAAAAAGCTGACAGAATTCCGTTGAGGGAAGAAATCAACAGGGAGGGCAGTGCCATATTTAAGGAAGCCGGAATGCCCACTGCATATAATTTCTGCATCAGTTCACGGTTGAAGGAAATATTCTTTGTTCCAAAGGAAACCGGCAATGGCCGGAACATATGAAAGAGAATATAAACAAGCAAGGTAATGGTCTGTCCGATTCCGGTAGCATAGGCAGCTCCCGCCATTCCCATCTGCGGAAAAGGACCGATTCCAAAGATCATCAAGGGATCCAGAACAATATTGGCTATAAAACCGCACATCATACTGATCATGGAAACCTTCATTCTGCCAACTGCCTGGAAAATCTTTTCCATGGAAATACCAAGCATAATAATAACAGAAAACAGGAATGCACGATTCGCGTAAACAAGTCCCATGCGGATAATTTCTTCGTTATCGGTAAATAGAGACAGGAACTTCGGCATTCCCAGCATGCAGACCACCATCAGAATAACTCCATGAAAGATACTTAAAAGAAGTCCTGTAACCGCTGCCTGATCTGCCTGCTTTTTATTCCCTGCTCCAAGACAGAAAGCCACTCTGGCATTCATACCGATGCCAAATCCCACTGCAATCGCTGTCATCAGATTCTGCACCGGATAAACCAGAGAAAGAGCCGTCATCGCATTCTCACTGATTTTTGCGACGAAATAACTGTCTACAATATTGTACAGGGAATTTACTGCCATGGAGATCACCATTGGAAGCGACATCGAAATTACCAGTGGCAGTATTTTCTTTTCCTTCATGAAATTCTGATCCATTGTTTCTAAGTCTCCTTATTACTATTCCTTATAAACGCAACGCGCCACGCAGTGATAACACTGCGTGGCGAAAAAAAGATCTCTCCTGAAAAATCCACTTCCCCGAGGGGTTTTATGTGACGTACTATATCACAGGTTTCCCTTGCTGTCAAACGCTTCCACCAAATCTCCTACTCTACACTGACGGAATTACCGCTTACGGAGTTCCCACTCACAGAATTGCCGCTGACCGTGCTCTGCGTCTTAACAGTGTTGTCCGAAACACTGTTACCGCTGACTGTGGAGCTGCTCTCCGGTTCCAGATCCGGGAAGGAATAAACCACATTTTCATCATCGTCTGCCACTTCAATCGAGTAACTCTTCGTTACATAACCGGATTTGCGGAAGGTAAGCACATGTGTTCCCACGTTCTTCGTGTAGGTAACCGGCGCATAACCCTTATACAGGTTGTCCTCGTATACCTCTGCTCCGTCCGGAGTCTGAATGGTAATCGTCGCACCCTCTTTCTTATCCGAAGCCCAGGAAATATCATTATCCGATACGGAACTCTTGCTCTGGGTCAGATTCATCTGCAGCTTTAAAGGCTCCTCACCGGTAACCTCAAAGTACTGGCTGACCGTATCATAACCGGAAGCACTGACGGTAAGCTGGTGCATTCCTACCGGCAGCTTCAAGGTATAAAACTGGTTAATCAGATTGTTATCAATGTATACCGAAGCACTCTCCGGAGTAATGTCAAAGGTCACCTGCCCGCTTTCCGGAACCGGCTTTTCAATATCTCCCAGATCCAGTGTCGTAATCTCATCCCGGCGGATCTCCACCTCCCGGCTTTCATCCAGAAGATCCGTTGTCAGGCGTACCTGATAACTGCCCTCCGGTACAGAGAACAGCATTTCCGGCGAAAGCTGTGAAATGACCGTCTGCCCGATCTCAATCCAGCCGCCAACAAAATATTCCTCGTTCTTAAGTTCCAGATAGCCATGTCCACGATCCACACGGATGCTCAGAACCTCCTGACCGATCCCCTGCATGGAAATCACATCCTGGCTTAAAATCTGCTCCGGTAAAATCTCCTCCTGTCCGGAAAACACAAGGAGTTGATCGCTTAAATGATATTCTTCCTGCCCAACCGTAATCGTCCGGTTTTCGGTATTCATGCTAAATTTCTGGATATCTGCATAATTCCATGAATCCGAATTAATCTGCAAAGATCCCATCTTTTCCATGTTACTGTTATAAGCAAGCGTCACGATACTTCCCGGAATGAGTTGATCCACAGTCAGCGGACCGCCATATTTGTCCGTAAATACGGTTGCTCCATCATAGGAAAGCGTCTTGTCTTCCCGTTGATTCAACTCACAGATTGTAATCGTCTGCGCCTCTTTATCCACACGCTTAACTACTCCGGAAGCACTGGATACATAAATGTCCACCGGCTCCTCCTGCGTATTCTCAAAAGAACTCTCAAACGAGGATTCCTGTGCAAGTCCGGTACTGCTGCAGCCTGTTGCAGCAAGACACAACACCGCACACAATGCGATGATTTTATTTTGTTCCTTTCGAAATTTCTTCATAAAGTACCTCATATCTTATCTGAAAATACCACATTTATATAACTAATACCATGCAGTCTCCTATAATCTGCATGACTCTGATTAGTTACAAGTATACTCCACGATAATGCTCGAGGAAAGTCTTTTTTTCCTCTTCCAGATCCAGAAGCCGGTAAAGCTTCTCCATATTCTTCATCGGTATCCATGCCTTACCTGAATTATAGTAAAAATTAGCTATTTTCCAGAATTTTTCCGGATAGGCAAGCCTTCCATACAGATGAAGCTTCTCCGCATCCGTAAGCGGACGAACCTTTTCATATTCCCCAATCAGTTGAAATGCAAGCTTTTCCTGCCAGGATGTTTTCTCTAAGATCTTACGTAGAAACAGCCCGAGATCCCTCGTCATGTCCCCAATGGCACACTTTTCAAAATTAATCAGAAAGGTCTTTTCCTGTTCGATCAGGATATTATGATACTGAAAATCCCCATGACAGATCCCGGAAGGTACGGGCAGTGCCGCAAACTTCTGCATTTCCTCTTCAATCTGAAGGGCCTGTTCAAAAAAGTAAGTATAGTTCTGCATAAGCAGAATTTCAAAATCCGACTTCTGGCTTCTTGTCTTCAAAAAACGCCGGATCTTCTTCAATTCCCTGGTACGGCGGTTAAATTCCAAGGCAGAATTCTCCGGTATTTCTACGGGCGCATTCTCCTCCTGCCAGAGCTTCGTCTTATGAAGCTGCGCCAACGCCCGGACTGCCTGATTGCAGTTTTCGGAATCCTTCAGATCACATTCCCTGCCGGCAAAATAAGTCTTAAGGACATAGGCCGTCCCGTCAAAGTCCATGGTCAGAAGCTCTCCTTCTTTATTCTTAAGGATCTGTTCTGCAGGAAACTGTTGTCCATGAAGAAGCTCCAAAACCTCATTCTGCAGAAAGATTTTGTTTCTTCTTTCCATATATTCTTTAAAAATCAGCATTCCCTGATTTGTTTCACAAAGAATAGCGCCTCGCCCCTTCGTGGTGCGAAGCACTTCTACATCATAATTGTCAAGCAGCGAAACGCATCTGTCGTTCACATTCAATCCCCCTAACCACTGTCATGGTCTATCCTATGAACGATTCCGGCAAAGTATTACTGTTTTGCCACAGACAATAAATATTCTTTTGTATTTCTGGACGGATCTTCAATCACAAGCGCCAGAAGCTCCTTTAATTTCACTCCGACCTGCGGGCCCTCCGGAATACCGGCCTCCCGGATCAGATCACTTCCCGTTACCGCAAGCTGTTTCAAAGAAACACACTCTCTGTTGGCAACGATGTCTTCATATATTTCCTTTAGTTTTGCAAGATCCTGTTCCTTTTCCTGACGCTTATACCTGCTCTGCGCCAGCGTATCCGCTTCCCGTACTTCAAACAATAACGGAAAAATATCATCCCCGATCTTATTTACCGCACGGCGCACGCTTTTCTTCGACAATTCAATACGGACATCATGGTATCTTACCAGATTCGTGACATAATAAATGGATTTATTGTCAAATTTGAGACGCCGCATGATCTTCTGTGCATAAGCTGCTGAAATTTCCGGATGCCCGTGGAAATGATTAATTCCATTCTCATCGGTTGTAATGGTATCCGGCTTGCCTATATCATGGAACAGCATCGTAAGACGCAATACCTTATCCGGACGGATTTCACACATGGAATGCAGAATATGCTCTCCCACCGTATAACAATGGTGCGGATGATTTTGATTCGTCGTCATGCAGACATCAAATTCCGGAAGAATGACCTTCGTAATTCCGGTTTCATACGCAATCCGCAGATAATCCGGGTGGGGAGAGGTCACCAGTTTTACAAGCTCCGTCTGGATCCGCTCTGCACTGATATTCTTCAGATTCGGTGCAAGCACTTGAATGGCAGCCGCCGTCTCCTCTTCGATCTCATACCCGAGCTGTGCCGAAAACCGCACGGCACGCATCATCCGCAGTGCATCTTCCGTAAAACGCTCGATCGGATTCCCTACGCAGCGGATCACCCGTTTCTCAAGATCCCCTGTCCCGTCAAAAGGATCCACCAGTCCCTGTTCATCATTATAAGCCATGGCATTAATGGTAAAATCCCGCCGTTTCAGATCCTCAATCAGGTTCGAGGTGAAAATAACCTCCTTGGGATGACGGCAGTCCTCATACTCTCCGTCAATCCGGTAGGTCGTGACTTCATAACCAGTGCCATGCAGCATAATGGTCACTGTACCATGCTTGATCCCTGTATCAATCGTATGGGAAAACAGTTCCTTGATCTGCAGGGGCTTTGCCGAGGTCGTAATATCATAATCTTCGGGGATTCTTCCAAGAACCGAATCACGAATACAGCCGCCTACAGCATATGCTTCGTAGCCGGCTTCCGTAATCGTTTTTATGATCTGTTTCACATCTTCGGGTAATTCAATTTGTCTGATTGGACTCATACCTTTTACTTACCTGTATCACAAGGGGAAGGCTTAGTAAGCTCTTCCCCAATATACCATTTTCTTTGCGGGTTTGCCGCAGTATACACACTTATCGGACAGACATTCCTGATGGAACGGCATGCAACGGCTGGTTACTGCCATGTTTTCCTTAATGGCCTCTTCACAGCTTGTCTCACCACACCACATTGCCTTTACGAATCCAGCCTTGGTTGCGAAGATTTCTTCGAATTCTTCTCTGGTTGTTGCAGTATAAGTATGGGATTCGACATGCTTTCTTGCTTTTTCTAACATATCGGACTGCATCTGCTTTAACAGTGCATCTACGGTTTCTGCAAGCTGGTCAAGTGCTACCTCTACCTTTTCTCTGGTATCACGACGGCAGATGACACACTTGCCTGCCTCGATATCCTTCGGTCCGATTTCCACACGAAGCGGAATTCCGCGCATTTCCTGTTCGGAGAATTTCCATCCGGGACTCTTGTCGGAATCATCGACCTTTACACGGAAGTTGCTTAATACTTCCTTTAATTCATTTGCCTTTTCAAGAACGCCTTCCTTCTTCTGCTGAATCGGAATGATCATAACCTGTGTAGGTGCAATCTTAGGAGGAAGTACCAGTCCGGAATCATCGCCGTGAACCATGATGATCGCACCGATAATTCTGGTGGACATTCCCCAGGAAGTCTGATGAACATATTTTAATTTGTTATCTTTGTCTGTAAACTGGATTCCGAATGCTTTCGCAAAGCCGTCACCAAAGTTATGGCTGGTTCCGGACTGAAGAGCCTTACCATCATGCATCAGTGCTTCAATGGTATAAGTTGCTTCTGCACCAGCGAACTTCTCTTTCTCGGTCTTACGTCCTTTAATGACAGGAATTGCAAGTACTTCTTCACAGAAATCTGCATAGACGTTCAGCATCTGCTCGGTACGTGCCTGTGCTTCTTCTGCTGTTGCGTGTGCGGTATGTCCTTCCTGCCATAAGAACTCTCTGGAACGTAAGAAAGGTCTGGTTTCCTTTTCCCAACGGACAACGCTGCACCACTGGTTATATACCTTCGGCAGGTCACGATAAGACTGGATATCATTCTTATAAAAATCGCAGAACAGTGTCTCAGAAGTAGGTCTGACACACATTCTCTCCGGAAGAGGATTCAGTCCACCATGTGTTACCCAAGCTACTTCCGGTGCGAATCCTTCTACATGATCCTTTTCCTTTTCAAGTAAGCTTTCGGGGATAAACATTGGCATGTATACATTCTCTACTCCAACTGCCTTAAAACGGTCATCAAGCTGTCTCTGAATGTTCTCCCAGATGGCATATCCTGCCGGCTTGATTACCATACAGCCCTTGACATTGGAATAGTCAATTAATTCTGCTTTCTTTACTACATCGGTGTACCACTGTGCAAAATCCTCATTCATCGAGGTAATTGCTTCTACTAACTTTTTCTCTGCCATGTTATTCTCCTCTGTCCGGCCACTCATCCCTTGTGAGCCGTTTACTTTTTGTTCTGTTAAGCTCACGAATCCGTGCTCCGCACTCTTCATCCTGCTTCGCAGGATATTCGTTCGCTAATGATGCAAGAAAAACAAATGTCTGCTTCGCAGCCGCTTGTTTTTCTCTAACATCATTATATCTTACACCATTTTACGCCCATTGCCAATAGGATAATGAGAAATGGGAGATTCAATACATTCGCAAAACTAACCATATTATGTACCAAATAACAGATTACGGCAACTGCAATACTGATACTGTACAGATTTTTGGATTGTTTTCCGGTTTTATAAAGGTAAGTGATAAAAATACCCAGATAGCTGATTGTTCCAACAATTCCATGATTCACAAGCATCGTCAGAATTTCATTATGTGCATTGGTCAACCGGTCATTGCCAAAATACTGCCACAATTCGTCTGCCACTTGCGGAATAGAATAGGCATAAGCGGAAAAGCAGTCCTGCCCGACACCCACGAGTTTTTGCAAAGACGTCATCTGTGTAAGAATCATCATTGCTGACCGATACGTCATTCCCCGTCCGTTGCCCCAGGAATCGTCTCCCCATGGCAGCCGGTCATAGAGTGTTGGCATTTCCGTTCCTTTTGAAATACAAATATAACTATAAAACATTATAACAGTTACACCAGCAACAAGAATTCCACCAAGGGTAAGCAACGCTCTCCGTATCCACCTGCCGGTCTGCTCCTTATACTTCATGAGAATGGAGACTGTTCCAAAGAGCAGTCCTCCTATTACCAATAAGAAAATCGTCAGGCTTCCACCGGTAAAATTCCCACACAGATTCTCCGTATCATACTGGTATCCATCCGGAATAAGCATCCGCATAAGCCGGATGATCTGTGCCGACAAACACCACATTCCCCACAAAATCATCAACCGCGGCATTCTTCTTTTTTCATAGGAAGCAATCCATAAAAGCGCCAGAAATAAACCTGCAAAAAACAGAAACACACTGCTGCTTCCCTGTCCGAAGCCTGCCGCAAAGCCAAGCAACGTAATCACAGCACTAAAAGCTGTCATTCCTTTTTCTTCCGATAAAAGAAAAAGCGATGCGCTCACTGCTGTGAAAATCACAAGATACCCGGTAAACCAGTTAATATTGCCAAGTGTGGACAGAAAACCGGGGTTACGAATTTCCAGTGGGATGAGATAAATAGAAAACCGGTCCAGAATCCCCAGCAGGAAAATCACTCCGGATGCAAATAATGCAAGATAAATGATCCATTTGTCCGGCTTCCACAAAAGCCGGATCATCAGATACAACAGGCACAATACTCCATAGAGCGCGAAGCCCATATTCCAGCCTTCTGTTCCGAACAGTGCCTCCTTACGGTCTACTGCCAGAAGAAAGGTAAGAAACAGCGTTCCCACAAATACGAGGATGCTGATATCCGTTGCCTGAAGATGCAGGCTCTTTTCTTTCAGCTCCCGGATCAGTTGGATCACAAAAAATAAAAGCAAAACTACCGCTGCACTTAAGGAAATCCGGATCCAAAAGGAATACTTCGCTTTTCCGATCTCCACATATCCTTCTTTCATATAGAAGGGATACACAACAAACAGTAGTAATAAATATGCAGTTACCAGTAAATTAGCTGTCTTTTTCATAATTCCCAGTATACCACAAAAATTTCAGAGTTTCACAAATAATTACCAGGGAAAGAGGCCCTTTAATTACTCCTGCAACACCAAACAGATGGACTCCCGCAAATACGGAAAACAAAATCCCAATCGGCCAGATTCCAACCTTATCACCAATCAGCCGTGGTTCAAGCATTTCCCGGATCAGTGCGCACAGTGCATACAACCCAATACAGACAATGGCTTTCCAGTATTCTCCGGTAAAAAAGTAAATGGCTCCGAGAGGAAGCAGCATAATTCCCGTTCCGATAAAGGGCAGCATGTCCATAAATCCCGTCAGGAATCCATAGAAGACCGCCCCGGTCATACCAATAAGACTTAAGGTAACTGCACATAAGACGCTGATGATCAGCAGAATAATGAATTGTGCCCGGAGAAATGTTTTCAGATAAACCACTACCTTCCGGAACACTTCCCGGATCCCCTGAAACTCCAGTGTTTCAAACTTCCGGGCAATCTCTGCGTAGTCTTTAACCAGCAGCATTACCGCAATAAAAACAACTGCCAGAAACGCAAAGCAGGAAACAATTCCTTTCATATAGGTAACTGACTTTCCCATAACCATAGGCATAATATTGGTCTGGAAGTTATCTGTAAAAACCGCAATCTGCTGGATCACAAAGCCCTGCAGCTTCTGTCCATTGAGCCCAAACAGCTTTTCCAGATTGTCACAGCAACAGGAAAGCGCTGTTTCCCAGTTGGAAAAATAAGCCGGAATCCGGCTCCAGAGATCGCCCCCGCCATTCATCACAACATAGCTGAAAATCCATAAAATCCAGATAAAAAGAATAATCCAGATGGTAAGCAGAAGCCCCGCCACAAAGGATTTCCTAAATCGAGTTTTTTGATGGACACGCTCAATATAGGGGTTCATCGCCCAGACAATCAGAAAGGCTACCAAAAAAGGTGTAACAAACGGACTGAGATATTTCATAAAAAGGTATGTGACTAAAACCGTAAGGAAGAATTGTGTCGTTTTCTGATGAAAGAACTGCTGCATAAAAATACCCATACTTTCCGAAATGATGCAAGTCTTGTGCATCGACTGAGTTATAATCATAGGGATAGTATGGGTGAATGCTTGATATTCTATGCAGTATTAAAGAATTCCATAACTGTTCAGTACCTTCACAGTTACAGAATTCCTTCATTTAAAAAGGGATCAAACAGCTCCTCTTCCGGTTCCTTCTCAAAGACCATTTCCTTATGGGTAACCGGATGCTTAAAGCTAAGCTTATAGGCACATAATGCAACATTTTTACAACCAATATCACGGCTCAATTCCTTCGACCGGTCAGAACCGTATTTTCTGTCGCCAAGCAGAGGCATTCCTGCATTTGACATCTGGGCACGAATCTGGTGATGGCGTCCTGTCAGAAGCTCAATCTCCATAAGGGAAACCTCTTCTCCCTCTTCCAATACCATTAAGGTAGAACAGTGACGGTAATTCAGAATCGCTTTCTTGGCATCCGGAAAGGTTGCATTTACAATAAGGGACAGGTTTTCACGGCCGTCTTTATATAAATAATCCTCGAGAGTGTCCCGTTCACGAATCGGAGTCCCATAAATCAATGCATAATAAAATTTCTTCATGGTTCCGTTCGTTACCTGATTACTTAAGTCCGCTGCTGTCTTTTTATTCTTGGCAAATACCAGAACTCCAGAGACCGGCTGATCCAAGCGGTGAACCAATCCAAGATACGGCTCCTGAAAAGTCTGCTTTTTCACTGCATCCTTCCCATTCTTTCCCGCCATTTCCTCTTTCTGTGCTTTCACCAGATAATTCTTCAGTTCACTAACCATGTCCTGCTGCCCGATGCGGGAAGTCTGTGTTGCAATTCCCGCCGGCTTATAGGCAACCAGAATGTCGTCATCTTCATATAAAATGTTCTTCATATTAATTTGTTAACCTGCTCCTAATTTATATCGTCGGTTTTTATCGTCGGTTTTTTTATGTCTTTTTCTTTATTTCTCCATACCCCATCTGCACCAACTTGTCCATACTGACCATATCTCAACATCGACATGTATTGTTCACATTCAGGTGTTCTGACATATATTAATACCTATTTCATCAATAAATAACTCCGTTCTTGTTCCATTTAACGGATGATTTATAACCAATTTTTTCATACCACGACGGAACACCTGTGAAATGAATATAGCTACAGTCATATCCCTCATTTTTTAAGATCTGGGTTACTTTTTTAACCATAGTCATCCCAATTCCTTTATTCCGGTATTCAGGAAGAGTACCAACACATCCCGGACCTCCAACCTTGATTTTACAACCATTGATGACATGTTCTCCCATATCTTCAATCAGGCAAAAGCTTGCTATCTTTCCATCTACATATCCGCAATAGGCTCTGTGCTTTCCATTATAGAAATCAGCCCAATATTCAACTACCTTTGCAACTTCTTTCTTTAAATCTGCCAAATCTCCTTCAAAACAGCCAAAGGAAATATGCTCGTCCAGTTTCTTATGATATATATCCGGTTCAAATTCATCTAAGAATAAAACCATTTCATCGCAAATCCATTCATCCGGAAGATTCTTAATATTTTCTCTTTCAAAAAAATGGGGATAAATACTCTCCAACAGTGAAACGCCATCTACCTTACTCATATTTCCCTCTCCTTACTCTTTTAAATGCGTCACATCTCATTTTGAATTGTACTGAATATAGGCGTGCGTAGCTGCGCATCCATGAAACGATTTGGGGGCTGTTTTCTACACTTTGAAACGATACCCTACACCCCAAATGACATATCGCATTGGCGATATGGGCGCGCGTAGCTGCGCATCTACAAACGATTTGGGGAGCTGTTTCCTATACCTTAAATCTATATCCCACACCCCAAATCGTCTCAATATACTGGGGTTTCGCGGAATCAAACTCAATTTTCTCACGGATCTTCTTAATATGAACGGTTACGGTTGCAATATCGCCAATGGAATCCATATCCCAGATTTCACGGAAGAGTTCTTCCTTGGTATATACATGATTCGGATGCTCGGCAAGGAAGGTCAGCAGATCGAATTCCTTACCGGTAAATGCCTTCTCCTCTCCATCAACTATGACACGTCTTGCGGTCTTGTCGATACGGATACCACGGATTTCAATCACATCATTATTCTTATTGGAAGAGCCAACAAGACGGTCGTAACGTGCCAGATGAGCCTTCACTCTGGCAACAAGCTCACTCGGACTAAACGGCTTCGTCATGTAATCATCAGCTCCCATACCCAGTCCGCGGATCTTGTCAATGTCCTCCTTCTTCGCAGAAACCATAATAATCGGAATGTTCTTCTCTTCACGAATCTTCTTACATACTTCAAATCCGTCCAATCCCGGAAGCATGAGATCCAACACAATCAGATCAAACTCCTCACGGAGTGCAGTCTGTAATCCCTCATCTCCCGTATTACAGATCTCCACCTCGAAGCCGCTAAGCTCCAGATAATCCTTCTCAAGATCTGCAATTGCTTCTTCATCCTCAATAATTAATATCCTACTCATTGTCTCTAAATCTGTACCGTCCGGTACATTCTCCTTTCAAATTTCTATCAGCCTGATTCTTATATCTCAACCTGCGATAATACAGCTATTCATATATAAAATCCTGTTCAAAGCCTGCCCATACGGCAGCCGTCCCATCAGGCACAAATCGTAACTATTCAAAAACCCATTCGTAAAACCGCTGTTAACGCAACTCAGGCTTTACTCATGTCCCTGATACTTACGGATCACGAAATGCATGCAGGTTCCTTCGCCCTCTTTGCTGGTTGCCCAGATATATCCCCCATGATCTTCAATGATTTTCTTCACAATGCTGAGCCCGATTCCACTGCCGCCCTGTGATGAATTCCGTGAAGCATCCGTCCGGTAAAACCGTTCAAAGATCAGAGGAAGATCCTTCGCTGCAATTCCTTTGCCATTATCTTCAATCTCAATCCGTACAGAATCCACCTCGTCCAAAAGCCTGATGTCAATTTTGCCCTTTGGCTTGTCCATATATTTAACGCTGTTGCTGATAATATTATTAATCACACGCTTCATCTGCTCCGGGTCTGCAATAATCATGGTATCCTGCGTTACCAGATTGGAATAATCCAGCTCCACATTCTTGGACTCCAGATCCAGTCCGACCTCCTCCACGCAGTCCCCGAAATACTCCGCCACATTAATCCGATGGAAATGATAAGGAATCCGGTTGTTGTCAATTCCCGAATATACCGTGAGCTCATTGATGAGACGATCCATATCGTTTGCTTTATTATAAATGGTACGGATATACTTATCGACCTTCTCCGGGGTATCCGCAACACCATCCATGATTCCTTCTACATATCCCTTGATTGCGGTAATCGGAGTTTTAAGGTCATGGGAAATATTACTGACAAGCTCCCGGTTCTGCTTCTCCGCAAGAATCTTCTCATCTGTGGACTCCTTCAGTCGAAGTCGCATGTCCTCATAATTTCGATACAGCTCTCCGATTTCACCCTCCATATTCTCCGGAAGATGATATTCCAGATTGCCCTCCGCAATATTCTGCATGGCAATATTTAACTGATTAACAGGCGTAAATACGCCCTTCCCAATCCATTTGGTCAAAAACCAGCTCGTAATAATCAGGATAATCATAATAGCTACTGCCATATCAATCAACAGAATTTTCGAAAAACTGGTATTACTTCTCGTAATGACAAAAAGGCTTCCTTCGCCTCCGTCCGGAAAGTAAAAATCCATCTGCCGTACCAGTTTATTCATATTGTCATAGTAAACACTATGACTCATATCCCGTGTGATATTCTCTGCACTGAAATCCGGGAGGCTGTCAAAAATAATACTTGCTGCCTGCTCATTTCCCGCATACAGAATCTGGTCATTCTTACGGATCAAAATATAAGAGGAACGGTTCATTACTTCCGCATTAAGGGCTGCCAGTATCTCCGGATTCTCCAGTGCGTCCGGATCCTCACTCAACAGCTCCTGCGCCTCTAAGAAAACTTCATCCGAAATATGCCTGGAAGCCTGGGCCGGATCGATCATAACATTATAATCAATATTACGGAATCCCAGCTCCTGCTGGCTTCTGGTTAAATATCCTCCGATAAAAATGAATGCTGTAATTGTCAGAAAAGCGGGCAATAATACAATTGTTAAAAATGTAATAATCAAACGTGTCTTCAGTTTCATAGGTTTAGTATACCATAGGAAAAGAAGGACGGTTACTAAAGATTTCATCAAATCCATAAAAACTTTATAAACTCTGTTGACAAATTTCAATTTTTGTTTATAATAGAAACAGTAATCATTACTGTTTTAGAATTGAGGTAACTGATGCAATTAAAACACAGCAAGCAGCGGGATTCCATTTTAGAATTCCTTGCTACCAGAAAAGACCATCCAACTGCAGATGTTGTTTATATGAATGTACGTGAACAGCTTCCCAATATCAGCCTTGGTACGGTGTATCGTAATCTTACCCTATTATCGGACCTTGGAGAGATTCTCCGGCTACGGGTTGGTGACGGAACGGATCATTTTGATGCCGATACTTCCCCACATAATCATTTTGTGTGTAAGGAATGTGGAAGTGTCATCGATCTCCAGATGGAGAGCATTGATTGTATCAACGAAGCAGCTGCTAAGAATTTTGATGGCATTGTTCAGGGACACACCACTTATTTTTATGGAATATGTGGGAATTGTACCCGGAACCAAGAGGTTAAACATTGATTTTATGTAACAGATTGTTACAGGAGTAAACATTAAGAAAGAAAAGGAGATTAAGAGTATGAAGTATGTATGTCAGGTTTGTGGTTATGTTCATGAAGGAAACGAAGCACCGGAGAAGTGCCCTGTCTGTGGAGCTCCCGCAGATAAGTTTACTGCACAGTCCGAAGAAAAGGTATGGGCTGCAGAACATGTTGTAGGCGTTGCACAGGGTGTCAGCGAGGATATCTTAGAAGACCTCAGAGCAAACTTTAACGGAGAATGTACCGAAGTTGGTATGTACCTTGCCATGGCAAGAGTTGCTCACAGAGAAGGTTATCCGGAAATCGGACTTTACTGGGAAAAGGCTGCATGGGAAGAAGCAGAGCATGCTGCAAAATTCGCTGAACTTTTAGGTGAAGTTGTTACCGATTCTACCAAGAAGAACCTTGAGATGAGAGTTGATGCTGAAAACGGTGCTACCGCCGGTAAGTTTGAACTCGCAAAGCGTGCAAAGGCAGCTAACCTTGATGCAATCCATGATACCGTTCATGAGATGGCCCGTGACGAGGCAAGACACGGAAAGGCTTTTGAAGGTCTGCTTAAGAGATACTTTGGTTAAGCTACAAACCGAGCAAGGTAAAAATAAAAACAGTTGAAAGGCACTTGTGCATTTTCAACTGTTTTTTATTTTTAGCTTATTGGGCAACAGCCCATCATGAAATAGCCCGTAGGGCTATGAATGGCTTGGCTGCTTACTCACCAATTGACTGTGTTTCTTTTTATGATACGGCGACAGCCGTCCATGAAATAGCCCGTAAGGGCTATGAATGGCTTGGCTGCTTATGTTTCATCTAACACAAATACATTTACGTTCTCTTCCATCTTATTCGCAATATCGCTTAAGAGCTTTGCTTCCTCTGCCATTTGTGTCATGGTATTACCAACTTCTGCTGCAGATGCAGAGGTTTCTTCGGTACCCGCCGCATTCTCTTCCGCAATCGCTGTCAGATTCTGTACCACATCGACAACCTTCACTCTTGCCTGATCGAGCTGTTCCGTCCTATCCGCAATCGTACGGATTCCATCAATAGATTTCTGAATACCATCATTCACTTCATGGAAGGATTCCTCTGTATTGGCCACATATTCATCCTGTTTATCAATAACCACTTTAACATCCTTCATAGTGTCTACGGACTTCTCGGAATCTGCCATCAACTGATTGATAATATCACCAATCTGTCTTGCCGATTCATTGGACTGCTCTGCCAGCTTCTGGATCTGGGATGCCACAACAGCAAAGCCTCGCCCCTGCTCTCCGGCACGTGCTGCTTCAATCGAAGCGTTTAAGGACAGGAGGTTTGTTTCCTCTGCAATATCGGTAATGATATCGGTTGCTTCCTTAATCTTCAATGCCGAAGCATTCGTGGTGTTCGTCTGTTCATAAATGGTACCAATTGCAGCTTTGGTCTGATTATTTACTTCATTAAGCTGTTTGAAAATGTCCAGAGCTTTCTCTGCAGAAGAACGCATTCCTCTTGCACTGTTACGTAATTCCTCGATCTCCGTATTGGTTTCTTCGATCATGTTACCCATCAGGATAACATTCTCAGTTGCTGTCTGGGTTTCCTGCGCCTGGGAAGTGGCTCCCTGTGCAATTTCGGAAATTGCTTTTTCCACATCATTTACGGATGCCGTGATATGTGCTGCGGATTCACTCATACTGCTGGATGCATCAAATAATTCTTTGCTCTGTGCTGTAATACCCTTTACAACCTCTACCATTTCCTGTCTCATATGAGTTAAAGCCCGTGCCATAGAGCCTGTCTCATCACGGCGTTTACCAAGCAATGCCAGCTTATTGTCTGCACGGAAATCCATGTCGGCAAGATTATGTACACGATTGGATAAACGGACAATCGGATTAATAAACCCTGTAATCATTACGAATCCAATTACCATAAATACTAATAAAGTAATGGCACTGTAAATAATGTCCTGTTTTGCAAAGTTGTTTACCCCTGCAAGGAACTCCTCTTCATCTGCTGACACAATTACAATAAAATCTGAATTTTCTCCAATATAATATGCTGCATACTTCATGGTGCCATGAAAATCATATTTAATAACTGCAGGATCCGGATGTTGACCCTTCTCCAATCCGGCAATTAATGATTTCACTGCTTCATTCTCTACCGGCTGTCCTATCTTATCTGCTGTTGGATGATAAAGCATTGTTCCATCTGCTGATACAAGGTAACAATAACTGGAGTCCAATCCCTTCACACTGACATTTCCCACTACCTTTGTAAGTGCGTCTATATCCATAACTTCATCCCATGTACTGAGTACCAGTTCGCGGTCAAGACCGTGTCCCGTTAAAACTGCACTGTCTGTTAAATAATTCTCTGTGTTAGAAATTAAAATCCTCCGGAATCCCGGTACAAGTGACATAAAACTCACTATTGTCATAGCTACCAGTGCAATAACTAAAAACAGAAGTATCTGGAATCTCATAGACTGAAAAAATCCTACCTTGTCATTCGAGATGCTACCTTTCTCCTTTGCGGCTGCTTTTGCTTCATTTTGTACTTTAGCCATACTCTTACACACTACCTTTCGTTACAATATTTATTGGTATATTTTATCATAAAATGATTAATTTTGGAATTATTTTTGTGTAAAATACACTACACATATATAGGATTTTAGTACTACATCTTGTTACTATTAACAACTCTTTATCCTTTTATCTTGACAGAACCTTATTTTACCTATAAGCTTAGGATTTGTATAACAAATAAACATGAAAGCAGAGAACCTGCTTTCCCTTATGAGGAGAAAATCATGAAGAAGACTTTAAGAACAATTTCAATGGCCCTTGTTATGGCTCTGATGCTGGCTATGACCGCATGTGGTGGAAGCAAGGATGCTACTCTGGAAGAATATTTCCAGACCGATGAAATGCAGGAAATAATTCAGGATGCTAAGGACAGTGTCGAAGGCACCGGAATGTCCATCGAACTTCTTGCAGAAGGCAACACCTTAATTTACGAATACACCTTTGAGGAAAACATGTTCAATGATTCCGAGCTTGACACAGTAACGGATCAGCTTGTTTCCGGACTGGAATCCTATGCTTCTACCTTTGAAGGAATCGCTTCTGACTTAAATGAGGAACTCAAGATTGATAACAGCAAGGTTGTTGTCCGTTACCTCTACAACGGTGAAATTCTTGCAGAGAGTGAATACACCGCAAACTAATTCTTTTCTAAAGTAAGATATAAGAACAGGAATTAAAATTTTAACAAACATGAAATGAATATAAAAAAGAAAAGGATATCCTCCGGAAAATTGCAGGATATCCTTTTTCTTTTATTCAGATTTGTACTTCCATTAAAACGCGGATGCCGCTATAATAAATAGACTGAATACGATCGATACAACAAGGAGATTTCCCATGGAAAAGAATTTCAAAGCAACCATCAACGCCTGTTTCATCGGTTACATTGTACAGGCCATTGTAAACAATTTTGTTCCTCTGCTGTTTCTGACATTTCAGGGCAGTTACGGGATTTCGCTGCAGAAGATCACACTTCTGGTTACTTTTAATTTCGGAATCCAGTTGCTGGTAGATCTGGCATCGATTGGATTTGTGGACAGAATAGGTTATCGTGCATCTATGATCCTGGCACATGCAATGGCGGCTGCAGGTCTGATTTTGCTCACAGTATTGCCGGAGTGCCTGGGAGATCCGTTTGTGGGACTTCTCATTGCAGTTATGATCTATGCCATCGGAGGCGGATTGCTGGAGGTGCTGGTAAGTCCTGTGGTGGAAGCCTGCCCTACAGATAATAAGGAAAAAGCAATGAGTCTCCTTCATTCCTTTTACTGTTGGGGACATGTGGGAGTGGTACTTCTTTCTACATTATTCTTTCGTATTTTCGGGATTGCAAACTGGAAATATATGGCGCTGGTGTGGGCATTGATTCCCATTGCAAATGGAATCTTTTTTACCAGAGTTCCCATTGCTCCACTGCTGGATGAGGGTGAAAAGGGGCTGACTATGGGAGAGCTTTTTAAGAAAAAAATCTTCTGGGTTCTGATGCTGATGATGCTATGTGCAGGTGCGAGTGAACAAGCCGTCAGCCAATGGGCATCCACTTTTGCCGAGACAAGCCTGCACATTTCCAAAACACTCGGCGATCTTGCCGGTCCTCTTACCTTTGCAGCCTGTATGGGGGCTTCCCGGCTGCTTTACGGAAAATACGGAGACAGG
>OGOZ01000790.1_pt1 | contig 19689 bp, 20 predicted proteins | sample 1552801 | NCBI WGS metagenome assembly OGOZ01 (sample SAMEA2580196, study PRJEB22360) | human gut metagenome | biome: human gut; feature: human-associated habitat; material: faeces | place: Denmark | collected 2008/2010 | reverse complement strand
CACTATTAGTTTATTGGTAAAAATAGATTATGGCTGTAACTCTAATCGTGCACGCGCGGGTGCCAAAAATTATTAGTGATGGCTAAATTAACCCTAATAAAACAGTTTTCGTAAAACTCGGCAACTTGAAGTTGGTGGCATCAGACAAGTATACCGAAAACTGAAAGAGCGGCAACAATGTGTAATACAAGCTGTTTATTGATTAGCGTAGCTTGCCGCAACCGAATTTACTACATTATTTGTACTAAAAACAAGTTTCTTTGGTCGTTTTTACCGTTTTCGCCGTAATTCAACCTGCGGTTGAGCGATTTTGCAACGGTTGGTTGAGACGAGTAAACAAACGGTAGGGGCAAATTTTGTTACGAATGCCGTATAATGTGTTTGCAGGCGGACGGAAAGTCCGTGGCGGTGCGGCGATGGTATTGCAGACAGGTAAGCACCCGTGGCAACATAAATCGCAACCGCCGTTGCAAAGGAGAATAATATTATGAAAGAAACATTCGGACAACGTTTTCAGCGTTTACGCAAGGCGGCAAACTTCACGCAGGAAGATGTTGCAAAAAGACTCAATATTTCCGCGCAGGCGGTCAGCAAGTGGGAAAACGACATCTCCGCACCGGACATTTCCGCGCTGACCGACATTGCCGACATGTTTGGCGTTACTACCGACGTGTTGCTTGGCAAGTCTGCCGACGAGGCAACCTTTGCACCCGACGCGAAGAAGGACATCGACAACCTTATGTTCCGCGTGTTTGTCGATTCCGCCGACGGCGACAAGGTTCGCGTAAACCTGCCCGTTGCGCTTGTCAAAATCTTTGCGGAAAGCGACGACGGCGGCGACGTCAAAATAAACGGCAAAAATATATTGCAAGGCATCGACCTCAAACAGTTGCTGTCCCTTGTCGAGCGCGGTTTGCTGGGCAAAATTGTCGAAGTTACATCTGCCGACGGCGACAAAATAGAAGTCGTGGTGGAATAGCCATGCGCATAAAAATTTGCTCGCCCGAGAAAAAGCTGAATTTGTTGTTGCCGAATTTTTTGCTGAAAACGTCGTTTGCTGCGAAAACTATTTTCGGCACCGACGACCCTGAAAAAATTGAAGCAAACCGCCGACTGCTTAAAATGGCGTACAAGGCACTGAAACAATATAAAAAGAAGCACGGTAAACTGGAATTGGTAAACGTCGTTACAGCCAACGGGCAAACAGTCGTGCAGGTGATTGTGTAGGGCGGCGGCGCACGAAAAACATTGCTTGGTAAAAAATTGTTTTGCAAATGCTTTGCGTAATTTTGCGGTTTGTGCTAAAATAGTTTTGTACTACTAATTGGAGGACATTTTATTATGCAATATTCACATGAAGTTGAACTTATGCAATGCGTAATGAAAGGCTGCAATCACGGTCCGGCTCCCATTCCCGAAGAAGGCAAATGGGTACAAGCCTACGACATCAAGGATATCAGCGGTCTTACGCACGGTTGCGGTTGCTGCGCACCCCAGCAGGGCACATGCAAACTGACGCTCAACATCAAAAACGGTATCATCGAAGAAGCCCTTGTAGAAACAATCGGCTGCTCCGGTATGACTCACTCCGCAGCGATGGCGGCAGAAATTTTGCCCGGCAAGACGCTTCTGGAAGCACTGAACACCGACCTTGTTTGCGACGCAATCAACGTTGCTATGCGTGAGTTGTTCCTTCAAATCGTCTACGGACGTTCGCAAAGCGCATTTTCCGACGCAGGACTTCCCGTCGGCGCAGGTCTTGAAGACCTCGGTAAGGGACTTCGCAGCCAGGTAGGCACGATGTACTCCACCAAACTTAAGGGACCCAGATACCTTGAAATGGCAGAAGGCTACGTAACTCGTCTTGCCCTTGACGACAACGGCGAAATCATCGGTTACGAATACGTAAACCTCGGCGTCATGATGAAGGCAATTCAGGAAGGCGTAAGCGGCAACGACGCGCTTGCAAAGGCCAAGAAACACTACGGACGTTTTGAAAACGCCGCCAAATACATTGTTCCGCGCAATGAGTAAGGGAGGAAATGACAATGGCTATCACATTTGAAGGTTACGAAAGAAGAATAGACAAAATCAACTCCGAACTTGCCAAGTACGGAATGAAGGACCTGGAAGAAGCCCGCAAAATTTGCCTTGACCACGGTGTAAACGTTGAAGAAATCGTCAAGGGCGTGCAACCCATCGCGTTTGAAAACGCAGTCTGGGCGTACACACTCGGTTGCGCAATCGCCTACAAAAAGGGCGTAAAGACGGCTGCCGAAGTAAGCGAGTGCATCGGTCTCGGTCTACAGGCATTCTGCATCCCCGGTTCCGTTGCCGACCAACGTAAGGTAGGTCTCGGTCACGGCAACCTCGGCGCAATGCTTCTTCGCGAAGAAACCGACTGCTTCGCATTCCTTGCCGGTCACGAATCTTTCGCCGCTGCGGAAGGCGCAATCGGTATTGCACGTAACGCCAACAAGGCACGCAAAAAGCCGCTGCGCGTAATCCTTAACGGTCTTGGCAAAGACGCCGCATACATCATTTCCCGTATCAACGGCTTTACGTATGTACAGACTAAGTACGATTACTACACAGGCGAACTTACCATCGTACGCGAAGTTCCGTTCAGCGACGGCGAACGCGCACAAGTGCGTTGCTACGGCGCAGACGACGTAAACGAAGGCGTTGCAATCATGCGCCACGAAAAGGTTGACGTTTCCATCACCGGTAACAGCACCAACCCGACCCGTTTCCAACACCCCGTTGCAGGCACCTACAAGAAGTGGTGCGTCGAAAACGGCAAAAAGTACTTCTCCGTTGCTTCCGGTGGCGGCACGGGACGTACTTTGCACCCGGACAACGTGGCTGCAGGTCCCGCTTCGTACGGCATGACCGACACAATGGGCCGTATGCACAGCGACGCTCAGTTTGCAGGTAGTTCCAGCGTTCCCGCGCACGTGGAAATGATGGGTCTTATCGGTATGGGCAACAACCCGATGGTTGGCGCAACCGTTGCTTGCAGCGTTGCGGTAGCACTTTCCGTAAAGTAAGTAAAGCGTAAGGCTTTTGCCTGTTGCAAACTTTAATCAAAAATCAAAGCCGCATTGCTTTTTGCAGTGCGGCTTTTACGTTAAAAAGTTTTGAAATGTTAGGTTTTATGTAATGCGGTAGCGGTGCGGTTCTTCGCGGTCATCGGCGGTATTGCCAGTCGTACCATTTGTACAGTTTGCTTTTCACTTCGGCGTCGGCAACGTTGTCAATCTCGCTGAAAAATTTTGCGCTGTCGGCGGAAGGCGTGCCCAGATTGTAGCCCTCGTCGTTTACAAGCGGTTTGCCCGTTTCGCTTTGTTTGTTGCCCAGCAGTTTGTCGGCAATGGACATCACCGTCGGATTGGTTACAAGCCCCAGTACCGCGCCCGTTTTGTCCTCGGCAGTGGCGTTTGCGTCGGACAACTTCTGTATGTTGCCGACAAGTGCCTTACTGTCGTCGGACAGCATTGCGCCCAGTTTGTCGGTCATTGTTTCGCCTTTGTCGTTGCCGCCGCTTAGCAGTTGCCACGCAAGCAGCAGCATTGCCACCGTTGACAAATTCACGCCGAGCCTCCTTTTTGTAATCATTGTATTATATGCGGTCATATAATGAATAGTGAACTTACTTTTGTAAAAGGAGTACATACGTGACAAACAGCAACGACCCGAGAAACATTTTTGTAGACAATCGCAACGGCTTTGCAGGTGACGAATCGACGGAACAAAACACCTCTTCGCGGCAGCCCGACACGGGCAAAAACAGAACGACAAACAACGCCGATACACAGGGCGCGAGCGGCGGTGCGGACAGTTACGAGGCGCGCGTAAACGAAATGAAACGCCTTGCCGCAAAGTACCAACGAGAAGGTGAAGGACAACTTGTCAGGGATATTGTCAACAACGTGATCGAGCAGAAAGCGGCAGGCAAATTGACAAATCAACAACTGATTGCCTTTGCCAATCGTGTTGCGCCGCTGCTGAATACCGACCAGAAACAACGCTTGTCGGAACTGGTCGAGCAACTTGTTAAGTTGTAACCGCGGCAGACATAAAGTCCCGAAAATAGTCAAATAATAACGAAAAACGTCGATTTATAAAATACTATTACACACATAGTATTCTGAAATTGCTTGTTTTTACATGAAAACAGGCGTAATCGACGTTTTTTTATTTGAATGTATTAAATTGTTATTCGACAGTTCTGCGCTTTATTATCTGTTCTTTAAGTATTTTGGCTAGTTGTTTGCAATATCCTGAATACCCTGTAAGTTTAATAATTATTTTTGTTTTGAAAAACAGAAAGCCCTTAATAATCAGCACATCGCAGAGATCCATTTCTGTGTCAGCAATAGTGTAGTGACAACATCTTTTTCCTATTTCTTTTCTTAGTGCTTGCTTTTGTGCCATATCGGCGGTGGCTTGTTGTCTTTCTTCAAGTTCAGGGGTTGCCGCTGGAACCGTTGCTACTAATCTGCCAACCCAAAATGGCATGTTCTCTTCGATATAATTATAAATATCTTCAAACTTGCCACTTACTTTGACTGTTGTTATGGCTGCGCGATGGTTTCCGTACTTATTTCCGTTGATACTTTTGAGATAACTTCCGGAATAGTATACGCCGCTTTGAATTGCCTCTTCTATGCTTTTCATGATTTTTCCTCCGTATTATATAAAGCAGTTTGCATATTTGAATGCAAATTGTATAAAAATAATAACACTAATTTTAGTGTATGTCAACAGTATTACACTAAATTAAGCGTATTATTTTTGTATGACATTGGGCGAAAATTTGAAATTACAAAGAAAACTGAATAATTTAAGTCAAAAGGAATTTGCAATGCGTATGCACACCACGCAACAAAGAGTGAGCGAGTGGGAATGCGATAAGGTGGAACCGTCATTGTACAATATAGTCAGAATTCTGAAAGTGTTTAATATTTCATTCGAGGAACTTGTCGAAGGTATAGATATTGAAAATTAAAGTAAAGGTGTAAGTTATTTTTGAACTTGCACCTTTTATTTTTCTCTTTGTAGGATCAATTATTTACATATTGCCGCTTCGTAGTTCCTTGGCTGTACGGTCGACGGCGTACAGCAGTTGGTAACATTCCTGACGGGTGGTGACGCAACTGACCGAAGCGCGGACGACGCCCTGAGCGAATGTGCCGAGAGCCTTGTGCATAAGCGGTGCGCATTGCAAGCCGCCGCGCACGGCTATGTCGTACTTGTCGGCAAGCGTATCGGCAACAAAATTGCTGTCGGCTTTGCCTATGTTGAATGCGACTATCCCGCTGTCGTTTTTGCCGCTGTACAGCGTTACGCCATCTATTTGCGACAACGCTTCGACAAGCATTCCCTGTGCGCCCGTTACGTTTGCGCGGTTGGCATTTTTGTTTGCGTTGTGCCAGTCTATTGCCGCGCCCATTGCAAGCAAGGCGGGGCATGGCAACGTGCCTGCTTCCAAGCCTTCGGGCAGGTTTGTCGGTTGTGCAATCAGGTGGCTGTCCGTGCCCGTACCGCCGAATACCGTCGGCTTGGGTGTGGCTCGCTCGCTCAGGCACAGTGCGCCTGCGCCCTGTATTCCGTGCAGACCCTTGTGTGCGCCGAAGCATACTATGTCGATGTTGTCGCGCGCCATGTCTATGTCAACGTAGCCCGCGCTTTGCGCGCAGTCCGCAACAAACAAAATGTTGCGTTCGCGGCAAAATTTTCCAAGTTCCGTAAGGTTGTGCAGTTGTCCGTTTACGTTGCACACGTGCCCTACGCACAGCATGTAGGTGTCGGGTTTTACCAGCCGTTCGACCTGCCCTACGGAAACTTGCCCGTCCTCTTCGGGATACACGAAATCAAGATCTACGCCGTGTCTGCTCAGTGCGGTCAGCGGTCGCAGCACGCTGTTGTGTTCCGCCACGGAAACAATCGCCCGTCCTCTCCTTGCCGTACCGATGATTGCGGTATTAAGCGCGGCGGTGCACCCGGGCGTAAACACAACCCGTCGCGAGTCGCAGTTTACAAGTCGGGCAATCTTGCCGCGGATGTCCAGCAGTCGCTGTTGCAACTCTATGCTTTGTTTGTTGCCGCTTCGGTTTGGGTTAAAGGGCAGTTTTGTCATGGCTTCCACGGCGGCGTTTATTACCGTCTGCGGTTTGTAATTTGTTGTTGCGCCATTGTCAAAGTAAATCATGTTTTCCTCGTCACAATCGGTGGATATTTTGCGTAGTATATCTTATGGGAAAGTTTTTCGTCTGATACCAAACCGACGTATACATTTCGCGCGGCGGACGAAGCGGTGACGGTTTTTTGCAGGCGGCAGTGCAGTGCGGCACTACTTGTCTGCGCTCAGACTTGCGTAATAACGTCGCCGTCTACATAAGGAGCAAAACAATGAGTTTCGTAATTGCCGTCTACCGTTCGCGCGACGTGTCGGTGAGAGTGTACAACAAACTTATTTCGCTGGGGGCCACGTGCGCGTTGGTAAGCACTCCCCGCGCGGCAAATGTCGGTTGCGGACTGTCGGTCAAAATGCACACCGACGTTTACTATGCCTATGCCTCGGCACTGTCGCAAACGGAAACGTTTGTCGGATTTTTCCTCGTGCGGCAGACCTTAAACGGGCAAACGGTAACAAGATTGTAATGCGTGTTACGCGTGCGGCGGCGATGAAGGACGTCATGCGGTCGGCTTGCGGTAACACGGCGCGGCAAATGCTGTTGTCGCGTTTAACCACACCGATATTTTGCTGTCCGCGTCTGCCCCGCGCCTGCTGTCTGCCAAAAGTGCGTAAGCACGCAAAAAAGGTGCAAATAAAGCCTTGAAAAAAATAACTGATTAGTATATAATAATTCTATATGCAACAAACAGAAAAAATTTTGGCAACTCTCGCGAAAGACTTTCCCAATGCCAAAAGCGAATTAAACTTCAAAAATCCTTTTCAATTGCTTGTGGCGGTAATTTTGTCGGCGCAGTGCACGGACAAACGGGTAAACCTGGTTACGCCTGCATTGTTTGCCGAAGGCGACACACCGGAAAAAATGGCAGCGCTGCCCGTCGGACGCATAGAGGAACTGATACACAGTTGCGGTTTTTATCACAGCAAGGCGAAGTATCTGCACGACATGTCGGTGGACGTGGTTACGCGCTTCGGCGGCGTTGTGCCGAACAATATCGATGAGCTTCGCACACTTGCAGGGGTCGGTCGCAAAACGGCAAACGTTGTGTACGCGGTAGGTTTCGGCGGACAAGCCATCGCCGTGGATACGCACGTATTCCGCGTGTCAAACAGGCTTGGCATTACCGACGCCAAAAACGTGCTTGACACCGAAAAACAACTCATGGCTGCAATACCGCCTGCGCAGTGGGCGGACAGTCATCATTACATTTTGCTTCACGGGCGTTACGTGTGCAAGGCGCAGCATCCGTGTTGCGACAAGTGCTCGGTGCGCGACATGTGCAAGTACTACGCCGAGCACAACAAGGTAACCAGATGACGGAACAAACGCAGGCGCAACTTATGCGCTGTTTACAATGCAAAAATCCCGGGTGCAGTGCGGCATGCCCGCTCGGAAACGACATTCCTACAATAGTCAGGCTTGTACGCGAAGGTAAATTTGCCATGGCGGTGCAGGTTGTCGGACATCCCTTCGGCGGCGTTTGCGGATACGTGTGTCCGCACGAAAATCAGTGTCAGGGCGGTTGTGTGCTTGCAAAGCGCGGACAGGCAGTGCCGACGGGCGAAGCGGAAGCAACAGCGTTTACAAACAGCCCGTATGTGGTCGCAAGGCGCGACGACAAACTTGCAGGCAGACGCGTTGCCGTTGTCGGCGGCGGTGTCAGCGGAATTACCTTTGCCGTGAAGTGTTACGAAAGCGGCGCGGACGTGACTGTGTACGAAAGCAATATGTTGCTGTCCACGCTGTACGGTATTCCCGAGTTCAGACTTCCGCACAGGCTGCTTGACGACATTGTGCGCAGCGTGGAACAAAGCGATATTCGAGTCGAACATAAGTACGTTTGCCAAGCGGACATAGCCGCCATGCAGAATGACAACGACATTGTGTACCTTGCTGTCGGCAGGACGGTGTGCCGCGCACTCGGTGTTACGGGTGAAGAGTACGCCACAACTGCGGACAAGTTTCTGCACGAAGCAATGTTGCCACGCGATGTGATTGTAGTCGGAGGCGGCAATACGGCAATGGATTGTGCAAGGCTCAACGCAAGGCTCGGCGGAAAAACCATAATTGCCTACCGCAGAGCAATGGCGGATATGCCATGCTACGCCAAGGAAGTGCAGGCGGCGGCAGACGACGGCGTTATGTTTGAAACGAATCTTGCACCCGTAATGGTGGACAAGCAGGCGGACGGCAGACTGTCGGTTACTTTTGCGCGGACGAACAGCGAAGGGCGCGGCAGACTTTCCGTGACGGACGAACTGCACACGTTTAGTTGCGATTGTCTGGTTGTTGCGGCAGGAAATATGCTTGACGGCAAAGTGTATGCGCAGGACAAAACTGTGCCCGTCGACAACTGCGGCAACGTTGACGGCAATCTTTACGCAGGCGGTGATTGCGCAGGCGGCAGCCTTGTAGTGGAAGCGGTCAAGGCGGCGATATGTGCCTACAACGGTGTGTTTGAACGTTACGCGACCAAGTGAAAAGCAATTATATGCGCCGAAGTTGAACTGCTTGAAGTTGGCAAGTAAGTTGCAAACTGGCAATAAGTTTTATCAGGGGTGGCGAGGTGCAGCCCGCTTAAGAAAAACTAAAACGAGCCATTCCGCAGGAAAACAAGGGTGTGGAAAGCGATATATGCGCCGAGGTTAAAGTGTTTGAAGTACACACGCCGATTACAAACGGTCAACTTGCTTCATCAGGGGTGTCGAGGTGTTTCCACACAGCGACATCGTAGCGACGGCGCGGCTGGGAAGGCTGCTTACCATAAACAATATTGCTCGTCGCGAGCCGAGCATCAAGCGCTCGCGGTGTGGAAATTCCTCGACAGGACCCCTGCCACAATCCACCGCACTTCGGCATTTTATAAATGCTCGCCAACTTTCGCAAAAAAAACACCAACCGCAAATAAAACCGCAAAATCTTTCTTGAAAGGAAATTTACTATGAGTTCTCTTGAAATCTACCTGGCGCACCGCAAAAAAATTGTTGCGCAAAACTACGTCAACTTTGTTTTGCAATGGGACATGGAAACCGACGCCGCCGAAAACAGCATAATCGCCGACAGCGCGCAAATGGCGGTCATCAGCGAATACGACTACGCCCTTAACACCGACCCGACCTTCGAAAACGCCGTTGCCGACCTGTACGAACACCGCGCGGAACTCGACGACGTGCTTGCCCACGAAATCGAGGTCATGCACAAGCGCATTGCCGACACTAAGAAAATCCCTGCCAAGGAGTACGCCGAGTACAGCCGACTTACCGCCGAGGCATATTCAGTGTATGTCAAAGCCAAAAATACCAACGATTTTGCCCTGTTTGAGCCGTATCTTACCAAGATTGTAGACTTTTGCCGTAAGCAAACGGTTTGGCTTGCAGACGAACACACCCGCGGCTACGACGTGCTTTTGGACATGTACGAGCCGCATTACACGCGCGAAAAGTATGACAGATTTTTTGACGCGCTTCGCACCCGTCTTGTGCCTGTAGTCAGGCGCGTTACCGCAAAGGTTGCGCCCGTACCCGCATGGGCAACACAAAACTTTCCTGCGGACAGACAGCGCGACTTTTGCGAATATTTGCGCGACGTGATGTGTTTTGACAAAACGCGCGGGATAATGAAGGAAAGCGAACATCCGTTTACAAGCGGTTTCGGCACAGACGACGTGCGCATTACCAACCATTACTACGAGGACAACATCGCTTCTTCGATTTTTTCCGTCATTCACGAAACGGGACACGCCACCTACGAGCAGCAGTGCGACAGAAGCCTTAACTGCACGTTGAGCGGCGGCGGTGCAAGCCTTGGCATGCACGAGAGTCAGTCTCGCTTTTACGAAAACGTAATCGGGCGCAGTAAGGCTTTCTGGCAGGCGCATTACGGCAAACTGCAACAAACTTTTCCGCAGCAACTTGATGATGTAACGCTTGACGAGTTTGTCGCCTATGTCAAACGCTCGGAACGTAGTTTTGTGCGCACCGAAGCCGACGAATTGACCTATCCGCTGCACATAATGTTGCGCTACGAAATCGAGCAAAAACTGATTGACGGAAGTCTTGCCGTCAAGGACTTGCCTGCCTACTGGAACGAGAAATTTACCGAATACTTCGGCATTACGCCGCCTACGGACACGTTGGGCGTACTGCAGGACGTACACTGGGCTTACGGCAACTTCGGTTACTTCCCGACATATGCGCTGGGTTCGGCAATCGCAAGCCAACTGTTTGCGGCAATGAACCGCGACTTTGATGTGTACGGCAGCCTTGCCTGCGGCACTACGGCGCAAATAAACAAATGGCTCGCCGAAAAGGTGCACAAGTATGGTTCGACCAAGTACCCCGACGAGATTTTACTCCTTGCCACAGGCGGCGAGGACTTTAACCCCGACTACTACATCGACTACCTTATCGCCAAGTACGACAGGTAGTTTCGTTTTCCGAAAACAAGTTCTTCAAGCGGTTGTTTCAATCATTGTTTACAAATAATGAGCGGCGGCAAACGCTCCCACCCTCTCCCCGAGAAAGAATAACAACATGAATTTACTTATCCCTACTGCCACGGGAATCGAAGCCGTGGTGGAAAGACAATTGTATATGCTGGGCTACCGCGACGCAAAGGCTCATTTCGGGCGAATTTCCGTTGCCGACTGCACGTGGAAAGACGTTGCGCGGCTCAATATGTTTCTGCGTAGCGGCGAGCGGGTGCTGGTGCAGCTTGCAACTTTTGCGGCAAAAACTTTCGACGAGTTGTTTGAAGGCGTGCGCGCCGTGCCATGGCACGAATTGCTTACGCCTGATGCGCGCGTTACGGTGATTACCAAAACCGTCAACAGCGTGCTGTTTGCGCACAACGCCATTCAAAGCATAGGCAAAAAAGCTGTCGTTGCCGAAGTTACGCCGCATTTTGGCTCGCTTACCGAGGACGGCGCGGAATACGTGGTGGAACTTGCTTTGCGAGACGATGTCGTCTCGGTAAACCTGGACACAACCGGCGCAGGGCTGCACAAGCGCGGTTATCGTCCGCTTACCTACACTGCGCCGCTTAAGGAAACTACCGCGGCTGCGCTCATCGACCTGTCGGTGTGGAATCCCGACAAAATGTTTACCGATCTGTTTTGCGGAAGCGGCACGATGTGTATCGAAGCGGCTTTGAAAGCGCTCAAAATTGCCCCCGGGTGTAACCGCGATTTTGCCTTTATGGATTGGGACTGTGTGCCCGATGACGTGTACGACCTTGCCGAGCAGGAAGCCGACGACGTGCGAGTCATGCGTAAACTTAACATCGTGGGCGGCGACATAAACCCGAAAGCAATCGAACTTGCCAATGCTTGCGCCAAAAATGCCGGCGTTGCCGATTGCGTTAAGTTTAATCTGCGCAACGCCACGGACTTTGTGACAAAGCAAAGTTACGGCGTAAACATCAGCAATCCGCCGTATGGAGAGCGAATAGGCGACCTCAAGGAAGTGCAAGCCACAACCAAAGCCATGGGCAGATTGTACAAAACGCTGGACAACTGGAACTTTTACTTTTTGTCACCGTATGAGATGTTTGAGCGCGATTTTGGACGTCGCGCCGACAAAAAACGGTACATTTTCAATGCCGGTATCAAGTGCAGTTACTATGCGTTTAACGGCAAAAAGCCAACCAAGTGACGTTGCGAAGCAGCAGCGATGCAAAAGTTCAAACAGGTGCCGAGCACGGGGCGTGCACCCACTACAAAAATGGTCAAGGGCGTACTTTACTTATAAAAACAACTTCACTTAGTATTCGTAATAACAAAAACCGCACCTTGAAACACAAAATCAAGGCGCGGTTTTTTACTTTTATTTAGTGATTAAAACAAAGTTGTTGTTGATTGAAATAGAGTTTTGTTTTATTAAATTAAAGTCGCTTTTTGCCATTAGATGTAAGCAAAAAGTTGATACGTATCAAAAAATTGTGGTATATTTCCTTTTGAAACAACTTACGCACCGATGGCAACGCCTGTCATTATGCCTATTACCGCGTCAAGATGTTCGGCGGGTACACCGGTTGCAAGCAGGCAATTGTAAGTCTTTTCGGCAAGGGTTTCGCCGTCGGATTCCTTGATGTAGTACACGTAGTTGTCCTGAATGGTAAATACGGTGCGTGAACTTCCTATGTTGCCGAAGTTGGACATCAGGTAGTCGCGGTACAGCGTATCTTCGGGCACGCCGCACAAACCGCCCACCAGAAAAGCGATAAGCCCGGTTCTGTCGGTACCGATGTTGCAATGGAAAATCATCGGGTACATCGACGGGTCGGCAAGGTAGCGGAAAATACGCACAATCTGCTTTGAATTGCCGATAATCAGATTGCTCGAGTTGTAGTCCATCGGGCAAGGCAAATATTTTACGCTTTCGCCGAGCGGACTTGTGTACGTCAGTCCTCCGACCTCGTTGTTACTTACCATACGCAGGTCCATTTCGCTTTTTACGCCGAGGTAATCGAGCATAAACTCTTTACCTTTGTCGGTAATTTCCACTCTTACGGTGGTGCTGCTCTTGTTCAGTCGTCCGCAACGGTACAGTAAACCTTGTTTTACGCGCGTTCCATCTGTAGTTTGCCAGCCGCCGAGGTCGCGCACGTTGGTTACGCCGTCTACGTTTATCATCCGCGGTCCGCATTCCGCCGTAACAAGCACGGAAATGTCCGACGTTTCCGTTGCGCCGCCGTCCAGATTTGCCGTAACGCGCCAGTAGTATTTTGTGGCGATTTTCAGACTGTGAACGTTAACATCGTTGTCAAAAGAGGAAAACGTCCACACATCTTTGTTAAAGGTCGGGTCGGTAGTCAGTTCCACGGTGTAATCGATTACGGTGTTCACGTTGTCCGTCACGGCTTCGGTTTTCCATGCAAGTTTAAGTTCGTTGGTTTTGCTGAGTTCCTTGCTGCCGTTGGCGTAGGAGGTTGTCATGTACAGCGTGTCCTCAAGGCATTGTTGTTGTAGTTCGGTGTGCAAATCGACCTTGCCACCCACAAAATCAAGGCTTATTTTGTATGCTGTCGGCGTAACGTGTCCGCTGCATTTGTTTGCGCAGTCTTTTTCGGTGCATGTCGGGTCAACGCACAGATTGCACACGGGGCATGTGTGATTGCAGTCGTGTTCGGGCAGTTGCGGCTTGTCTGTATTGCCATTGTCGTTGCACGCAAACAGCAGTGCAGACAGTAACAATGCGCAAAGCATTACCGACGCAATTCTGATAAACTTTTTCATTTCTCGTTTCCTTTGTTTTTTTTGTCGTACCACAGCCGCACCTGTTTTACGCTGCAAATTTAATTGCCGTGTCGTAATCTCGGCTTGCGGTACGCAGACATTATATGCCACAAACTCTCCTTTGTCAATACCGACGCTTGCAAAAAAACGCAGATTAAGTTATAATAAAACCGTCAAAAATATTATTTGCGCGTGGGCAGAAGTCTGACAGCTGCTGGGCACGCCTCAAACCACAAATAAACTACAACGTTGTATTTGCAGGCAATTTACTGACGTGGCTGCGACAGCAAAACAACGTTGCAAAAGGGTAAAAATATGAACACGAAAAAACTTATGTTGATCGATGGCAACAGCGTGCTTAACCGTGCGTTTTTTGCCTTGCCGCCGATGAATGACAAAAACGGTCACAATGTCAACGCCGTGTACGGGTTTGTCAACATTTTTCTTAAACTTGTCGACACCTACCACCCCGACAAGATGATTGTCGCTTTTGACAAGCACGGTCACAACTTCCGCAAGGACATCTACCCGGAATACAAAGCCACGCGCAAAAAGATGAGCGACGACCTTGCCGAGCAAGTGCCCGTCATTCACGACCTGCTTGCCGCAATGAAGGTGCAGATAGTGGAAAAAGCAGGTGTGGAAGCCGACGATATCATAGGTACCATTGCCAGGGCATACGACGGGCAAAGTTACATCGTGTCCGGCGATCGTGACATGCTTCAATTGGTGTCGGATAAAACCACGGTAATGCTTACCAAACGCGGCGTTACCGATGTGGACTGCGTTGACGAAACCAACATAGTGGAAAAGTTCGGCTTCACGCCGCAACAGGTGGTTGAGTTCAAGTCGCTCCGCGGCGACACGTCGGACAACATCCCCGGCGTAAAGGGTATCGGCGACAAAACCGCGCTGGGGCTTGTGCAGAAGTATGGTACGCTGGACAATGTCTACGCCCACCTTGACGAACAAAAGGGAGCACTGCTGAAAAACCTTACCGAGTGCAAGGACGACGCCTACATGAGCCACGTACTGGGCACAATCGTAACCGACGCCGACGTTGACTTCGACCTCGACTACGACACGCTGTACACGGCGGACCGGGCGGTGTTGAAAAAAATGGAGGACCTTGGTTTCAAAAGCATAATCGGTCGCCTCACCTTTTCCGACGAAAACGCCGCGCGCGTGGTGGAAGTGACCACCGTCGAGGTTACCACGCTGGACAGCCTCAGACAAGCCGTGGCCGACCTGCAAAACGCCGACTACATCGCCTTTTACGACAAAGACAACGACGTGTACCTTGCCGGCGCAAACGACAAGCAGTACCGCGTAGCGATGTCCGACAGTTTCCTTGACGAGCTTACCGAACAAAGCGTGTACGACGAAATTGCGCCCCTGCTGTCGGGCAGTGTGCCCAAGGCAGTGTATGACTGGAAGACAACTCGCCATCGCCTTGCAAAAACCGGCGTGGACATAGTAAACGTCCGCTATGACGTGGCAATAATGCAGTATCTTGTGGAATATCGTGCGCTTAAGGATGTGGAATCGCTGTGTCACGCTTTCGACTACACCGAGCCGGGCGCGGGCATTTACGGTATTGCGCAGATACTGGACAAGAAACTTGCCGACGGCGGCGTAACAAAACTCTATTACGACGTGGAACTGCCGCTTGCCGACCTGCTGTATCGTATGGAATGCGAAGGCGTAAAGGTGGACATGCAACTGCTGGACAAAATGTCGGCGGAAATGCGCGCGCAAATGGAAACGCTTACGCAGCGCATATATGAACTGGCGGGGGAGACGTTTAACATAAACAGCCCCAAACAACTGGCAACCATACTGTACGACAAGTTGAAACTGCCCAAGGGAAAGAAAACGCACAAAGGCTTTGCAACTACCAACAGCGACGCAATGGAATACCTGCGCGACAAACACCCGATTGTCGAGGCGGTGATGGAATATCGCAAAGTGGCGAAACTGCTTAGCGGCTACGTTGACGGGCTTCGTCCGCTTGTCAAGTGCGGTCTGGTGCATACTACGTTCAATCAGACGCTTACAAGTACGGGACGGCTGAGCAGCAGCGACCCCAATCTGCAAAATATTCCCGTGCGCGACGAAATAGGCAAGGAAATACGCCGTATGTTCGTAAGTAAGTACGGATTGTTTGTCGGCGCGGACTACAGTCAGATTGAACTGAGATTGCTTGCCAACTTCTCGGGGGACGAAAACCTGATAAAAAGTTTCAAAAACGGTGAGGACATACACCGCATGGTTGCATCGGAACTGCTTGGTATTCCGCAGGAACTTATCACGCATGATCAACGCCGCATGGCAAAGGCTGTAAACTTCGGCATTATCTACGGCATAAGTGACTTCGGACTAAGCCAGGGTACCGGACTTACGGTAAGGAAAGCCGCAGAGTATATAGACTTGTACTTTAAGCGTTTCCCCAAGATAAAGCAGTATCTCGACGGCAGTGTTGCGCAGGCAAAGGAAACGGGATACGTGTATACCATTACGGGCAGACGTCGTCAGATACCCGAGATTTCGTCAAGCAACTACAATCTGCGTAGTTTCGGTGAGCGCGCGGCAATGAATATGCCCCTTCAGGGAAGTGCGGCAGACATAATGAAGATAGCAATGCTGCGTGTGGACGAGGCAATGCGCAAGCAAGGGCTTAAAAGTAAGATAGTGATACAAATACACGACGAATTGATCGTGGACTGCTACCCCGAAGAAGCGGAACAGGTAAAGGCAATACTGAAAGAAGAAATGGAACACGCGGTGGACATGAACTGTCCGCTTGTTGCCGAAACGGAGGAGGGCGCAACGCTGTATGAAGCGTAAGGTAATTGCCATATGCGGAGGCATAGGAAGCGGTAAAAGCGTAGTGGGAAACATTTTGCGCAACTGCGGCTACACCGTGCTGGATTGCGACAAAATTGCGCGTGACGTTGCCGACCTGCCCGAAACGGTACTTGCGGTAAAAAAACTGCTTGGTACAAATGCGGCTACCAATGACGGCAAGTTGAATCGCGGTTACATCAGAAGCGTTGTGTTTGCCGACGACAAACTGTATGCGGACTACGGCAGATTGTTTTACGGCAAGGTTAAGGAACGCCTGACCGCCGAGGCGGAATCGGCTTGCGGCGATGTTGTTTTTGTGGAAATACCCGTGTTTGACGCTTTCGACTACGACTGGTACGCGGTGTGGATTGTCAGGAGCGACGTCGTGACGCGCGTCGAACGTGTAAAAAGCCGCGACAACGTGACGGGGCAGAACGTGTCGGACATCATTGCGCGGCAAAGCGAGCCGAATGTGGACGAAGCGGTTGTCATCCGTAATGACGGCACCCTTGACCGGCTGAAAGAGGCGGTGTTTGCCGCCCTGAAACAAACGGGCGTGACGAAGTAATCGCCTGTGAATGGTGTGCGGTGAAACGTCTTTTCCGCTTTTGCTAAAATTTTATTTTGCCGATAAATTCCGCCATTTTTAAGTTGCGCTTCAATATTTTGTAAAAGTATTGAAATCGGAAAAAATATGTGATATAATATAATCAAGGTAAAAGATCAGGCATCGCGCCGTTTTTGTGTCTGTGGTCGTGTTTGGCTTGCGGCGGTGTAGCAGCAGTAAAGGCGAACATCCGTGCAAATGCCGACCTGTCAGCTGTTTCGGGCGCAACGGTAACGCCCCTTTTTGCCTAATACATCAAGTTGGAGGTACCTTTATGAAACTTGAAATCGTAGCAAAAAATTACAGAGTGACAGACAGACTGGAACAGATCCTCGCGGCAAAGACTCGCCGTCTGGACAAGTATTTTCCGGACGCCGACACTCCGTGCAAAATAGTATTGACGGATCTCGGCAGACAAACAAAGATGGAAATTTCCATCAATTATCACGGCACGCACCTGCGTAGCGAAGTGGTGGGCGACACGATGTACTACAACATCGACCAGTGCTTGCCCAAGCTGGAACGTCAGATTGTCAAGCACCGTGAAAAGTTGAATCAGTCTTTCCATCTGCCGGAGCGTCCCGCCGAGTTCGAGTACGTGTCCGACGTAGACATGACGCCGCCCGAGATTACCAAGGTGAAGTCTTTCGACATATCCCGCATGACCGCGGAAGAAGCCGCCGAGAATCTGGACATGGTGGACCACGACTTTTACGTGTTTGTCAACAGTGAAACAAACGAGGTGGAAATTGTCTACCGCCGTAAGGACGGCAAGATAGGCCTCTTGCAACCTCACGCCGAAGAAGAATAACAGTAGTGCGCCGTATCGGCGCGCACTGAAGTCGCACGAGCTTTGCCGCAAGCAGACAAAATTTGCAAGTGGCGATGACTACGCGTATAGTCCGTATTAAGGAGAAAAAATGATACTCAATATGTTGGCAGAGGGCTTTTCCGACAGCAGTTTTGCAAGGCTGTTTTCCGAAATGAATCCCTTTGTAATAGCAATGTTTATTATCGGCATTGTGTTTTGCGTGATAGAGTTGCTTATCCCCGGTTTCGGGTTTTTCGGGATATCGGGTATAGTGCTTGTCTGCGCGGCAATTGTCGTACGTATGGTAATGGGCGGCGACGCGCTTATGTTGCTGTACATGCTGTTGCTGTCGGCGGTGTTGTTCGGGCTGCTGTTTTTGTTCATGGGTAAGTTTATCCGAAGCAGGCAAAAGAACGAAAATTCGATGTTTAGCGTCAAGTCGGCTGTCCCCGACGGGCTTACCGAAGGCACGGCGGACTACACGTCGCTTGTTGACCGCACGGGCATTGCGACAACTATTCTGCGCCCGGTAGGTCGTGCGGAATTTGACGGCAAACCGGTTGACGTTGTAGCACGCGACGGCTTTGTTGACAAGGGTGCGACGGTCAAAGTAGTCGCGGTGGAAGGCTCCACGGTGACCGTTGTCAAAGTGGACGACAACAAATAAAACGTATTTCAAAGAAGGAGAAATGTAAAAAATGCTTTCATTACTGTCTATCAGTGCAGGCGCAACCACGGCAATTACCGTAGCAGTTGTTGCTGTAGTATTTCTGTTTATACTTATGTTGTTTCTGCCTATCGGCACATACTTCATTGCCGCGGTAAGTAACGCTCACATCAGTATGGGACGTCTTGTCGGCATGAAGATGCGCCGCATTAAGTACAAACAACTTGTAGACGTGTACATTCGCGCAAAAAAAGCAGGACTTGACATCGACATTGCGGAACTGGAAAGCCACGTAATGGCAGGCGGTAACATCAGCAACGTCGTAAATGCCCTTATTTCGGCGCACAGCGCAAATATCGACCTCAGTCTGCAATCGGCAAAGGCAATTGACCTTGCAGGCCGCGACGTACTCAATGCCGTTCGAGTGTCCGTCAACCCTAAGGTCATCGAAACCCCTGTAATTTCCGCCATAGCCAAAAACGGTATCGAACTGCGCGTAAAGGCGCGTGTAACGGTGCGTGCCAACATTGCCCGTCTTATCGGCGGCGCAGGCGAAGAAACAATCATCGCGCGCGTGGGCGAAGGTATCGTAACTACCGTCGGCTCGTCCGAAACGCACAAAGAAGTGCTGGAAAACCCCGACATGATCAGCAAAACCGTGCTTGCCAAGGGGCTTGACAGCGGTACGGCGTATGAAATTTTGTCCATTGACATTGCCGACGTGGACGTAGGTCGCAACATCGGCGCACAATTGCAGATGGACCAGGCAGAAGCAGACAAGCGTATCGCGCAAGCCAACGCCGAGGAACGCCGCGCAATGGCAATTGCTCAGGAACAGGAAAACCGCGCCCGCACGCAGGAAATGCGCGCCAAGGTTGTGGAAGCCGAAGCGGAAGTGCCCCGCGCCATGGCAGAAGCATTCCGCCAGGGCAGATTGGGCATCATGGACTACTACCAGATGCAAAACATTCAGGCTGACACAGCAATGCGCAACTCGCTGAGCGGTGACAGCCACACGGTAAAAGCAAACGGCAGTAAAGGCGATAACAAGTAGGTGAAACCATGTTTCCGATGTTGTTTATATTAGGCTTTTTCGCCGTGTTCGCAATTATCTGCGTAACCTTTAAGAAAAAAGCCAACCAAAATAAAACCGACGGAAGTAGCGGAGCAACAACGCGCAGCCGCAGCCAATCCGACGACGTGTATTCGGCGGATAACAGCGGGCTTACCCCGTCGCAACGCGCTTACCTCAATGGTCTGCGCGCGCGGAACGGCGAACAGCGGACGGCGCAAAACGGCAACTCGGCAACCGCCGACACGCAC
>OGOZ01000788.1_pt1 | contig 19702 bp, 16 predicted proteins | sample 1552801 | NCBI WGS metagenome assembly OGOZ01 (sample SAMEA2580196, study PRJEB22360) | human gut metagenome | biome: human gut; feature: human-associated habitat; material: faeces | place: Denmark | collected 2008/2010 | reverse complement strand
CAAAGATGTCTCTTGGGAACAGAGTGCAAAACACTACAAAGATATGTATGTAGGATTAACACCTAAATATTAATGTAAACAAAAATGCAATGTTAGTAATCTAACGTTGCATTTTTTCTCCCAATATAATTATTTATCTCCCAAAAATGGTATCTATTTGGGAGAAAAGAGATAGAACTTGGAAGATAATCTTAATAACTATCAGACAACATATAAATTACTTAGGGATAAGGAGAATAAGAATGAATAATTATTTCATAGAACAAGTGTTAGAAAATATCTAGATAAGAAGGTAGAAGATAAAAAAATAGAAATGATATTGAAAGGTGCTATGGCTGAACCATCTGCAGGAAACCAACAGCCTTTGGAATTCTATGTAGTCAAAAACAAAGAAACAATAGAAAAACTATCAAAAACAAGCACTTATGCATCATGCTGTGCATCTGCACCTTTTACTTTTGTTGCATGTTATCGTATTAACTGTAGAATGCCTGAATATGCCCATATTGATATGAGTGCATCAGTAGAAAACCTTCTATTAGAAGCGGATTCACTTGGACTTGGTGCTGTATGGTTAGGTATTGCACCATTAAAAGAGAGAATGGATGCAGTACGTGAAGTATTAAATATACCTGAAAACTTAGAAGCTTTCGCAATTATTCCATGTGGATATCCTGAATCAGTGCGTCCTCAACAGGATCGTTTTGATAAAGATAGAATACATTACGTGTTATAAAAGCGCATTTTTGTAGATGAATCTAAGAAATTTTCAAAATGATTAAGTATGATCCTTATAGGAGGAGTACTCTGTGAGGAATTAGATTTATAAAAGCGCTAATATAATATATAATATTAGCAAGAATGTAAATTCGAGGTGATATTATGGATGAGATACTTAGTTGTATGAATGATGGTGTTTTGAATTTAAAAAGTTTAAAAGAAGTGAATGTATCTAGACAGTCTATTTATAATTTCATAAAGAGAAATAGTATGGAAAAGGTAGGACCGGGCATTTATATCGCAAAAGATGCATTGGAAGATGAAGCTTATGTATTATCGTTACGTTGTCCAAAAGGAGTGGTATCTCACGATGATGCTTTGTATTATTATGGTTTAGTGGATCGAGAACCTATGATTCATAATATTACAATGTATTCTGGCTATAATCCTACTACCTTAACTCGCGCTGGGTATAAAGTGTATACTGTAAAGAGAGAACTATTGGATTTGGGTAAAAAAACTGTTATAAACCAATTTGGGCATGAGATTCCAATGTATGATTTAGAAAGAACAGTTTGTGATTTGGTAAGAAATAGAAGTAATTTTGAAATACAGGATTTTAATGCAGCATTAAAATCCTATGTAAAAAGAAAAGATAAGGATCTAAACCGTTTAATGTTTTATGCGAAGACATTTAGATTGGAAAAAATAATTAAACAATATATGGAGATATTGTTGTAATGTATTTGAAAATAGTACTATAGAGGACAAAACAATGGATAAGATGGATGATATCTCTTTTGGCACGAAGTACTTAAAATGATTATGAAAAATACGAACTTTAAAAGAACCTGCTCATTTGAACAGGTTCTTTTACATGAAGGACTCTACAACATAGAGTCTCTTTTCTTTTTTATTCCATAGCATAATAATCTCACTATGATCTTCATGCGATTTATACCAATAGACACAATCGGTGTGTTGAGGACGACTTATTGCAAGTACATTAATTTCATCTAACCACTTATTTGTCGCATCTATATAGTGACCATCATAGATGGTTTCTCCTTGATCTTTTTTCCAGGAAAACATCTTTTCGATAGGTTCTTCATTTTCATATGTAAAAACATGATAGCGGACGCCATCTCCATTAAAACTTGATCCAGCATCCTTACTATATACTTCAGAATAATTAGAATCTGAAGGAATAGATATATTCCAGTTCTCTTTGATTACATGATTATAGTCTTTAGAATAATTCCAATACATTACACCACTTACAATAATCATACAGGCAAATATGATAGATATAATCGTTTTCTTATTCATAGGAACATCTCCTTTAGTCTACAAGTTCTTTTAGAGTATCTCCAGTAATTCTATATACTGTCCAATCTGACATAGGCTTGGCACCAAGACTGAGATAGAAATCAATACTTGGCTTATTCCAATCAAGACACCACCATTCTAAGCGATCACATCCACGTTCTACTGCAATAGAAGCAAGCTTCTTAAGAATTGCTTTTCCATAACCATGACCACGATATTCTGGCTTTACATATAAATCTTCTAAATAAATACCAGAACGTCCTAGGAATGCAGAAAAGTTATGGAAGAATAAGGCAAAACCTATTTCATTATTATCTACTACCGCAAAGATCACTTCTGCTTTCTGCTTATCGAATATCCATGTTTCAAGTGTGGCTTCATTTGCAACTACTTCATCTAGCATCTTCTCATAAGCAGCTAATTCTTTAATGAATTGAAGAATGAGTGCTGTATCACTACGCTTCGCAAATCTGAATGTAAGAGTCTTGTTCATGTTCATTTCCTCCGTTTATTTCATTATACTAATAGAGTAAATGGTGCAGTACTTAAGTTTTCTTAAGATAGAGAAATAGGTTTTTAGTTAAATGCTTCAATTGTTCAAAAAATAACATAACTTTTTTTATGTAATTGATCAAAAATAATGAAATGAGATAAAAATCATAAAATAAACATAAATTTTAATCAAAATAACATAAATGATTTATGTAAAATCATTAAATAAGATAAATAAATGAAAAATAACATAAATATTTATCAAAATAGCATAAATGATTTATGTTAAAACAGTAAATAAACCAACACACATTTTAGTTCTTTCGATTGAAAGAACTTTTTGCAATAAAAAAGGAACTCCGAAGAGTTCAGATGTAATGGATGCAGGTTTTAGGTCTCTGCTTAGAGCAATGGACATGGGTTTTTGAGGTCTCCATAGCGACTTTTTCTTTATCTACATCATAAAATCTTAGCAAAAAAGTCAAATTATACATAGTGAATATCTTCTAGAATCTAGAATAATATTCTGGTTGCTAACTTTCTGGTTAACGTTTTTTTGTGTCTATACAATGTAAGGATTTTCTAATTATATAGATTGTGAATATAGATGTGTGTATTGAGCATCTGATGAAAATAGAACCGTTTTTAAATAATCGTATGATATAATGAGAGGCAATCTAATATGAAGGGAGATTAATTATGCATTATAGATTAGGAAGGGAACTCAAAGCATTATCAAAGATTTTTACTCTAATAGGTATATTAGTGAATGCATTTCTTTTGTATTATTATTTAGAGAATGAATATTTTTTGAGGACAAAGATCTTTTTCACAGTTGTTTTTGTATTTCTAATGATTCTTTTATGGGTATTTGGAAAGGTAATAAATGGTGTAGGAGTCATGCTTACTACTCAGGGTAAGATGTTACACGAACCAAAATTAGAAGAGCCTGAAGATGAAGACTCTATCAAAAGTACATTTCTTGCATTCTGCCATGCATTCAAGAAGAATAAAAAAGCATTTGCTTCACTCATTGTAGTATGTGTTATTCTACTTGGTGGAGGTATCTATGCAAAAGTGAATTATGATATTCAACATGCATATGATGGACTCTGGTATTTATAAGGTAATTTAGAAGGAGACACTTTTTTTATAGATGGTGATGAAGTCTACTTCTATGAAATAAATGATTATGAGAATAGAGAAGTATCATTTATAAAATCTGAATATAAAGGAGAACTAAAAAAAGATAAAGTCGAATTCTATAGTTGTTCTTATGATTATACAAGTGATGATGATTATAAAACAAAAAAGATTGATAAGACTATTTATCTTACAAGATTAAGTAATGTTGAATTCAAGGTGGATGGTAAGACGTATAATAGAGCTTCAAAATAGAAAAACTTGATACTAAGACCAAGTTTACTTGAGTGCGTTCACCATTTCTTTCACATCTGCTTCTACATATTGTGGGGCATCTTTTCCATATTTTTCAATAATCTTAATAATTGCACTACCAACGATGGCACCATCTGATTGAGATGCCATCTTTTTTGCTTGCTCTGGTGTAGAAATTCCAAATCCTACTGCTACAGGTATATTTGTGACTTCACGTACTAAGTCAACCATAGTACCAACATCTGTAGTAATCTTTGAACGTATACCAGTGACAGCTAAAGAAGACACACAGTAAATAAAACCATTTGCTTTTTTCGCAATTGTCTGAATATGCTGATGACTTGTAGGTGCAATCATACTAATAAGATCACATCCTGAATTAGAAGAAGTAGAAGGAGAATTGATTTTAGGTAAACACAGTCGTGTACATAAATCTATTTTCTCATCTCGTTCTGATTTAAAGGCTTTAAATACAAAGCTTCAGAATTATGTAACTCATGTTTTAGAACCTTTAATGACAATGTCTTATTCTTTAGGTAATGAGTATCCACATGGTCCAATGGAAACTATCTGGAAATTATTATTTGAAAATGCAGCACATGATTCAATTGGTTCATGTATTTCAGATACTGCTAATGAAGATGTTATAGAGGGAGTACCTAGTAGCAATGGATGTTTAAATGGGCATTATAGAAAATATCCTAATAAGAAAGCTTCATTAAATGCAATATTATTAACTGATTTTATTATTAATTTTCAAACTGAAGAAGATTATTAATGAAAATTCGATACTCTTGTTGATGAATAAAAGGTATTAATTATCCTTTGAAAGAACGGTTTAAGCCGTTCTTTTTGTACTGTATTGATAAAAAAGAGTAATTATTTATATTAACACCTAATATTGTCAGTTCTAGAGGTGTTACTAACAGCACATATAAAAATAAAGGAGTAAAATAATAAGTGATAATTAAGGTAGAGGAAGAAAATGTTTATTCAAGTTTATACCTATTTAGCGTATAATGATAAATATGGGGTTTTATAACCTAAAATATTGTTTTATGCAAAAATAAAGGATTAAATTTGATTCTTATAACATGAATAGGAGACTAGAAGATGAATATTAATACACCTTATAGAACAATTACAAGAGAACAATTTTTGTTTAATGAAATGCGTATTGTAGCAAGCCTCTTATCAGAAGGAAAAAGTGAAAAAGAAATTATAGAAGAAATAGCTAATAACAATCTTTTTCAGTATCCGACAGAGAGAATGATAAAGAATATTGCTCAAGTATGTTTGAACAGATTTAAAGAAGCAGATAGTAAAGAACTTGTTGAATTAGTTGCAAAAGGATCTAGTGATACAGCTAAACAGGCATGCCTATTCTTAATGATGAATTACTATCGTCTTGTGTGGGAATTCATGATTAATGTAGTAGGTGAAAAATATAGAACAAAGAATACCTCTTTTGGTAAGGTGGATTTAAATTCATTCTTTACTCGGTTACAAGAACAAAATGAAACAGTAGCTTCATGGAGTGATTCTACTGTTAATAAGTGCAAACAGGTATTAAAGAAAAGTTTAGTTGAAGCAGGATATTTAGATAATGCTAGATCACAGGAATTGAATCATATTTTATTAGATCCTGAATTAAAAGATGTTATTGAGCATACACAAAATCCAAATGCATTAATCGCATTTGGATGTATGTAAGGAGGTCATTATGTCTAATATTACAGAGAGATTGGATAATCTAAAGAAAACAATACAGGAAGATGACTTTCTTCAAGGAAAAGGATTAAGTAATGAAGTAAATATTAGAATGTTTTGTTATAACGTGAAAGAAGAAATGGCTGTACGTTATTTTACAGAACATTTATCAAATGATGATCTAACATGTAATGTACAAATAGTAGATTTATATGAAACTTTTCTTTCTATTTGTGAAGATAAAAGAATACTTGATCGTATTCCACAATTAGAACAAAGAAAAGGCAAAGACTTCTTAGAAAGACAGTTTGAAAAAACATGTAACTCAGAAGTGTTTGCTAAGAAAATTATAGATATTTTTGTTGATAGTAATGATTTATTACTAATTACAGGTGTAGGGAAGGTATTCCCATTTATGCGTGTACATGCATTATTAAATGCATTACAAGAGAATTTCAATAAGAAACCGATCGTAGTTTTATATCCAGGTACATTTGATGGACATTATGTAAAACTATTTAATAAGTTAAAGTCTAATGAATACTATAGAGCATTCAATATGATTTAAGGGAGATAAGAGTATGAAAATCAGAGAAATGTTTAAAGAACGTATTAATCGTACAATAAATGGTGTAGTTCAGGTAGAACAGGAACAAGAAAGTGTAGTAAAACAAGAAGTTAAAGAATATGTAGTTACAACAGAATTAAAGAAACATTTTGCTAAGTTCTTTAATGAATATAGTGAATCTTTTGATGAGCCTACTAATAATGTTGGTGTATGGATTACAGGGTTCTTTGGAAGTGGTAAATCACACTTCCTAAAGATGTTATCTTACTTATTAGAGAATAGAGATATTAATGGAAAGAAAACAGTGGATTACTTTGAAGAAAAGTTTGATGACCCACTGGCTTTTATGAATGTTCAAAAATGTGTACAGAATCCAACAGAAACTATCTTATTCAATATTGATGCTAAGAGTTCTATTAGAAAAGATAAGACTTCTGTACTACAGGTTTTCTATAAGGTTTTCTATGATCATATTGGTCTATATGGTGATGATTTAAAACTTGCTAAACTAGAACAGTACATTATTAAAAAAGGTAAAATGGATGCATTCAAAGATGCTTTTGAAAGTATTCATGGTGATAGCTGGGAAGAGGCAAGATCTGAGTATATTTTCTTTGATACAGATGTCGTTGATGCTTTAGTTCAAACTGGTGTAATGAATGAAACAAGTGCAGAACACTGGATGGAAATAGATGAAATCACAAATGTAACACCAGAACAATTTGTAAAAGAAGTTAAAGAATATGTTGATTCTAAACCAAAAGGTTTCCGTTTATTATTTATGATCGATGAAGCAGGTCAATACATTGGTGAAAGTAGTGATATGCTTTTAAATTTACAGACAATTGTTGAATTATTAGGTAGTAAATGCCGTGGTCAGGTATGGGTTATGGCAACAGGACAGGAAGCACTTGATGATATGTCTATTAAACTACGTCAAGATGAGTTTTCACGTATCATGGCACGCTTTGCTATTCGTTTAAGTTTAACTTCTTCATCTGTAGGTGAAGTTATTGAAAAACGTTTACTAACAAAAACAGATGAAGCAAATACTGTTTTAGATAACGTATATGAAAACAATGAGAATGTATTAAGTAATTTATATACTTTTGATACAGAAGTTAAGGATTTAAAGGGATATAGTTCTGAAGATGAATTTGCACGTGTTTTCCCTTTTGTACCTTATCAGTTTATTATCATGCAGAAAGTATTTAATGAAATACGTAAACATGGTCATGCAGGTAAGCACCAATCAAGTGGTGAAAGATCTATGTTGAATGGATTCCAGGAATCTGCACAGCGTATTCAAGAGAAGAATGAATTAACTTTAGTACCAATGTATGCTTTCTATGATACATTACATAGTTTCTTGGATACTTCTGTTCGTTCTGTTATGGAACGTGCTGAGAAAGCAGCTAAAGAAGGTAATGGATTAACCGTAGAAGATGTTGATTTATTAAAGCTTTTATATTTAGTTCGTTATATTGATGATATTAAGTCTAATATTGAGAACCTTACAATCTTAATGGCTGATTCTATTAATGTAGATATGATTGAATTAAGACAACAGGTTATTAAATCTTTAGACCGTCTCCAGAGACATAATTATATTGGTCGTAATGGAGAAATTTATCAGTTTTTAACAGATGAAGAGCAGGATATTGCACGTGAAATCAATAATCAGAGTATTGATGCAGCAAATGTAATCAGCAAAGTTTGTACAATTATCTTTGATGATATCTATACTACTAAAAAGTATAGATATACAAAGAATGGTTATAACTATGATTTTGATTTTATTAAGTCTGTAGATAATCAGAATCATGGTAATTCTAATGGTGAAATGAAGCTTAAGTTCGTTACTGAAGCAAATGATGATTCAAGTGAATTAAGATTAATTACAGAATCAAAAGGCTATGAAGCTATCTGTAAGTTATCTGAAGAATATTCAATCTTTAGTGATATTGAAAATGCCTTAAAGATTGAAAAGTATATACGTCAGAAGAATGTGAGTCAGTTAGCTGAATCAACTCAGACTATAATTAATTTAAAACAGAAAGAAGCACGTAGACTAATAGAAGATGCAAGAGATCATATTAGTGATGCTATTTTGCATGGAAAATTCTATATAGATGGAGACCAAAAAAATATTAGTGGTAATACTGCAAAGAGTGTGTTAGATAATGCATTAGAAACATTAGTAGAACATACATATGATCATATTACTGATATAGAAGAACCAGTAAGTAATGATGCAGACATTCGTACTATTTTGAATGGTAATGTGGGAATGGAAGGAATGGAAGCCAATCAGGCTGCTTGTGATAATGTATATAGTTATTTAGAAACAAAGTATGAACAGAAAATGCCTATTACTATGGCAACTCTTCAGGCTAGATACCAATCTATTCCATTTGGCTGGAAAGAAATAGATATTGCAGCAATTGTCGCAAGACTTATTCAGGCACAAAGAATCACTGTAAAACATTCTGGACAAACAATACAGCCTAATGATTACCATCTAGTAGATTATTTACGTAAAAAGAGTGAAACAGGACAGACAAATATTTCTATTAGAGAAACTATACCTGCTAGAAAAATGAAGCAAGTTAAAGATATTTTAAAAGAATATTTTGATGTTATGGACATTCCTGCGGATGAGGATGGTTTGGTTAATTGTATAGTGGAGCATTTTAATAATGAAAAAGAGAACCTTGAAGGAATGCAGAAGAATAATGATTCAGCTGTTCATCCAGGTGCAAGTGAGATAGAAGAAGCATTGTCTTATGTAAATAAAGTCTTATTAGCTAAAGATGACAATATTGCGTTGGTAAACACTGTTTGTGAATTAGGAGATGATCTTTTAGACTCAAAAGATGTAATGAGAGATGTAGAAAACTTCTATGCTTCACAGATTAAACTATATGATAATGCATCTAAAAAAAGACTAAATGTGATTACTTATGAAAGGGATTATTTATATGATATTCCAGTAGTAAGAGAGGCTGTAGATCAAATTGCTGACATCATTAAGATTACTGATAATTTTAGATATAATCGCATTCCTCAATTAAATGATTGCATTTCTATCATTGAAGAAGAAAAGTTACATGTGGTAGATTCAAAGAAGAAAGAACTTAATGATTTAATTGATTCTTGTATGATTGAAGTAAAATATAAAGCTGATTCTAGTGTAAAACTCAAAGATATACTAGCTTCAGCTAAGGATCAATTTGATACAAAAAAAGATGAAATTAATAGAATGAGTGACTTAGTTGCATTAGATGCAAAGAAAAATGCTATTACTAATCTAAAAGATAAGATTATGAGTGATATGGATAAGGTACTTAACCAGAAAGAAGTATCAAAGCATGATAAACCTGTAACTCCAAAAAAGAGAAAGAAACAGGTACGTCAATTACAGCGTGCTGTAGTATTTAGTCAGGCTAGTTTATCTAATGCAGCTGATGTGGATCGTTATTTGGCAAACATAAAAAATAGGTTATTAAGTTACATTAACGATGATGAAGAGATAGAAATTAAGTAGGAAGGAGTCTATGCATGAACAAATCAGCAATTAAAACCTATGCAGTATGGGCAAGAACTGAATTAATAAAACTTGTTACTCAAAGAGCTTATGAATATGAAGTAACAGCAGACAATACTCCTGCTTATAATACAGATTCTGTGCATGGAAGACCTCTTGAGAATGAAGAGAAGAAACAGCTTAATGAGCTTATTGATGAAGTCAATAAGCATGGATTTGAACATGTTATAGAAGAAGTAGCCTATACATGGTTTAACCGTTTTATAGCCCTGCGTTATATGGAAGTGAATAACTATCTTCCTCAGAAAGTAAGAGTATTTACTAATGAGAATAATGAATTCAAACCTGAATTATTAACAGATGCAATCCACATTGAATTAGATGGATTGGATAAACAGAAGGTATTTGATTTTATCGAACATAATAATCAGGAAAACTTATACAAGTATTTATTGCTTACTTTATGTAATGATATGAATCAATATCTTCCTGATATGTTTGCTTCTATCAGTGATTATAAATCATTATTAATGCCTAATAATCTATTAAGAGAAGATAGCATTATAGGTAGAATGATAACAGATATTGATGAAGATAGTTGGAATGATCAGGTACAGATTATTGGTTGGTTATATCAATACTATAATTCTGAACTAAAAGATATAGTTATGAAAAAGAAGAACTATACTAAGGATGATATACCAGCAGTTACACAGTTATTCACACCAGACTGGATTGTTCGTTATATGACTGAAAATTCATTAGGAAGATTGTGGCTGGATGGACATCCTGATTTTGATCATAGTAAATGGAAGTATTATCTAGAAGAAGCTGAGCAGGAACCAGAAGTCCTTGAACAGTTGAAAAAGATAAGAGAAGAACATGAAAAATTAAAACCTGAAGATATTAAAGTGATAGATCCATGTATGGGTTCTGGTCACATTCTAGTATATGCATTTGATGTGTTAATGGACATCTATAGAGATAGTGGATATACCGATAGAAATGCAGCAAAATCAATTCTAGAGAATAATATCTATGGTCTAGAAATAGATGAACGTGCTTATCATCTTGCATATTTTGCATTAATGATGAAAGCAAGAAGCTATAACAGAAGAATATTATCAAAAGATACAAAAGTTAATGTCCTAGAAATAAGGGAACCTAGGGGTGTGCTTAAAGAGGAGTATGATCATTATTTAGGAGATTATGCTGAATTATCACATTATCTTGTAAATGAGTTTTCAGAAGCAAAAGAATTAGGTTCTATTATTAATCTTTCATGTACATTAGAACAGTTAGAAGGTTTGGAAGGTTATCTGAATAGTTTAAAGAGTAGTTCTATGAATAAGGATATGATTTCAGATACTGAGATAGATGAGATAAATGAACTATTCTCACCATTAGTAAGACAAGCGAAACTATTAGTACAGAAATATGATGTTGTAATTACTAATCCACCCTATATGCCACCTTTTTCAATTCAGAAAAAGTATGTACAGAAGAATTATCCTGATTCAAAATCAGATCTTTTTGCGATATTTATTGAAAAATGTCATGAATTAACAAAGAAAAATGCATATCAAGCGATGATTACAATGCATTCATGGATGTTTTTAACGAGTTTTGAGAAGCTTAGAAAAAAAATACTGAAAGATAATATTATTATTAATATGGCACATTTAGGTGCGAGAGCATTTGAGGATATTAGCGGTGAAGTTGTGCAGACAACTGCATTTGTTTTTGATAATGGAAATATAAAGAATTATCAATCGAATTTCAAAAGATTAGTAGACTACAATTCTCAAGATGCAAAAGAAATAGAATATTTAAAAAATGAAAATTTATTTACATCATCAACTGTAAGTTTTAACAAAATTCCAGGTAGTCCAACTGCATATTGGGTAAGCAATAGTATTCTTGAAAATTTTAATAATCCATTATTTGGTGAAATTATTAATACACGAGTTGGGTTAGATACTGGAGATAATGATAGGTATATTAGATTGTGGGAAGAGGTAGATTTATCAAAAATCATATTTGACAGCAAGTCTAAAGATGATGTGTCTTATCCATATAAATGGGTTCCGCATACTAAAGGTGGACCGTTTCGAAAATGGTTTGGAAATCTATCTCATGTTTTGGCATTCGATGAGAAGAATTATTTGAAATTATCAAATTCTGGCAACCATCTTCCATCGCGTCAATACTATTTTCTAGAAGGAATTACTTGGTCTAGAATTAGTTCAGGAAATTTTTCTGTTCGTCATACTCCTTCAGGAATGGTATTTAATTCAGCATGTCCAACAGCCTTTGCCTCACAACAGGACTTATTGTTATATTCACTTGGATTTTTAAACTCTAAACTTGTAAAGTTATATATTTCTATCTTAAGTCCTACATTAAATTTTCAAGCAGGTGATATAAACAAGATTCCATTCATAATTGATAAAAAAATGAACAGTGAAATCTTAATAATTGTAAACAAATTAATTAAACTATCCAAATCCGATTGGGATTCCTTTGAAACTTCATGGGATTTCAAGATACATCCACTAGTAAAGAATCATGTAAATACTATAAGGGAAGCACATTCTTTATGGTCTAAAGAATGTGATGATAGATTTGATCAATTAAAAACTAATGAAGAAGAATTAAATAAAATTTTCATCAATATATATGGGTTACAAAGTGAATTAACTCCTGAAGTTGAAGATAAAGATGTTACAGTTCGTAAGGCTGAATTAGTTCGCGATGTTAAATCATTTATTAGTTATGCAGTCGGCTGTATGTTTGGACGTTATTCTTTAGATACAGAAGGACTAGCTTATGCTGGTGGCGAATGGGATAACAATAAATATAAGACATTTATTCCTGATGTTGATGACATTATTCCCATCTGTGACGAAGATTATTTTGAAGACGATATAGTAAGTCGATTTATAGAATTTGTTAGATGTGTATATGGTGATGATACATTAGAAGAAAACCTCCAGTTTATCTCTGATGCATTAGGAGGCAATGGTAATCCAAGAGATGTATTACGTAATTATTTCTTGAAAGATTTCTTTAAGGATCATTGTAATACATATCAAGTTACTGGGTCAGGTAAAAGACCTATTTATTGGCAATTTGATAGTGGTAAGAAGAATGGTTTTAAAGCATTAGTATATATTCATAGATATACACCTGATTTGATTGCTAAAATGAGAACAGGATATATTCATCCATTGCAGTCACAATATAGGACGCAGATAGAAATGCTAAAAAATCAGATAGATGAAGCATTATCTACAAGCGAAAAGGTTAGATTGCAAAAACAGTTAAAGAAGATAACTGAGCAAACAGAAGAACTTGGAAAATATGAAGAAAAAATACATCATTGGGCAGATAAGATGGAACCAATGGATTTAGATGATGGCGTTGTAGTGAACTATAATAAATTTCAAGAATTACTTGTACCAAATATTGTAAAGAAAGTTAAAGGAAAGTGAAAAGAAATACTTTATGGAGAATCTTTGTAAGTTATTAGAAATATTTTTAGAGAAGTATTTCTTTGATACAATCATTTCAGTTGCAGTTACATTGTTAGTAAATATTGTTCTTCCTAGTAACTATTGGATGATTGAAAAAATTGGAATTACTTACTTTAGAGTTTTTGTGTTTTGTGCAGTTTTTGTAATTTTCAGTGTTGTTGTTTCGGCTTATAAAGTATTGAAAAACAAGAAAAGAAAAAAAGAACAGAATGAAATAAAACAAAGAAAACATTTGAAACAAAGAGAAGAAAACTTAGAATTTTGGAGAAATCAAGCAGATAATCTTTCCTATTATGAAAGAAGAGTTATTGTTGACTTTATAAAAAGTGGTAATGCTCAAAGGAAGTGTAATGATTTAATTATGAAATCTCATAAGCTTTCGGAGTATATATTGAAGACAAAAGATGGGCATGGATGCTATATAGTTAAAATGAATGATAATGCTTTTAAAGCATTTTCATTTATATATAAAAAATATGGGAAACTAGGACATTTTGATGATTGATTCTATATATTGTTTAATTATTTGATGAAATTTTTGAGATTTGAAGAAATGAATTGATGCTGTGCACATTACTTATTTATTTGGAAATGGTTTAGGTTTAGCCTAGGGGTTAAATGCAAGTTATGTAGACCAATATAGTCATCTTGATGCTCAGGTAAAGTATTTGGAAAATACGAAGAAAAGATATATCATTGTTAGATAAGATGAATCGATAAATTTAGATGACGGTGAAAAAATAATTATGATAAATTTCAGAAATTATTAGTTAAAATAAATAGAGAGTAGTGACTACAGTTAATTAAAAATATTTATCATAGGAGGGATTAAAGTGAAATATACTGAAAATCAACTTTCACATATGGCCTCACCAATTGGAAAAACGGAGAGTGAAAAATGTAAAAATGCAATTAAAATGATTCGTGATGCTATGAAAAGATTAAGTTATACAGATGATGGAAAAGAAATTCAAAAATATGCAGAAGATTCTTTTGCGTATTCTTTGAATTTACGCCAGAAATCTACAAATAAAAATATAACTATTTTAGTTCAAGGATCATATGCTAATAAGACGAATATTCCAAGTGAAAGTGATGTTGACGTTGCTATAATTTTAGAATCAACTTTCACATCACGTTATCGTGAAGGGGCAAGTAGAAATGATTATGGTTTTAGTGAAGGAACATTTTCAATAATTGAATTAAAAGATGAAGTTGAAAAGGTTCTGTATGAACATTTTGGTATAAATTTTGTTGAACGTCATGACAAAAGTATTAAAGTATATGGAAACACATATAGAGTTGATGCAGATGTTGTTCCAGCGTATAGATATCGTGACTATTACAAAGATTTATATAACAATAAAGATAATTATACAGGAGGTATTGAAATAAAGCCGGATAGTGGTGGTAGTATTATAAATTATCCTGAACAGCATATCAAAATGGGAATTGAAAAGAATAAAGCTACAAAATTTAATTTTAAGAAATGTGTGCGAATTGCTAAAAGTATAAGAGAGGATATGGAACGATTTGGCTATAGAATTTCTGATAAAATTTCTTCATTTGGTATTGAGTCACTTATTTGGAATGTAGATGATTTGGCATTTACAAAATATTCAAGTATATTACGTTTTACGTTTGATGAGGTATTAACTTTTTTGGTCAATGATTTTGATAACTTTATTCATTATACTGAAGTAAATGGTATAAAACCACTTTTTACAGATTTAGATACACTACAGGCATATCAAAATTTTATATCAGAAATGAAATACTTTTTTGAATACTCTATACAGGAGAGTTAATTGATATGAATGATTCTCAAAAAAGAATTATTAGTATTTGTGTGTGGCTTACAATTATTCTTTTTTCAGTTAGATGTGTTATTTCTTGGAACACAGTAATTAACGGAATAGCATTATACGATGTATATGGTTATGCCGGAGAAGCTGTTAGTGTAGGGGTTGTTTTAACAGGACTGTATGAAAAATACTTATGGAGAATTAATCCGTTTGAAAGCACTCCCAAATTAGCAAAAAAGTATCGTGGTTATTTCAAATCAAGTTATGATCAAAAAGAAAGAAAAGCTATTCTTGAAATTCATCAAACTTTGCTTTCTGTTCAAGTAACACTTATTTCTGGTGAAAGTAAGAGTAATTCAATAGCAGCATCAATTAATGAAATTTTTGGAGAAAAACAATTGATATATTGCTATCTAAATACGCCAAAATCAGAATATAGATATAGAAGTGAAATTCATTATGGAACAGCTAATTTAACAATTACTAATTTTAAAGAACTTAAAGGGCATTATTATACAGATCGCAAAACTGTTGGTGATATGTATTTTAAAGCGGATTGAAAATAGAAAAATTAAAACTATTATAGGGGTTTTCACTTTGTTATTTGTGGCTTTCACCATTGTTGGTTGTGGACCTGCCAAAAATAATGATGAATATAGAGAACCAAAAGTTAAAGAATCAACACTTGGTGAAATTAGACACATGAGTGATGATGATAATTTAAAGGCTAGTTTTCAAATTACAGTTAAAGTTAGTGGTTTTGGAACTTCCCTTAATATAAGCGAAGAAATAAATAGCAAAGGTAACTTGAAAGTAACAGATTTAGAAAATAATAATGAAACGGTTTTACTTGGTTCTACAGGGACTGCTAATGCCCTTGTTTGGGACAAAACTAAAGGAATTTATACTTTTACCAATCCAAATGATTTTTTAGACAATGATTTAACTAAAAAAATTAAAATAGGTGATGAACTTACTTTAATAGTCGTTCGTGACAAAGTTGATGATGTCTGTATAAGAGGAATTATCAAAAAGGTTGTAGAAGGTATGGAAGAAATCATTTATAAAGAACCAAGTATTGACATTTTGAGTCTTTCAGAAATTATTAACAAACAAGAAAACTTAAATATGAAAAAAGCTTATAAAACAACAGTTGAAGTTTTAGGTTATGGTACGGGTAATGATATCGCTCCTAAAAATGCTGGATCGTTAAAACTTGGTGAAACTGGGGGAAACAGTGAGATTGTTTTATTCTCATCCACCGCAACCCGTGATGCCTTAATATGGAATGAAAAAAGTGGTAATTACGAATATAATATCCCTAATGATTTTTTAACTAATGAAAAAACTAAAGATATTAAGATAGGTGATAAACTTGATGTCATCATTGTAAAAGACCATGAAAACGGGACTGATAAATATTACGCAATAATCATTGGGGTTAATAGTACCGAAGAAACTTTACTTACTTTCGCAAATTATACAGACAAAAACTTAAAAGTAATGGTTCGAAAAAATAATACAAGAACAAGAGTTGTAACTCTTCAAACAGATATTGAAGATTTAAGTAAAGTAAATGTCGAATTTATCCTTAGTGATGAAAAAGCAGGTGAAGTAACAGTAGTGTCTAAGTTAGATTCTTCAAACCATTATTATTTTGGTTGTTTTGTTACTCCACAACCATCAACCGAAGGAACATTTACTTTAAAGTGTTTAATTACTAGTAAAGAAACAGGAGTTAAATTAATTGAAATTGAAGATTTAGAAGTAGAAATATACACAAGTTATGTTGCACTTGCGGTAGATACGACTAAAATGCCAATTAAAGTAATTGGTAGTGCCTTTGATGGTGTTGTTACTCTTGGTTATTATTCATTTAATGGTAATCATTCACTTGCAAATTTATCTAAATATGATGTGAGTAATAAAATAACTTTACCACTTGTAGCGATGTTATCAAATGGAGATGAAAAACTTGATTATAAAAAATTAATATTTACAAGTAGTGATGAAAGAATTATTAAAATTGATGATAATGGTTCATTCTATTTATGTGGCGAAAGTGGTACCGTCAAACTTATGGTTTGTGATAAAATGAATCCTACCATTAACGCAAGTCTTACTTTAAACGTGGTTAATAATGGTATTAATATCGCAACATATGATGAATTAATGGAAATAACTAAAAATGTGAAAGACAAAGAATATGTAATAGATAATGCGGATGGAAAACTTGAAACATATCGAGTAAAAGGCTTATTTAAAGATGATACATATCGTATATCATTCACTTATACAGTAACGAATAGTGAAACGGGCGAAAGTTTTGAAAGAACAGAAACTGAAAAAGAATATCATACATTAAGTTACTCATTACCAGAAATAACTGATTTCAATTTGAAAAAGCGTGCTGGTAATAAAGTTGTAGCAAATTATACTATTGAAGATGAAGATGGACTAGTAACTAGCGCATATATAATGCATAATGGAGAAAAAGTTAAAGTTGAAGTTGCAGATGGTAAATATACTTTTAGTGATATTGATGTAGAAAGTTCAAGACATTCATTTAAATTAGTTGTTGAATATGAAACACCTGATGGAAAACCTCAAAAAGTAGAATCAGAAGAGTTAACATTAGGTGAAGAACATGTACATGAATGGGTTGAAGCAACATGTACAGCACCAAAAACATGTAAGACATGTGGAGCAACAGAAGGTGAAGCATTAGGACATGATTGGAAAGAAGCAACAACAGAAGCACCAAAGACATGTACAAGATGTGGAGCAACTGAAGGTGAAAAACTACCTACAGAAAAACCTAAAAAGAATTGTAAGAAAACGTCATTAATAAGTATCCTAGTAAGTTTAACAGTATTAGCAGGATGCTTAGTAATAAGAAAAAAACATTAATTTTTAATTAGGGGTAAAGAGAATTTGAATATGAAAAAAATTAAAAACCGCTATATAAAATTGTTTATGGCAATATGCCTTGTGTTTGTTAGTGTATTTGCATTTACACAGGCTAATGCTATAAGTGTTGTTTTTGCAAAAACGAATACAGATTCTGAGTATGTAAATACAATAACTGATTTAAAAACTACCAATTTGATGGGTGGTGTAACTTTATATGAGCAAAAAATGACATCACTTTTAAATGGAGATAGTCAAAAAGCTTTTCAAGAACACTTTGTTCAATGGGTAGATTTAAAAAAAGAAAATGATGTGCGAATAGTTACTTGGACAAAACAAAAAGCTGATAATTGGGCTGCATCAACAACACGTGAAGCCGCAATTGAATGGGAAAAATATCATCCAGGTTGGGTAGTTGTTGCGGGGACAAACGGAGATTTCTTTAGTAATTCTGGAGCTAATACTAAAGAACCAACTACTAACTATATGCAAGAAGGAGATATGTTCAGATCAGAGTATTCCAAACTACCTAGATCAGTTATAGGTTTTAAAAAAGATGGCTCATATATAGTTGGAGAACCAAAATTAACAGAAAATATGTTATTGCATATATATGCAGAAGATGGCAGTGTATTAGAAAAAATACCAATTAGTGGATATAATACTGCAGCAACATCTGATGGAATAACACTATATACAAAAGATTGTGCAGATACTTATGATTTAACTGGTTATACAGTATGTGAAGGTGTTTATACAATTTGTAGAGTTTCAAATGGTAAAAATAAAACTGTTTTCGTAAAAGGTGAAATGGGTCTTTCAAGACCAGGTAAAACAGCTGAAAAGCCTTATCAAACAAGAGAAGAGATCAAAGAAGATGGAACATCAAAAACAATAACAGTAAGAGAATTCTATATTGCAACTAAAAATCAAGAGGTTGTTAATAAATTAAAATCTGGCGTGAAAGTGAAATGCCAATATGACTTTGTTGATGAATGGCAAAATGTTGAAAATAGCGTAGGTTATATTCATCAAATGTTACAAAATGGTACTTCATTAAATCAATGTTCAACTGATAGCTTTATTTATACAGATCACCCTAGAACATTTATAGGCTTTAAAGAAGATGGTACTCCGGTTTTAATGGTAATTGATGGTCGTGGTAGTTCAACTAATCCAGTTAAAGAAGGTAACTGTGGTGTAAGTTTATTTGAAGGCGCTGAAATTATGAAATTAGCGGGTTGTGTTAATGCTTATAACCTTGATGGTGGTGGTTCATCAACACTAATTGCTCGTAACGAAAATGGTGGATTTGACGTAATAAATCGTCCAAGTGACTATGGTTATGAACGTTCTACAGGTAACGCAATATTCTTAGTTATGAGAGACCCTGCAGTAGAAACAGTAAGTGGAAGATCAAGCGCATCAACAATATCAATTAAGAGAAAAACAACAGACTATGCAAAATCAGTTACAGATATAAAAGTAACAGTAAATGGTAAAACATATGAAATGGAATCAGACGAAGTAATTGCAACTGGATTATTAGAAAATACAGTATACGATGTAAATGTAGAGTATAAACTAAATGGTGAATTATGCAAGAGTAGCTATAAAGCAAGTACTAATATGTATGATCCAGGAGTAGACATAAATCCAACAAGTAAAGGATTTAACATAGGATTAA
>OGOZ01000779.1_pt1 | contig 19844 bp, 19 predicted proteins | sample 1552801 | NCBI WGS metagenome assembly OGOZ01 (sample SAMEA2580196, study PRJEB22360) | human gut metagenome | biome: human gut; feature: human-associated habitat; material: faeces | place: Denmark | collected 2008/2010 | reverse complement strand
CTTTGCCTTCCGTGAGCTTCTGTTTATCCAGCCCCAGCGCGGAACCCGCGTCCTTCAGGGACAGTGGCAGGCCAAGGTAGGCCGCCCAGATCATGGTGCAATGCCAGCCAGCCGGGTCAAGGTAGCCCATGCATGGATCGTCAGGGACAGAATAATAGTCATTGCGCAGCGGGTATCCGTGCCGCCGCAGCCATTCCGACAGGCAGACCCGTTCAAAGGATGCGTTGAAGGCCCACTTGCTTACGGTATCGTCCGTCAGCGCATCGATCACCTCGGGCGGGATCTGTTCGCCCTGTGCCAGATCGACCACCTGTACCGGGCTGCCGTCGGCGCTGAAGCCCAGCAGCAGGATATCGAAGTCGGGACTTTCCACATAGCGATAGACCGAGGATTTTCCCAGATCGACGCTGCTGTATGTTTCCAAGTCGAGAGACAATGTTTTCATTTGGCACCTCCTGCGAAAAGGGCGGCGATGTAGCACCGCCGCCCCGTTGGGTTACTTATCGTTGTTTTCCTTGAGCCTGCGCTTCTTGGCACGATGCTTCGAGATCAGATCACCGATAAGGTTGATCAGGAGTCCGAGAAAGGTGCCGATAACAGCTCCCATCGTCGAGGCGAAGCACACAAGCAGCATTCCGTGTTCAAATTCCGTCATGGCGCTCACCTCCGTTAGGACAGGAAGTCCTCGTCATCATCCGCGAAGTCGCTCTCCGCAGAAGCCCTGCCGCCCAGAGGTTCGCCGTCACGGATCTTCTGCAGGTTGTTGAGCCCGCAGGCGATGCCGCGATTTCCGTTCGAGTTGAAGGCGTAGAAGGAGATGCTGGCGCGACCGTACACGCCGGAGTAGACCTCGCTGCGGGTCAGGATGGGATTGCAGTCCACGTCTACCACTCCCGGCGCGGTGGCAGAGTTCGCGTTGACGAAGTAAGCGTTCTTGTAGGCCGGATCGTCGGGGCGTTCCGTGTCGCCGTCGCGCAGGGGGTTCTTGATGGCCACCAGCGGGGGCACGGTCTTGCCGTTGCCGCGCAGCTTGCTCTCGCCGTCATGGTAGGCGGCCTCGATGGCGGCCTTGATCTTGCGGACGGTCGCTTCGTCGGATTTGGGGATGATCAGGGAGACGGAGAATTTCGGGGTGCCGCCGTTGATGCTCTTGGCGTCCCAAATGTTGCAGTAGCTCCAGCGGGTGTCCTTGCCGGTGATAACCTTGGTCGGATTCATAGTTTTAGCCATAATGATGTACCTCACTTTCATTCGTTGGCGAAGTCGTTCTTCGCGTTTGTCATTTCGGGTCTTTTGTCGCTGGTGGGAACGAGCACAGGCTTGCCCTGCGGGCGCTCCACCAGATCGGAGAGCAATGTGGCGAACTGCTTCTTACCGAGCAGCTTTTCCATAGCGGTGATACCGAGCAACTTGTGCTCATAGGGGTCGTGGCCGGTGCCGCTGACGATCTGCGCCACGGCGGTTTCGTCGGTATACCTGCGGTTCGACCGACCTTCGACCAGCTTCCAGCCGTGGAAGCGTGTGCCGTGCAGGGCTGCGTTCAGGGCGTATTCCTTGACGTCACCCGCCCAGCTGATCAGGTCATCCAGCTTATCGAGGATCACGGCGATCTCTTCGTCGGACAGCGTGGGCGGCAGTTTGAAATCGTGCTGTTCCATGGCAAGGTTGGCTTCTGCCCGTTTCCGGCAGGTGTTGCGCAACTTGCAGAATCGGCACCAGCTTCCCGCGTTCAGGTCGCCTTCGCCCTTGTAGGCTTGATCGGCCAGCGGGCGAAGCGTGTTCTCTGCCCAATCCAGCAGGTCGTCCTTGGAAATCGTGTCCGTACTGATGCTGGCGAGCCGGGGCTGGTAGATGGTCGTGACCACCGTGTCGATGTCGTACAGTTCGCCGAACATATCGAGCGCACCGAGGGCGTACAGGCGCATCTGACTGTTGCCTTCTGCCGAAACGGGTACCCCGGTTCCGTACTTGAAATCGACCACGTGGAGCGTACCGTCTGCGACGATGACTGCGTCGCCTGTGCCGTAGCCGTCCTTCACCCAGCGGGAGTAGTCCAGCTTCTGTTCCACCATGACGATGGGATCGGAGCAGGTCTTCCGAATCTCCTCCAACAGTTCCAGCACGAAGGCCGCATAGCCGGTGGTCGCGTCCTCCATGGTGCCGTCGTAATACTGAAGGCCGATGGGGGTATCCAGAGGGTTGTGCGCTTCCATGCCCAGCAGCTGCCGGAGCTTGAATTCGCACAGTTCGTGGGCTTCGCTGCCCTCGGCGGCGTAGATGCTGCCGTTGTCAGGGATGCGCTCAGTCAGCCTGACCGAAGGCGGGCAGTTCAACCAGCGGTGGCTGGCTGATGCTGAAAGTACAGCGTGGTTAGTCATCCGCGCCCACCTCTGCTTCGCCCATCACCGCTTCGCGGCGCTGGGTACAGCCCTGCGGGAGCCTGCGGCTGTCCTCAGGCTTAGTCGGGGCTGAAGCCCCTCCCTCGGTTCCGATTGCCTGTGCCTCAAGAAGCAAATCCGCGTAGTCGTCTGGGTTTACAGCGGAGAGCTGTGCCGCGCCGTATCGTTTGAGCAGTGCGCGTACCTGCACTCCGTAACCCGCCGCACTCTTGGCGGCCAGCTCGGCACGGACTTCTTCTTTGGTGATAGGCTTGGGTGCGGGTTCTTCCTTGGCAGGCTCTTCACCGGAGAACAGCTGTGTCAGGGAATCTGCCACACTGTTCAGCGCCGATGCCGCGTTCCTAAGCTCGTCGATTGCGACTGACAGTTCGTTCATGCGGGACATGTGTGCTTCCTCCTTCCTTGTGTTGACTCTGATTGGGACTGTACTTGGCCATCTTTTCCACCTCCGTTCCGGCGCTGTAGCGTCCTTACACCTTCCTGTTCGGACAGGCCGGAACGGAATGTGGACATGGGGTCAGGAATTTTCTTCGATTTTCTTTTCAAGTCGTGCAGCGGCACGCTTGACGAGTTTCAGCACACCGGAAGGGTCTTTACCCAGACGCCGGGCAAGCTCGCGGGCGTTGTAGCCAGCATTGATGAAGCCGGAAAGGATATCGCGGTCGGAATCAGACAGGGCATCAAAGGACGATGTGTGAATGATGTAGTGTTCCTTGGCAATGTACTCGTCCTCTGGCGTTTCTTCCGAAATAAGCACAGCTTTGTGCGATTTGCCGTCCGCTTCCGTATTGCTTTCGAGCCGATCAATGCTGTCTGCATTTCTCAGGCGTTCGGCACGAGGGTCATGATGTTCTCGATAGACCCGCTTGTACTCGGTTTCAAATTCCTGATAGGCAGCCATGAAGCGTTCTGCGCGTTCGGGTTCGTAAGGGAAGAGATAAACGATGCCGTCATCAAGATCGATGAAGACCTGCCCCTTGGGACAGGGCTGCTGTGCCAGAAGACGCATGAATATTGAGCGCGAGATCAGCTTGGCAGAGGTGTCGGTCTCGCAGAGGTAATGCCTCATAGGCTTGAACTCACGGGACAGCTTGGGGATAAACGGGATTCTCTTGAGATTGGTTGTCATAAAAATTCCTCCGATTGTCGATTTCTCGAAACGGAGGAATTGCTGAAAGCTGCAAAATGGGCGTATGAAACCAACCGCAGTCCAAACGAATCTCTCCGTTTCAGATTGCAGCAACCCGCTCAAAAGGCAGCTGTGTTATTCAGTTGTCCGCTGGATACCATTGAGCCATCAGTGATCAAGTGACGTAGTATCCGGCGGTGAGCAGTTTACGGTCATGCTCGGGACGAGGCGCTTATTTCATATCAGCTTCAATTGCGTACAGCTCATTGAAAACATCAGAAAGAACATTTGAATGTAAATCCCTAATACTGTGCGCACCGTAGCGTTCGAGGACGGAATTAACAACTGCTGATCCAAGACACGACTCAATTGCTGCAGCACAGTTTTCAATATTGATGATCCAGTTCTGTCGGCTGCTCTTTTCCATTTCTGCTCCTTTCCGTCCTTAAGCGCTATTCGGACTTAATAATTGGGCAACGGAACCGGTTCACATTGCTTGGCTTCATTATCTTCCTTTTCAATTTTTCATGACCAACTCATCGAGTTGGTCGAAAAGTACCGAAAACAGGCTGTTTTCCGATATCAAGGCACAAAAAAAGACCCCCTTTCGGGGGCCAAAACCAACTCAGTGAGTTATCAACTTTTTTAGCTGGGATCATCTTTTAGTGTGCTACCCAATTCTTTGATGCCAGCCTGTACCAAAACGCTGTTGAAATCCTGCAACGATAAGCCGGGCATATTTTCCAAAATGCGTATGTAGGTCTTATCGGGGTCTTGATAGTAATTCAACTTATTGTTGGACTTTGCGAATATCTGCTCAACGATGCGGAGCTTAAGCCGTAAGGCGACACAGATAGTCATCAAGACTTCCGTTCCCATATTATTGTATTTGTTGTTCTTGATTTTTCCATGATAGTTTTTATGCAGCCCTGTCATCTCATTAAAGGCTTCTGGATAATTCCATTTTCTGTTCTCCATCAGATACCATAGGCATTGACAGAGTGTGGTTGTCGGATCACCCAGCCGCTTTACCAGTTCTATCTCTTCGTTCTCGTCATAGGTAAGGAGATGATCGTGGAAAGCCCCATAAACCTCATCAGGTTCATAGTTGAAGTTTGCCTGATAATTCGGATGGAAGGTCAACAGCCGCTGATCGATTCCTTCTACACGATGGAGAACAGCGTATCCAACTAAATCTTTCCGCACATTGCGATAAACCGTATATTTCTGTTCGCGGATATTGATTACGCACTGTGCCAGATTCTTTTTTGCTTTCGCCGTCAGGTGCAGACCGTCTTCTTTGGCAGTTACGTATTTCTCGTCTGCCAATACAAAATATCCGTCGGCAAAAACAAACCGGCCACCGCTGATCCAAGCTCGGAGGGAAGAATCCAAGCTCAGAAGCTGATATGCTTCAGCAGGAGTAAGCACAGCCAGATCTTTGCTGTGATTTATATCGGCAAAAACCGCATCATAATCTTCAAAGCCGGATATGCGTCCGAGAAGACCAACCTCGATCAGACGGTACTTAACGGATATACGGGACACGATGAAAAAGTCGCTCAAATCCTCAATCAATGTATCACAGGAAAGACCACCATCGGGATGTTGGTTCTGGTAACCATCGATCAGTTCAAGCGCCTTCTTCTTAAACATCTCTGCAGGCATCAACACCCTCGGTGCCAATTTGTGAGCTTGCCATTCGAGCCATTGGACTTCACTTGCTTTCGTTCTCGAACCTTCAGCCGGTGTATAGTTAGAGGAGGATGCCCGACACATTATCGGATAAAGCGTTTCGGATGCGCGCTTGTTTTTTACTTGAAGGATCTCAAAATAGCGCTTGTCTTTTTCCCAATGCAATGCTTCATGCATCAATGTGTTCCGCTTGGCACCTTCTCCGTAAAAGGCAGCAAAATCCGGGTCAATCAATATGGTTCCCGCTGGATAGTGTTTTGTTTCCATGCAATCCAATTCTGGATTGTAGACCTGCACATCACCATCTAACAGGAGACAGCACCCAAATATATCGAGGTTGCGGGACAGGCGAACTTCGATGACAGTCAATCCCTGTTCTGCGAGAATATCTTCTACCGGAAGAGGGATCGGTGATGTAAGCGCATCACGACAAATATGGCTAAGATACTTTGAGGCATAGTCATCAAGTCTATTTGAACCGAGAATCAATGCTCCTGATGTTTTATTCACATCAAACACATCGGCGCGGGACAACTTATTCCTCATTAGTGAGCGCGTCTCCTTTGCTCATGTAGTCGAGAGGCATTTCTGTAAGCAGTTTCTTTGCCTCTTTCCATGTCGGGCAGTATTCTTCCACAAGCGCATTAAAACGATTGGTGTGATTCTTTTCGAGCAGATGCACCAGTTCGTGTATGATGATATACTCGAGGCATTCTTGTGGCTTTTTGACGAGCTGCAGGTTTATCCATATTCGCCGCTCATCAACATTGCACGTACCCCAGCGTGTCTTCATATTCTTTATTCTGGCTTCCGTTGCTATGATGCCTGTTTTGCGCATACAGTCTTGAAACATGAGATCAAGCACGCGGCGAAGCTCGGCGCGATACCATTCCGTTATGACTTTTTCCTTTCCAGCTTCGGTCGCATTATCTGGAACCGTCATCACAATCTTGGATTGCTTCTTTTCGATTTTATAGCCAGCTCCACCATCGACGACCTGTAGCATGTAAGGCTTGCCCCATAAATAGAAGGCTTCGCCGGATACATATTCCCGCTTACTCTGACGGGGCTGCGCATTCATTCTGCCGCGAACTTTTGAGATATCCGGCATCCTTTTCAGTACCAGCAATCGAATTTCCTCGTCCGTAGCATCTGCAGGAGCGCTGACCACAACATCGCCTTCTGGTGGATTGATTCGGATGTACATATTTTTCAGGCTTTTCTTGCGGAGGACTTCGATCTGAAGTCCTCCGATCTCGATTTTTTCACTCATCGTATTCTTCCTGTCGAAGCGCAAGATTGTAAACATCGTTTACTTGGCTTGCAGCATCATCTTCGTCGAACCCGTTCTGTAGTAACTGTTTGTAAATTGCGCCCCTGATCAGCTGTTGCTTTTGAAAATTGCTCTTCCAACCGGGCTGGAGCGCTGACCGGATTTCTTTATCGATAGCGACCGCAAGATCGGCATTCTGGTTGAAAAAATCATACAAGGCGCGTTTTGCTTCACTACCTTTTACTGTGTCAGGATAGTCGTCGCTCGTTTCGGGGTGGAGAATAGCTTCGGCGAGCTCTACAACCTGCCGCAGGTATTCCTCATAGCTGAGCGCTTCAATTTTACGCTGATCGATGAGTTTCTGAAGCATTTCAGACAGCTTGTCATAATAGACTGTGTTGCCGCCCATCTTTTTTACGATCTCATGCTTCAGGTTGTTCTCAATCGTCTCAGCCTTCGCTTTCTGATCACCGGGAATATCGTGGATCAAATCCGAAGGCGTCGTCGTTTTTCCCTGCAGCAGCAGTTCCACCAACGACATACTACCAAGCTCGCTGACTATCGTACTATCTTCTGCGCGGATATATGTGTCGAGGATGTAGCGCATATCGGCTTCATATGGTTTGAGGTCGATGTAGTCGCAGCTGGCAAGCCGGATCATTTCCTTGACTTTATTGAAACCGGATATCTTGCTCCGCAGTTCTTCGACTTGTGCATCTTCGTATCCATAATGCGATACGAGACGATCACAGCACGTTGCGAACGAGCGGGAGAGGGCAGCGGTAAGCGAATAGAGACTATCGCGCCGTGCCGCTGTCTCTTGTTCTTCACCGTCATTGCAAAAATAGTCAATGAAATCGGAATCGTTTCGAGGAGGATTCACATTCTCGAAAAGGGCTTCCAGAGAAGTGCGTGATCCGTCCATCTCTGCTTTGGCTTCATCGTAGCTGCCCTTGATCAATCCCTCAATATCCTCGGTGTCATATTCGTCAAAAGCACCGGAGGTGTAATCGGAAATCGCAGACTGGACATTACGGAACAGATCCATATAGTCTACGATATAGCCATAGTCCTTGTCCTCGCCGTCCGGGCGGTTGACGCGGCAGATTGCTTGAAAGAGATCGTGGTCGCGCATCGACTTATCAATGTAAAGATAGGTCGCGCTGGGCGCGTCGAAACCGGTCAGCAGTTTGTCTACCACGATCAGCAGTTTCAATTTTCCCGGCTCTTCCTTAAACTGCTTCTTTGCATCGGCTTCATACTCAGCAACCGATTTTCCTCCCAGCATGCGTTCATAAATGGCTTTCTTGTATTCTTCTTCGCTCTGGGTTGACAGGTCTGATGTTGCGGTTCGGACAGAAGCGGTGGAGGGTTCATAGGAGGTAACGACGGCACATTTCGTAAAGCCGAGCGATTGGAAGATATCCCAATAGCGGCAGGCTTCGTAAATACTATCAGCCACAAGCATAGCGGTGCCACGGTCATTCTTGAGGCGCGGTTTCAGGCTCATATCGAAAATGATGTCCGAAGCGATTTTCTCAAGGCGTTGCTTGGCACTATACAGCTTGTTGATGGAAGTCCAGCTTTGTTTCAGCTGGAGTTTTGCTCTGTCAGTCAGACCGGCGGTCTTGCTTTCAAACCACAAGTCCACCTTATCCTTGCTGCTCAAATCCTGATCAACATCACGGGCTTCGTATCGCAGGTCAAGTACCACACCATCGGCGACACCCTCGTCAAATTTGTAGGTGTGAATGTAGGAGCCGAAAGTAGCGATGCTGGAGGTCTTGTCTTTTTTCAGCAGCGGCGTACCGGTAAAGCCAATGAGCACAGCGTCCGGCATAAGTGTGCGGGCAGCTGTGTGCAACTTGCCGGAATTCGTCCGATGGCATTCATCCACAAAAGCGACGATATTGCCTTTGGCTTTGTAGTCCCTTGGCAAATTCGCAAGTAGCTCTTTGACGTACTGGTCAATGTCGGCCTGCTTTCCGGCGTTATGACCATACTTGTGAATCAACGAGCACACTATCGATGCCTCGTTCTTATTCAGAATGTCGCGCAGATCTGCGCAGCTCTTGGCGCGGGTCACTTTCTCCTCAACGTCAAAGAACAGGCTCTCAATCTGGTCGTCCAGCTCATCGCGGTCGGTTATGATAACAACGCGGCTGTCATTGATGTTCTCAATGATCCACTTCGCCAGCCATACCATGATGAGCGATTTGCCGGAACCCTGCGTGTTCCAGATAATGCCGCCTTCTTTGGCTTTGATTCGCGCACGTGCGGCAATATTGGCAAAATACTGGTTATGGCGGGCAACTTTCTTGATACCGGCATCAAAGATCACAAAATCATGGATGAAGGAAAGAAAACGCTCAGGCTGGCAAAGCGAGATAATCGCATCGCGCAGCTGATTTGGTTCTTTTTCCTGCAGTGCACGGATATCGCCGGACAGCTTATCCGTTGCCTTGGCATCTTCTTTCCAAATGAGATAATACTTCTCCGGAGTCTCGGTCGTGCCATACCGTAGACCTTGCGCTTCGTTTCCGGCAAAGAGGAGCTGCTCGGTAGCAAAGAAGTTTTGGATGTTTTCCTTTTTCTGGTTCGTAAGCATCTGACGGATGCCTTCACCCACGCTGACACAGGAGCGCTTGAGCTCGAACATGCCCAGCGCAATACCGTTTACATACAGAACGATGTCCGGGCGTTTTGTCGTCACGCCGTCATAGCGCAGCACGGAGACTTCTTCAGCAACATAGAAATCATTCTTGGAAAAATCCGTCCAGTCGATGTAATGCACCGTTTCACGCTGACCGGCATCGTCTCTTACACCCTGCAGGCCGTAACGGAGAAGAGCATAAACAGACTTGTTGACCTGATACAGCGAATCGGTCTGGTTTGCGGCACGGGTTGTGAGTTCAGAAATGGCTCTGGCAATCCGCTCCTTCGAGTAGCCACGCTTTTCGAGGTTTTTCTTCAGCAATTCTTCGATGATCGGCAGGTTATGCGTATCTTCAAGACTGCCGAGAAAGGTATATCCCAGATCATCGATTAGCCAATGCTTGACTTTGTTTTGCAGTTTTCTTTCGGAATCGACAGACATTGTCGCCCTCCTTATCCAATCAGTCGCACACGCCCGGTGAGGAGATCATCCATCATACCGGCTTTGATTTGCTGCATTTTGTCACGTTCTGCTTCGAGAGAAGCAATTTCATCATCCATCATTGTCAGAACATCGGCGATTGCTATCTGCTCAGATTTCTCAATAGGAATTTTAAAGCTAAATGCCTTTAAATCCTTTTGGTAGAGATGCTTGATTGTTGAGCCTGCAGACAGCAATGCAATGAAATCCCTGAAGACAGAAGACATCAATACCCGATATAGGAAAACTGGCTGTAGCATATCCTTTGTTCTAAAGACGAACACTCCACTGTTGAGAGTTGCTGGTTTCGACAATTCGGGTACGATAGCAACCTTGCCGATAGTGCCATCTTTAGTCACGAGAACATCATTGAAGCCTACTTGGATATTAGAATCCATTTCATAGCGTTCACGAGTAACATAAGAGACATTCTCGACAGAAACATGCCCGTTCTTGAAGTCAGTGCCGCCAATAAGGATGCTGTATCCATTTTTCAGGTATTCATCCTTCTTTAATCCTTGCCATCCGATTCTTGCTTTCGGGGTTATTACCTGATTGAAGGACACTGTCTTCCATTCTCCACCAAACCCTTCCAGTCGAGTACGCCCACTCACCAAATCCTCCAACGCGCCATCGCGGATCGCTTTCTTCTTTTCGATGAGCTCGGTCAGGTTGGCGATGTGGGTGTCCATGCTGGTCAGCGCTTCAGCAATAGAGCGTTGTTCGGAAATATCTGGAAGAGCAATCGGTGTACTACGAATCAAACCATTGTACAGCCTGCTTATGGTTGTACCTTCAAGATTTACCCATGGATATGACTCAAAAAAGTATTTTAGGAATGGTTTGTAGATATCCTCTTCAGATACTTCAAGCCATACGATGTTTGAATCTTGAAAGTATGCATCCTTTCCATCATATACCACAGTACGTCCTATTGTTCCTGCAGCAGATAGTAGAGTATCACCGGCTTTGGGGAAAGAGAAGCGATTCTTATAATCTTCATATAAAGCGCGTGGAATGAAAGCATCTGCTTTTCCGCCAAATGTACCGATTTTATAAAAAGGGATCTCTCCATTTTTTGTAGTTTGGCTTGCAAAAATGCGTTTGCACATTCGTACATCGCCTAACTCTCCCAGTGTATATGATTTCCAATCTTCTGGATATTTCACCATTTGTAGCCCATCCTTTCCAGCGCAGCCTTTACTGCCATTTGGGATGCAGAGGTTTTATCCTCGATTTCGTGGAGCGTGTGCTCATATCGTCTGGCAATCAACAGGGCACGAGAGGAAAGTTCATTCAGTACCCGGTCGATTTCGTTGGAGATCTCACCGGTGAGATAAAGCATCCATTTCTCATCAAACAGTAAATGCTTGATTTCTTCTACAGTCAGCTCTGCATATTTGGCTTCGACCTTGTCGTCCAGCGCTTTCCGCATCTCCTTGAGCTTGGTATTCGTCGCATCCAGATCTGCTTGCTTCTTTTGATATGCGGTCAGTGCGGCGTATTCTTCAGCATAGATTTCGGGCACAGCCGCCTCAGCCTGCGCCTGCTTCAATGCCGCGTTGATCTTTGTTTTGTTGAGCTTTCCGTTCTTACCGCACAGTTCAAAGTGCGAAAGCTCTTTATGGGCGGAGAGAAGGGTCTCCAGTTCGGCGTTCTTCCCAGCTGCAAACAGCTCGACAGCCTGTGTCAACACATCTGCTTCAGGGGAGGACTTTTTGCTATCCAGTTCTTTGATCCGCTTCGTCAGATTTGCCTTGGGAATGGAATCGCCGCTTTCGGAGAGCGCTTCGCGCAGCAGTCCATCTTCGCCGGACTCTTCTTCGCGCATTTCGTCGAGCTCGCTCTCTGTGCGTCCGCTTTCTTCTTCGACTGTGGCAATGGCAGCACAATCCTCCGCAAAGTATACACGTTCAATAATCTCACGCGGGATGATGGCACCATCAAACGATTTCACCTTGGATTTATCATCAACCGAGATCGTTTCGCCATTTTCATCCTTGGCTTTCTTTTTTGCGTATTCATATTCGATTTCGCGTCCGGCTTCATAACCGCTTGCTTTGATGATATAGACATCGTCCTGCAGCTTTGCGTTCCAGTAGTTAAGCAGGCAGTCGTAAACGTCAAATTCATCCAGCAGGCGGGAATCGTTATAGGCGGCAAGAAGCTCACCGGCGATGCTGCGGATGAGTGCCTTCGGAACGGTACCTTCCGTGATCCCCAGCAAGGCTTCACGCACTTTTGTGCTCCAAGCACTGAACGTGGCGACGAGCTCTTTTTCCTTTTCGGCAAGGATGGCTTCATCCTGATAAATGACGCTTTCAATGTCAGACGAATCGACCGCGAGTTTATAGATGCTGTGTGCTTCATCCTGTGCCGTAAACAGCACGGGCTTCAAGCGCATTGAAACCGTCCACAGTTTTTCGAGGGAATCGATATCCGTACCCGGAATGCCGCCATTCAGATGAGCGGCGATGTTCTGGGGCAGGGTATCGTCTTTCTTTTGGATATAACGCGGAATATTCAGATTGCCCGCATTGTCCTCAAGGATCGTCTTGTATGTGACAAAACGTGAGAAACCGGCTTCCTCAATATGACCGTTAAAATAACGGACGATCTTTTCAATATCCTGCTCACGGAGGCGGTTTTTACTGCCATCCTTTTTGAAGCCGCTGCTGGCATCGATCATGAAGATGCCCTCGCGTTCCTCGGCACCTTCCTTATCCAGAATCACGATGCAAGCAGGGATACCCGTGCCATAGAACAGGTTTGCCGGAAGGCTTACGATACCCTTGATATAGTGCTTTTCGAGAACCTGCTTGCGGATGGTTTCTTCTGCGTTTCCTCTGAATAAGACGCCATGCGGCATAACGATGCCAGCCTTACCGTGATCATTCAGCGACTTAAGGACATGCAGAAACCAAGCATAGTCTCCGTTCTTCTCAGGAGGAATGCCATAACCGTCAAAGCGTTTGTATGTATCTTCGGTGGGCTTAATTCCATCCGTCCACGATTTATCGGAGAACGGAGGATTCATGACCACGAAATCAAAGCGGCGAAGCTGGCCGAAGTCGTCCAAGTACTGCGGCGTCGATAATGTGTTACCACTCTTGATTTCACCGGTTCCCTTGTTGTGCAGGATGAAGTTCATCTTGGCAAGACCGGCGGTATCCGGGTACTTCTCCTGACCAAAGATGGAAACGATGGATCTGCCGTTTGCATCTACCGGGGCTTCATCGGCAGCCCGAATCAAAAGGCTTCCGCTGCCTGCTGCCGGATCGTACAGTGTCCATTTCTTGACGCCATCGTCACGGATGCTACCAATACCAATCAAGCGGGCAATGATACGGGAGACCTCGCTTGGCGTGTAGAACTGTCCCTTGCTCTTACCAGACTCCTGTGCAAACTTCATCATGAAGTATTCGTAAGCGTCACCGATGATATCATCGCCGCTGGCACGATTGGTTTTGAAGTCTATGGCGGGATTCTGGAATACAGCAATCAAGCCGGAAACCTTGTCAACCAGCTCTTTGCCGGAGCCGAGCTCATCCGGGTTATTAAAGCTGACATCCGGGAGAGAACCGATGAGCTGGTTTTCTGCCAAAAAGCGCTGGATGATTTTATCAACGCGCTCACCGACATCCGGCTTACCTTTTGCGGCGATAAGGTCGTCAAATGATGCGCCGGGATTGACCGTAAACTCGGCGAACCGCTTTCCCTTATATCTGTCAGATACATACTTAAAGAATAGCAGAACAAGCACATAATCCTTGTACCTTGAGGGCTCGACGCCGCCCCTCAGTTTATTACATGCCTCCCAAAGGAGAGAGTACAGTTCAGATTTCTTCACAGCCATAGCCCTCGTTGATCTCCATTCTTGTCATTTTCATTGTCATGGACATATGTCCCATTATTCCATTGCGCTCTTTCCGCTTGCAACCCAATCGTCCAATTCGGAACACTTGAATTTCCATTGCTTGCCTATTTTGTGAGCAGGGATACCTTTTTCTTTTCTGATCCAGTCACGAATAGTTCCGGGCTTAACCCCCAGATATTCGGCTGCTTCATCGATGTTAATCCATTTGTCGTTGGCGATTTCAGACATTTTCGCACCTCCGGACGGGTTGTGTACAACAATACAGCTTAATTATATCAGAAATCATCATGGCTTTCAATGTGTTTGATGTAATTTAATGTTGTTTCTTATTATTACCATGGGTACTCCTGCACCCCCAAACGCTCGACCACGCCCCAACGAAACATTGAGTAACGTTGGAGGTGCAACCACCTATGCTGCGGTAACAGCACAAAGTCATTCTTGACAACCCCATAAAAATCGAACACCCCGGAAATACCCTGATTTAAGGGATTTCCGGGGTGCTTTTGTATCAATCTCGCAAAGGCTTTAGGCTCAGCTTCATGTAGATCGCATCTGCAATGTCTGACAGCGCAGGAAGTTCTTCTATACCGGGAGGCTGCCACCCTGATGAAAGAAGAATTTCAGTCGTCATTTTCACGAGTGCAACGGTGGCTTCATGGGGTATAGACATCAGCACCTGCTGCAGGTTTTCATCTTCCGTGATGGGCGGCTTGGAATGGTAACGATCATTGTAGAAGCATTGTTTCGAGCAGTAAACCTGTTTCGGCTGCCGGGGTTCAAACGGCTTTCCACACGATTTGCAGAGTCGTAGAATATCCTGCTCATCAGAACTGTGGCTTTCGTACCATCCGGCTCGGCAGGCATCCGAGCAGAAGTGATCGGTTGTTTTGATTTCAGCGGTGCAAAACAGGCATACCCGAATAAGCCGAGGAGCCGGTACGCCATGTCTGGAAAAGTGGGACTTGATTGTGTTTATTGAAATACCGGTCTCCTTGGCTATGGCTGACAGCCCTTTGCCTTCGCGCCGGAGCCGTTCGACCGTTGCGATCTCTGTTTTGTTCATTTCTCCAACAGCCTCCTGCATTCAGGGCGAAAGATGCTTTTATCGCTGAAGCCGTATTTCTTGACCAGCACCTTTTCCATGCGTCGGTAATCGGCGGGGCTGATCAATTCCTGCTCAAGCCATTTTCTTAGATAGTGAACGGAGAGCAGGTAGTGGCTCAGTCGTATATAAGCGTCATGACGCTCTTTTGCCGTTAAGTGGTGGATAGTGCGGAGCTCTTCGCCGCCCATGAGCACGGTTGGTTTCTTCTTTCTGGACACACGGCCACCTCCTTCAGGTGGCGATCTTAGCTCTGAAAGGCGCAGAAGTCAAATCACTTTCTGTAAAAGGTACGGGTGCAAAAGGGTGCACTCTGAAACGGAGAGCGTTTCAGAGCGCACCTGTGGCAGATTGTATCAATATCAATCTGTTGTGCCATGGCGAGTGTTCTTACAGCATTTGAAAAGCTGTGAGGACACTCGCTTTTTTTCTGCTCAAACAGCGGGTCTGTCGTCTGTCGTGTAGCTCACGAACACGCCTTTTCTGGTGTTGACGGTGACGGCTGGGATGGGCAGTGCCGGTTCGTTGGGAATGTTCATTTCCCCCACGCAGTTGTAGTGAATGCGAAGCCGCTGTACCCATTCGCCGTCGATCTTCTCGGCGTTGTAGACCTCGATTTTCTCCACCAGTTCGTTGAGCATCCGCGGCGTGAGCTTTCTGGCGCGGGTGTATTTGCGGACGATGGACACGAACATATCCGTTGAGGTTGCGCGGCTGCTCTGCTTCTCGATCTCGGAACGGAGCTTTTTTATTTTCTCCGAAAGCTCCTTCTGTTCCTCCTCATAGCGGCGGGACATCTTCGCAAAGCGGTCGTCGCTGAGCTTGCCGGAAACATTGTCCTCATAGATGCGCTCGAACAGGCCGTCCAGTTCATCGTCGCGGGCAAGGAGTGATTTCAGCTCCTTCTCCTTCAGTCTGCGCTCCGTTTCCTCCGCCTGCCGGGAGTGACCGATCACTTCCTTGAGAAAATCGTCCTCGTAAAGGCCGGCATACTTCGTCAGACGACGGATTTCGCCGAGAACGACCTGCTCCAGAAAGTCCACTCTGACATAGTGCGTGGAGCCGCAGGTGCCGCGATTGCCCTTGTAGTTGGAGCAGTTGAAATACTTGATCTCCGGGTTTCCCTGATTGAAATGAAAATGAAGGTTGCTCCCGCAGTCGGCGCAGACCAGAAGCCCGGAAAACATGCTCCTTTCGCCGTCCTTCGCTTGACGCTTTCTCATCTTGCCGCGTTTTTGCTGCACCTGTTCAAAGACGGCTCGCTCAATGATCGGCTCATGCACATCCTTGAAAATCGCCCAGTTCTCACGGTCATTCTCCAGTCGTTTCTTGTTCTTGTATGACTTGGAATAGGTCTTGAAGTTGAGAATGTCCCCGCAATACTCCGCATTTTTTATTTGCGGAAAAGGTCACACAGCGATCTGTGTTGGGGCGTAGCTTAGTGCTACGCCTTTTCGCGTTTCCATGATAATGTCGATTTCCGGGATCTTCCGGCGATCCGGCACATCGAAAGCGCCAATGCAGTTGTAGTGAATGACTACGCGCTGGTTAGTTATGCCGTCCCGCTTTTCAGCGTGGTACACATCAATGTGGTCGATCAACTCACCCACCATGCGCCGGGTAATCGTGGTAGCGTCAGTATAGCGCCGGATGGTTTCCAGAAAGAAATCCATATCCATTTTCTTGCCGTCAGCCTTTTTCAGTTCCAGCCGCAGGGCCTTGATCTTTCCGACGGTCTCGCCTTGTTCCTGTTCATAGCGTTTGGACATTTTGGCAAACCGGGCATCGTCGATTTTGCCCGCCACATTGTCCTCATAGAGTCGTTCAAAGAGCATATCCAGCTCCCGGTCACGGGCGGTCAGAGCGTCCAGCTCCCGCTGCTTGCGGATGCGTCCATTTTCCTCCACCTTTGCCGAGTGTCCGATCATAACTTTTATAAAGTCATCTTCGTATTCACTGGCAAAGCAGGCCAGCCGCTTAATCTCATACAAAACAACCTGCTCTAAGAAGTCCTGCAGGATGTAGTGCGTCGCACTGCTCGTTGGCAGATGTGCTGATTTGTTCATCCCGCAAGCTTGCCAGCCAAAATGCACTCCGCACACAGCAGCCTGTTTTTGATCCTTTTTAGAGCGGAAAATACTTTTTTCTTTTCCCAGAAGAAAATATGTGCTATTCTATGAATGGTTTTACATTCTGACTGCAAGGAGGCTGTTTATGTTTACCCTGATTTTCAACGCTTTGCTGTCCCTCGGTTCTCTTCTTTTCGTGTATGGGATTTTTGCCATAGCATTTTGGATCCTTCTGCTCATCGGGCAATGGTTCATCTTTACCAAAGCCGGCGAAGCAGGCTGGAAATCCCTTATTCCGTTCCTGAACGGACATGTTTGCTACCGCATCTGCTGGAAACCCATGTATTACTGGATCTTCCTGCTGCTGGGTGCGGTGACCTCCTGGATCAGTTCCAATACAGACGGAAACATTTTTCTGTTGTTTCTATCTTTTGCCTGCACCGTTGGTGCATTGGTGATCCATGTTCTGTTTAGTATCCGGCTTTCCAAAGCCTTCGGTCACGGTGCGAGCTTTGCGGTAGGTTTGATCCTGCTGCCTTCCATCTTCACCATGATCCTCGGGTTGGGCAGTTCCCAATATGTGGGGCACCCGGACAGCGCTTCCTCCGATACTGTGATCGTAGAATAACTCGGTACAGGCACAAAACGCAGGCTTTTAGGCCTGCGTTTTTGCGTATGCGTATATTCCTTATGCGCTTATGATAGCACCCTCTCGAGTCATACCTGGCACGAAGCAGTATACGCTTTTTTCCCTATCTTTTTTTCCAATCTCCCTGTCATGCATCCGTCAGTTCGGAAACTATCTCTCCGGTATCCGCTGTCTCAAAAGCTTCCTGCAGGGCAAGCCCCAGATTACTGTGACGCTCCAGCGAATGCCTGCCTTGGGCAATATAGATCCAGGAATCCTTGTAGCCGCTCATAACACAAAAGTCTGATTCCGTAAGAAAGCGCACAAAGTCCGGGATATTCTCCCGATACTGGCGTACAAAAGCCATGGAGTCCTTTTCCTTATCGGCATTGGAGCTGTTCAGCTTCCCATACAGAGCGTGATCCAGATTGCAGGACATATAGAAAATCCTATAAGGTACGCCCCAGATCTTCTCTGTGTGGATCAGAGCCAGCAGGTTCTCCTTCTTTTGCCGGTTCCGCTCCTCTATCCCCGGCTTGTTGGCCGTATATATCCCCTCGGGAGAATAGCGGGTACGGCGGAGTGTGTCCTCCACATATACATAATCCGGATCAATAAAGGCTCCATCCATATCCGAAACATGCAGTATCTCCCTGAAATCCCCTTTGCGCAGGTGATTTGTCTGCGCATACCGTTGGATCAACCGGCCCACCCGCTGAACAATATTTTCCGGCCCGGCCCGGTGTCCGGTTGTGATATCTCCACGTACGATATGCACATACACCGTTTCCGCCTGATACAATCGCTGCAGCAGCAAACCTAAAGCCGTTTCGTCTGAAGGCCCTTCCACGATAACGAATACGATCTTTCTACGCGTCATGGGCCTCTCCGGCCTCCCTGAAAGCAAAGGCGATCTCACTATCGTTGGTCGGAGCATATATCTCCCGGGGCTGTTCCCCCAGCAAAATATCCCGGTAGTAAAAGTCCCGCAGGTTTTCCGTTCCCTTCAGTCGCCCCAACCGCATATATCGATCCTCCGGATCCGTGGTGGTAAAGGCGATAAATCCCCTGTCCAACGTTTCCAGCGGACGCAGATTGTGAGAGGTGAACAGAAGCTGCCCCTTTCCCCGCTCAGAGAGGATACGCAGCAGCTCCCCCAGCAGGTATTCAAATACTCCCGCATCCATCTCATCAATGGCTACGGTAATGGAAGGCCGGTTATACAGGGCAATGAGCAGATGCAGCACGGATATCAGCTTTTTTATCCCCTCTGATTCATATTGCAGAGGGATCTCCCGGCTATTTTTGTGAGACATGAGCTGCACACTGACTCCCGGCGTGCCGTCGGCAAGTATCTGTGCCCCCAGATCCTTCAGGGCGATCGTCAGGCCGGGAACGATCTTGGGCAGCACCAGATTCATGCTTCCTATGCCCCGCTGCACCCGCTCAAAGACGGGTTTCGGCAGCAGCGCCGTACCGCTAAGAGGGATCGTCACCCGGCAAGGAGGCTGCCCCGGTGCAAAGCGAAAGGTCATGGGCAAAGCATCCAGGCTGATGCGCCCGGCGTTGGACGTGTCTATAACAAAAAGCTCCTCCCTGCCATAGGTACGCAGCCGAGCCATGATCTTTTTTTCTATAGAATCCGGTGCTTTTTGAGACAGCAGTGTCTCAAAGGCTTCACCGAAGAAAAAGGATGTTCCCTGGGCATCCGCCAGTTTACGAGCCACCAGCGCATCTACCAAAGCCGTCCGTTCACCGCCTATAAGGGCTTTACACCTTGTTTTAGGGCCGAAAGGTTCTTCCTGCCCGGCTTCCAGCAGCATCTGCATGCGGCCGCTTCCGTTCCAGGAAAGACTTTCTCCATAGATCAGAACGCCGCAGTTCCCAGATACCCCTCTTTGTTCTTCGCCCCGGTCTGTCGGTTTCTTTTTCAGCTTCAGAGTATATACGGTTCGCGTTTCCTCCTCTTCCTCCCGCAACCGAAAGGTAAAGGAAAAGGCCGCATTGGCAGCGTCTACATGTATGTATTCCCCCAGCCGAGCAGGGATGCTCTCCCCGGACAAAGCCAGTTTCAATAAAGAAAGAGCGTCGATCACGGCGGTCTTTCCGGAACCGTTCTGGCCGTAAAGCCCCAGGATCCCCGCTTCATATCCGCTGCCCGGGTTTTCCAGACTCAGAAACCCATGCTTTACGTTTTTATAATCCCGAATCTCCAAACCCGTCAGGCGTATCTGCGCCCGTTCCAATTCCATGGCAGTCCTCCTGCTTCTCTTTAAAGGTATGAAAGCTTTGCAGTCTTTCAGTTTGATGGTACACCGTTTTCCCCGCTCCGTCAAGGAAATCTGCCTCATTGTATATTCTTCCTGGGGCTGGACATATACGTCCATGGGGTATATACTGTATAAATAATCCGGAATTAAAGGAGGCTGTTACCTTATGTCTGAGATCCTTGCCCAGGTGACCCGCGGCCCCATGGTGGAATCCGTACACAGAGGCTCCGCAGGCCTCTCCCTACGCGCCCGCAGCGGAGATG